>WLWD01004934.1_pt1 | contig 26020 bp, 35 predicted proteins | sample 6712731 | NCBI WGS metagenome assembly WLWD01 (sample SAMN12718690, study PRJNA576275) | sponge metagenome | isolation source: marine sponge | host: Mycale hentscheli | place: New Zealand: South Island, Marlborough, Capsize Point | collected 2014-11-01 | reverse complement strand
TCTCTATGTTTATAACCACAGGGTGTGTCTCTCTGTCTACAACCACAGGGTGTGTCTCTCTCCCTGTCTATAACCACAGGGTGTGTCTCTCTATATATCTATAATCACAGGGTGTGTCTCTCTCTTCCTTAACCTCCTCTGTTACACTACTAGGACAATGAGATCTCCTCTACTTCCTCCTCACCAATAAATCAAATCAGATTCTGACTCAAGTCCACAAAAGTCAGGCCAGGTAAAGAAAGGGAAGTTGGTTTCCTTCTTGCAGGCTCGTGGCAATCTCTCCCTCAACAACATCCATGCACAGCAGACGGAGAAAAGGAGACTTCCGCAGTCTGCAAACAAACACAAAAACAAACATAATATGATACAAGTAGCATGTACCACAAGGAAATAACAAACATTAAAACAACACAAGGCAGTTCTATCCAGGTTGGAAAGGGTCGACAGAAACACCGCACAAGTCGTCAGGGTAGTTAACAAGGTGTGAAGCACCACTGCCACTAATTGTAGGTGTGAACCAGACTATGCACCAGGTGTGAACCAGATAGACTGCCACCATAATTCTAGGTGTAGTGAGAATCTCCACAGTTAAGTGATCTGAACTAGTTAAAGTTTATTAAGAATTCATGGCTGGTCCGAAGACATAACTAATAGAACTGAAAGAAAGTGACAATCCACATGTACATCAGACCAGCTGCTAGAGGAAGCCACTTCAAACTGTACACAACAGTTTGCATACACACACACACACACAAACACACACACACTGATTGTTGAGCCTCAGTACACTAAACCACACTGAGTATTCTATAACTACTCACAGTACAATAAACCACACTGGGTATTCTATAACTACTCACAGTACACTAAACCACACTGGGTATTCTATAGCTACTCACAGTACACTAAACCACACTGGGTATTCTATAACTACTCACAGTACACTAAACCACACTGGGTATTCTATAACTACTCACAGTACACTAAACCACACTGGGTATTCTATAACTACTCACAGTACACTAAACCACACTGAGTATTCTATAACTACTCACAGTACACTAAACCACACTGGGTATTCTATAACTACTCACAGTACACTAAACCACACTGGGTATTCTATAACTACTCACAGTACACTAAACCACACTGGGTATTCTATAACTACTCACAGTACACTAAACCACACTGGGTATTCTAAATAACTACTCACAAGTACACCTAAACCAACTGGTATTCTATAACACTCACAGTACACTAAACCACACTGGAGTATTCTATAACTACTCACAGTACACAAACCAACACACTGAGTATTCTATAACTACTCACATTACAGCTAAATCACACTGGGTATTCTATAACTACGTCACAGTACACTAACCACACTGAGTATTCAATAACTATCACAGTACACTAAACCACACTGGGTATTCTTAACTACTCACAGTACACTAAACCACACTGGGTTTCTATAACTACTCACAGACCCTACCCACACACTGGGTCTTCATACTACGCACAGTACACTAAAACCACCTGGGTTATTCTAGGTACCTCTCTTCACAGACCTAAACCACACTGGTTTCTATAACACTCACATAACACTGTTGAAACGCACAACTGGGTAGTTCTATAACTACTCATAAACTACTCACAGTACACTAAACACCTGGGTATCTATAACTACTCACATACCTAAACCACCTGGATTTCTATAACTACTCACGTACACTAACACACTGGTTATTTCTATAGCTACGCACAGTACACGACCCACCTGGGCATTCTATAAATACTCACATATCACTAAACCACACTGGTTATTCTATAACTACTCACAGTACACTAAACCCACCTGGTATTCTATAACTACTCACAGTACACGAAACCCCACTGGGTATTCTAATAACTACTCACATACCCTAAACCACACTGGGGTATTCTATAACTACTCACAGTACACTAAACCACACTGAGTATTCTATAACTACTCACAGTACACTAAACCACACTGAGTATTCTATAACTACTCACAGTACACTAAACCACACTGAGTATTCTATAACTACTCACAGTACACTAAACCACACTGAGTATTCTATAGCTACTCACAGTACACTAAACCACACTGGGTATTCTATAACTACTCACAGTACACTAAACCACACTGAGTATTCTATAACTACTCACAGTACACTAAACCACACTGGGTATTCTATAACTACTCACAGTACACTAAACCAACAACAACAACAACTGGACCTTCACTATCATTCATGAGTAGCTAGTTTAGGAGACAGGTGGGGAGAGGTCAGAGATAGGGCTACTACTAGTATAGCTATTTGTCAATAGAATTAGATTGGAAGCCTCGGGAATAGCATTATCAGAATAGATTTAGCTACTGTATATTAGCTCAAAGACATAACAGCAGCAAATGCTAAGTCAAATCAGTATCACTAGTAACATAGGCTCCAACTGTCCTGGAATGTCCAAGACAGTCTTGGATTTGTTGACATTGTCCTGTGTCCTGGATTCACCTGCCATTTGTCCTGGATGCAGGAGTTGAGTAGTGGAGTTTTATGTACTATTATGCTGGGTAGCTATGAATACCTACTAGATCTGTACTGCAGACTTGTTGACATTGCAGTAAATACAGTTACATGCATGCATAGTCAGCATCCTTGTAAAAATACATTATCAATAATCAGCTGCAAAAAAGCAGCTGGTAGCTACTGCAAGTTCTGAGTCAGAGTGCACTTCAGTTGTTCGGGCTCTACGCCCAAACAGAGGAATCAAGCCCGGCCGGGCCTGAAGTAACACCACAGAGTAACTGAAACTGAATATCATGCACAATATATGTTTCATTTGTTTATCTGTATGTACCTGTCTTAGTCATTTGATTTCTAATCTTATGCTTTACCTGTACCTGTCTCTCTCCCCATTCATTTCTAATACATCTGTCATCCCTTTACCCGAATCTTATTTCCCCCCCCCCGGACACTATGGAATAAACCGGTTACTGGCGGATTGAAAGCTAAAAGGCTTAATGCAGAGCTCCTTAAGAAACTATGATGGCGAGAATTGCGTGAGTACGTGAATTATGTAGAATATAGTAAGTGAATTAGTTAGCTTCAGTTTTTTCCCGCCGTTAGTGAAAAGCCCGCCAATAATTTCTTAGCAACTCTCCGTACACGAGTCCAACCGGATAGTGTTTCTAGCCTCCTAGTGTGAGTTCTAGAGCACGCCAGAGCTTACAACTGCGTCATAAGCTAGAGCTAACTGGTGTCTATCCATTTCTGCCATAATTTTTTTTTTGAAAAAAATCGACCCATAAGGCTTTACCCGGGGATACTGAAAAAAATTGTTTGCCGCGTTTAGGTCGATTTTCCCAAAACCGGTCACATATAGAGGTATTGCGTCTGACGTCACGTACTTCCGGATGGGTAAAGGTCGTCACGCTGGAGGGCAAGGTAGACTAACTGACGGTTTAAGTATGGTGCTTACTTGCTGCGTGGTGGGTTGTCACAATCGTGGTGTTCGAGATAAGGTTTCTTTTTTCAGAATACCAAGTGCCCCTGGACCTAATGATGGTGCCCAAGCTGCTTCTTTAATTTCTGAACGTCGTCAAAGATGGATAGCAAAAATTAATAGAAAGGGTTGGCTTCCCTCTAAGTATTCCAGAGTGTGTAGTGCACATTTCATTTCAGGTATTTCAATTTTGGTACCAAGGGGATAGATTTTATTTATTTATTAATATTTAAAGGTAAACCTGCTAGTTTGTATGACAGGGACAATCCAGACTGGGTCCCTAATCTCTCCTTGGGGTATGCATCCTCGGTTTCTTCATCTGAGGCTGCTGCACTGCGTTATCATCGGCTGCATGCTAGACTTGCACGAGGTAAATCTCCACCGTGTAGTGTAGATCAATCTAGTGCTACGATAGATCAATATGGCCAGTCTTCTTCCAGTTCACTTATTGATAAACAGAAAGAATTGGACAAGTCAATTCAAACTGAGTCCATTGCAGCTGTAGATTGTGCGTGCCAAACAAATATTCCCAATGTTTGTAACAGTAGCAGCACTATGCTCAAGGAAATTCATCATTTACAGCAATGCATTAGTGTTGCTAAGGATGACTATGGCAAGAAGGTTCTTACAGAAGAAGCACTGAAGAACGATAAGAACTTGCTAAAGTTTTATACAGGTAAACAACTTAATTTTATATGTAAAGTGTCGGTATTATCATTTTAATGTTCTTGCAGGCTTGCATGATTGGTTTGTTTTTGAAGCGCTTTTTGAGTTGGTTAGACCAAGACTGTCTGAAGGAGTGAAACTTTCAAAGTTTCAAATGGTTTTAATGTTGTTGATGAAATTGAGGCACAATTTTCCTGATGGAGATATTGGTTACCGTTTTGGAGTGCATCCTTCAACAGTATCGAGAAATTTTCACAAGGTTTTGGATGTCATGGTGATTTGCACATCTAAATTAATTGTATGGCCAAACAGAGGAATTCTGCTTATGACCATGCCAGTATCTTTTCGAAAATTTTTCAGAAGGTGTGCAGTGATTATTGATTGTTCAGAAGTGTTCATGGAGAGGCCATCTGGTCTTTTAGCTCGGGCACAGGTGTGGAGTAATTACAAACACCATTCTACTATTAAATTTCTTATAGGAATCACTCCACAGGGTACTATATCATTTGTCTCTAAGTGCTATGGTGGGAGGATATCAGACAAAGAAATTGTTGAACAATCTGGCCTAATTGACTTTCTTGAGCCAGGTAAGTTAACACTAAAATTTAACACATTAATTATGTAGCTATAAAATTGATAAACAATATTATTTATATTAATAGGTGATGTCATTTTGGCTGATCGAGGGTTTACTTGTGGAGACTATGCCAGCACGGCTTTAGCTGAAGTCAAGACTCCACCCTTCACAAGAGGAAAAAAACAACTAGAAAGAAAAGAGGTTGACTGGAGCAGAGAATTGTCGCTGGTGCGTATTCATGTGGAACGCGTTATAGGTGTTCTGAAACAAAAGTTTACCATTTTACAAAGCACACTACCAATTGCATTTATTTCAAACAATAGTGACAGTAATTTATCAACAATAGACAAAATTGTTAGAGTATGTTGTGCGTTAGTTAATTTATGTCCACCCATTGTTCCTGAATAAATGTTATTTCATTTTCTATCTCGTCTCTGTTTTTTCTTTGAAAACTGTGGTAATTTTACACATGAAGGGCAATACCACTTTCCTTTAGGGGGGCTTCTGATTCTCAAACAGTCACAATGAAACCACTCAATAGTGCATTCTTCATTCTCGCAGTTGATCATTGTTCCAAAACTAGGTTGGTTACAAAAACACCACAACTTCTCATAGTCTTCCTGATCTTCAACTACGGCACTGGTACAACTTGATGAAGGTTCTGAAACCACTCCTTCACTGTCTGCCACAGGCTTTCTGGTATACCATTTTCCTACCAGTTCAGGCAACACCCCATAAACAAAAACATGTTCTATGCTTTCCATAATACCTCTGATAAACTGTTCATCTGGAGTAATTCTTTCAATGAAAACGTCTTTACAAGTCCACACAACAAAGTCACAATACTGTAGATTACAAACATGTAGTTGAACCTGTACTTGATAAAAATACGCATGATCTCGATTTAGTGTCAACTTTTCATCCACCATTTTTAAGCATGAAGTGCTGCCGTCACTTTCTGTTATCCCAGAGTCTTTAATACAATATGGACACTTCACTTCTAATACACCTTTGCCGCAACATGAACAATTTATAAGACCATCAGGTGTAGCTCCAATATATGGCTTTTTGGTGTCTACAAAAAATCCGGACGATGAAACTTCATGATCTATATGTTCTTTTGAGGCAATTTCTGAGTAAGCCTTAATGGCTGATTCCTCATGAGTACAACCCCACCTAATGAATACAATATTGTATATGACTTTTAATCTTTACAATTAGTGGAGTACAATATGTATTTTGTCATACAAATTGCAATAATAAAGTCCAATAATTGTATTTGTTCAGTGTCTAAACAATGGATTATCATGTTAATATGCATACCTTGTTGCCTTAGTAGAAAATTTGAAGGCCTCAGGGTAACAAATTCTTTTAATTAGACTTTGTGAGGGCATAGCTGGGTTCGTTTTGACAACGCTCCTTACATTAGAAGCTGTGACTCTTCCAGCACGATGAACAAACCATGATTTTGCTGAAGATTGCTTTCTTGTCTCCCTCTCTAACTCATCAGCTTGTTCAACAGTGATCTAATCAAGAAATCATTGAATCACAAATACTTAATCTCTAATTTATAAGATAATCTTACCTTAATAGACTGAAACACTGACTCACAAGAATCAAGCAACTTCAGATAATCCATTCTTAAAGCATCAGGATTATATAAATCTGTCAAAGGTTTAGGAAGTTTATCAGTACTCAATCTAGGTATGAAATCTTCAGCAAATGGTTCAACAACCCTCAGTAAAGCAGGCTTTATTTGTGCCTTGTCAATCTTCCTAAAAAAATTGTTCATTTCCAGATCAGATGGCTGAGAAATCTTGGGCTGCTTTGCTGCTGGCACTGAGGAGTCTGATGAAGTTGAAGCTTTATCAGATCGTGAAAAAATTATATCTGAAATACATGCTGGAGAAACCTGAAACATTATGAATCTATAATCAACACAGTATATGTATTATTAAAAATTACGTTGTTAGCTGGAGGAAGCCAGATGCATTTTTGTGAGGTACAAGATTCCAATCCTTGTTTCTTCCGTGCTTCAGCAGCTTTTACAACACAGGTTAAAAGGGACGCAATATGAGAGCAGGCTTCTCCAAGTCTAAATTATATATATATATATATATATATATATATATATATATTTCAGTTTAAAATACATGAAAAATAATTTACCCTGCCATGCAGGTACAGTGAGCCCCTAAAATGCTCCCGTCACTTTCAAAGACCACCCAAGGAAGAAGGGGTGTAGCGGAGACTCGTTGAGAGTGCTTAACCTGATATCAAAACTATAATTAATGTTTTTTTTATCATTCAAGCCATATTATACATACCTTTGCCATAACAATAAATTTCTTCACTCTGTCACTATCATCCTTCATATGATGAAGTTTCAAGTCATGCACCCATCCTGCCCTCATAAATCCTTCAGAGTCAAGCATGCCTTTCCAGGCCTATAATTACTCTCTATGCTAGTTGTAAAGTCAACAAAAAATAAATGTATTAACCTTGATGGCTTCTTTAGTATATGGACTTGGTGTAGAAACCATATAAAGCATCAGGTCACTCCATACCAGCTGTGGTATGGCTTCTGGCTCCCTTGTCCACTCCTTTTCCTCTATACAATAAGGATCTGTATTTATTCCAGCTACATTTAACTTTTCAGCATATCTTTGTCTTCCTTCAACACTTAAAGAGCACAAATACTCAGACTTCTTCACCAGAGCCATTGCCACGCGGTCATACCTTGCCCTCCAGCGGTGGTCGTCAGGAACCGTTGCTATGTGCGCCCACGCGTTGATTACTTCCGCGCAATACCTCTATTGTAGGCTTTTAAAAAGATTTTTTTTAACATGTACAGGTGATGCTTATGCTAGATGCACTATTTGCTGGTCTGATTTTGGGATTGCTTATGGTGGGAGAAGTGATGAGACCACACATGTTGAGGGCAAACACCACATTGAAATGGCCGCAGCTTCATCTTCCTCAATGTCAATGGCACCATTTTGTAGGCCACAGACCTCCTTGAAATTTATTGAGGCAGAGATACTATGGTCAAAGTTAATTGCAATGCACAATATTCCCTTTCAGGCAAGTGACCATGCAACCAAACTATTCCATCGCATGTTCCCAGATTCGGAGGTGGTCCAAAAGTTTTCCTGTGGTCACACAAAGACTGCAGCCATTATCAAGACACTAGGCCCACATTACCTAGAAAAAACACTTACAGATATGTCGAAATTATTTTCGGTCTTGATGGATGAGAGTAATGAAGACTGATAAATCTTGTATTATTCTTGTTCGCCTTCTTGATACTGGTGAAGGTGATGTCCGTACTAGATTCCTTGACATGCCTATTGTCAACATTGGCACAGCTCAGAATCTTTTCAAAGCTCTCAAGGAATCACTTTAGTTCTAAAGGGCTAGATTTTCGTAAATACATAGCTTTCATGTCTGAATGAAAGTGATGAAGGGTGTAAGGTCAGGTGTGCAAAAACTGATCAAAAATGAGTGCCCCAACCTCTTGGATGTGGGCGTATATGCCACCTGGCTGACCTAACAATCACGGAGGGCATGAAGACACTACCTGTTGACATCGACCAGTTATTTATAGATGTCTTTTATTACTTTTTTCATAGCAGTAAAAGGAAACAGGAGTTTCTTTCTTGTGATGATGCTGAGGCAGCAGTAATGGTTTCTGTCTTTAAGAGATTACTTGCATAGAGACGAACAAGCCTGGTCATTTCAGAATAAAGTAGACATGTAGTATTTTCACTTGATTTCTGAAACAAAATGTTAAACCTATTCATAGAAGGTAGAATAAAGGTTAAAAAGCAGGCTTAGTTAGTGGGTGTTGAAGCTTGTCTAGTATACATTGTATTTTACTAGTCTGAAGATGATCTTACTTCACTTAGATGACGAGGATTTAGGAATAGGAAATGATACTTGGGCATGTATTTCTACAAGCTGATGACAGGCTTGCTTTCAATACCTTCATCAAATGCAGACTCGGAGAGGGGCTTCTCCATCTTGAGAAGAATTCACACAGATCAACGTCCAACGTTGAAACAGTCCACTATCATCTCTCTTATGACTCTCAAGTTCAACAGTGGTGTGGAATGCTGCTGAAGAACTTCTCAAGAAAGCTACCATAATGTCACTCAACAAAGAGTAACTACTAATTTTAATTGTTATGCTTTTACATTAATTTGATGGGTGTGGTTTTGATGGGTATGATTTGGGTGTGGTTAGCTGTGATTTGGGTGTGGTTAGCTATGATTTGGGTGTGGACAGGGGGTGTGGCCAGTGTCCTGGAACTGGTTTTCAAAAAATTGGAGCCTATGTAGTAATAGCAGTAAACACTAGGTCAAACACAACATAGTACTCTGTCGGTATCACTAGTAATGGCAGCAAACACTAGGTCAAACACAACATAGTACTCTGTCAGTATCACTAGTAATGGCAGCAAACACTAGGTCAAACACAACATAGTACTCTGTCAGTATCACTAGTAATGGCAGCAAACACTAGGTCAAACACAACATAGTACTCTGTCAGTATCACTAGTAATAGCAGCAAACACTAGGTCAAACACAACATAGTACTCTGTCAGTATCACTAGTAATAGCAGCAAACACACTAGGTCAAACACAACATAGTACTCCATCAGTTAATCATTACAGGTAGTGCATATAGCCCAACACATCTACCTCTGTATGTTACTTTAGAGAACCCTATGTCTTGTGATTCAAGGAAACCCTATTAGTGTCCTGAAACTTAAGAGAACTCTAGTAGTGTCCTGATTTAAGAGAACCCTAGTAGTGTACTGTGACTTAAGAGAACCCTAGTAGTGTCCTGAAACTTAAGATAACCCTAGTAGTGTCCTGAAACTTAAGGAAATGCTAGTAGTGTCCTGTGGCTAAAGGGAGCCCTAGTAGTAGGTGTCTCTAGAGAACCCCCATTGTCTTGAGTGTCTTATCTGACCAACTTCATCTAGATTAGTCTCGTTGCATGCCAAGCTGTCACAATCTGCCATTTTTAGGCATTAAAAATTATGCACCTAGATTACAGTATGAAATTTAATATTGCAGCATAACTGTTGCCTCAACCACAGGAGCATTTCAGTCAGCTGAACTTTTAACCAACGCTGACAACCTTGGTAAAGGGTCTCATTTGCGTAACCACCACTTAACACTACCCCACCGCGCGCGCAATCTCAGACACCACCCACTTAAGGTTCCGGTATAGGGTCGCCTCATGAATATTCATTAGTTTTTAAAAACATTAATTTTTGTATCATTCATCTTTTATTTTCTGCTGTAATTCACAAGAATTAAAGTTTATTATAAAAATGACATGATGAAATGACATATTGGGCTACAAAAGCAATTTGGGGAGTAAAATGAAGACTCAAATATGAAGAGATTATGGCGGACAATAGAGTCACAAGCGGCCAGCCAAGCTGCACTTCACCAGCTTCTCCAAACAGGTATGTACTTACTTGAGGGCCTCTCGAAGAGATTCTGACCAGCGAAGCCCAAAAACTAAACTAAAACTGGTGTTATACTTTCCCGCGGCCACACTCGGCCACAATCTGGAGCCATAACTTTTCAACTTTCCACTTCTCTAGGCGAAACTCTTCGAGAGGCCCTGCCCCTACCTTCGTATAATTGGAATAAGCCACTGCCCACAGCTCAGGTTGTTTGCAGGGAACTAAATAGTCCGCCAGAGCAAACCATACAACTGATTTAAGAAAAGCCCGGGAAAATACCACAACCGCGGGAAATCGCCCACGCATCAGCTGTAGAAGCCACGCGAGTAGTTTTGGATGGTAGGAAGGCAATGGGTAACAAGAAGAACCAGAAGAATAAGAAGTACAGCATGCACAAAAGCAGGAGAGCATATGTGAAGAAGAAGCTTCCCACAAAAAAGTTTGTGGAGAAGAAAGTTGGGCTGGGAAGCACTGGTGAAGAAGCAAACTCTCCTCCAGGTATGGTGGCACAAGGGAGCAGAGTAATCAATGTGGGCAACATGCTGGAGTATGTAGACAAAGTGGCCAGACATGCTTCAAGTTGTGATGGATCTGTTGAAGTATCAAGGGAAAGTAGAAGTGGTCTGGCTTCTGTCTTCACAGGAGAGTGCTGTACTTGTGACCAGACTGTCACACTGGAGACTTCCAAGAAAGTTAAGGGTCTGATTACAATAGGTAAGTAAATAAAAAAAGTATGAAATATACAGGAATGCTATGATTGATGTAGCTATTATTATTGTCATTGCTAGCACTATTATTAGCTAATAGTGTTATTTTAGCTATTATTCCTGTTATTATAGCTGCTGTTGTTGTTAATATGCAATTTTTTTACGGCGCGACTTCATTTATCTAAACAATTATGACCATGGGGTGTTTTCATACAAAATGTATTGTTGATAGCTTGGAGAGGGTGTGATCAATACAATTGCTGGTGTCTGCATGTGCCAAGTATTTGGGTAAACCTAATTGTTCTAATAATTGAAGTCCTACTATATTATTGTTGTCATTATAATTTTAATTATTATTATTGTACAAATAATTCTTATTATAAAATTGTTATTACTGTCATAATTATCACTATTATTGTTGCCATCAATATTTAAGATAATATTTATTAATAGGTGGGAGTGTAACCTTGCAGCTGTGTGGGGACAGATGTCCACTGGTAGTGGCCACAGTCAATTTGGAGAAGCGATGAGTGTCCTTGGGGTTCCAGTCATGACGAAGAAAAGTTTTATAAACACAGAAAGAGATATTGGTGAGGATTGGAAGAAACAATTGTTGGAGTCAATGACAAGTGCTGGAAAAGAAGAAAAGAGATTGGCTGAGGAAAATGAAGATTATTATCAAGGTGTTGGCACCAATTGGGGACCACAGACGTGGAAAACCATGACGAATTCCTCTCCTAACAAAGTCTACTCCAGTGCAGCCAGTCGATCTTCTGTGAGAGTAGATGCTGACAGGGAAAGGAAAGCAAAAGACCAAGTGAAGGAGAAACGACGACGGAGTAAATACCAACGAATCGACGATTCCGTGGCAGCTCGTAGTGCATACAGCAGACACGATGGAGGCATTTCACCTGGTCAAGTTGATGATGACATTCCCTCAGATGTATTGGAAGCACTGAAGAGAGGGTATTATGACACGCGGGTGGTGGTAACTGGTGAAGAAGCTAGAAACATTGAAGAAGCTACGAGAGGTCAGAGTACTTGTGATGAATGGATGAAAGAGCGAAGGAAGCGACTGACAGCATCCAATGTGGGAAGTGTAGCAAAGATGAGGAAGACGACCAAACGCAGCAAGAAAGTCCAAACTCTGCTCTACAGTACTTTTCGAGGCAACAAGGCAACGCAATACGGTGCAGACAATGAAGACAAGGTTCGACAGCAGTATGTTGCTGACTTGGTGGCAGATGGTAATAATCTGGAACTGCGAGAATGTGGCATCTTCATTTCCAAATCTACCCCATGGCTAGCAGCGAGTCCTGATGGTGTGATCTATGACAGGTCAAATAACACTAGTGTTGTGGGTCTACTCGAAATCAAGTGCCCATACAGTGCCAGAGACATCAGTATTGATGAAGCTGCTAAGACCTCCTCATTCTGCCTTGCGGACAATGACATGCACAAACTCAAACACCGCCATGATTACTATTAACAGGTTCAGTGTCAGCTGTACTGTGTTGACTGTGAGTGGTGCGACTTCGTGGTGAAGACTGGCAAGGACATACACACACAGCGGATTTACAGGGACAGGAAGTGGTGGGAACAAGAGATGGGGAAGTTAGAACAATTTTATTTCGATTCTTTGTTGGCTGAACTAGCAGCCCCACGTTTCAAGAAAGGTGGCATAAGAGAACCTAGTTCACAATAACTTATTTGTTTGTTTTTGTTTTGTTTTTTGCATTCGTATTAACTACTGTGTACACAAAGTTTTAAAATGTCTCAACACAATAATTCCCACTGCTGTGCTTGCTTTTATTCCTAGAGGTGCACAGCCACAAGTTGTTAGCACTAAAGTGCGAATTGGCCACTGAATACTTTAATTAGTCACAGGAAAATGCGTGGGTGAAACACTATACCGGAACCTTAAAAATAAACTGACCTTTAAAAAAAAAAAGCGCGGGGAGTGGCGGGAAACCGCGTAATAATAATTCTCTGCCTTGACTTCTACTATTAATTCTCTGCATTATTTATATATAGCAAGCACAGCGCGTGGCAGTCACGCGGAAAACCGCGAACATTACGTATTGACCCAACAACAAAGCGCTTAGCTAGAGCTAGCTAGCTATCGCATGCAGCGGCAACTACTGAAGCTGCGATAACTACTGAAGCTGCGATAACTACTGAAGCTGCCGTAGCCTTCCTGGACCAGTAGTTCTAGTTTACCCTTGGAATTCAATCTGGACAGCAGACATGACATTTCTTGTGAGGTGAGTGGGTTGGTATGGGGAAGTTGCTGGTCGTGGCTAAATGTAGGTCTGTGCGGGAAGGTTTGGGGGATGGTTAGAGCGCGCACTTGAGTAAACTCCGTCACAGCTCATAACATTGAAAGTTGTTTTAGATGAAATCCAATAGCTGAGGATATGCTGTAGGCGGGATAATTGAAAACCATCTTTCTGTGAGTCATTAGTTAGTTCATGTTGCAACGTACAAATTTGAAGATGTACCTCTTGTTTCCTAGCTCATTAGAGGTGGGTGTGTCAGTCAGGGGTCTGGAGTTGTGGGTTGGGACTGCATCAACTGAAGGTTGCAGAGATTGCTTCACTTGAAGACCCTTGCCTTGCTGGTGTGGCATAAGGACCGTGTTTTACAGTGTGTAGATTTGATGGACATTTACCAAATCTCCTCTTGGTTTGGAGTTGTGCAGGTGGGAAGGGTTGTGCAGGTGGGAGGAGTTGGAGGACCAAGTAGGATGATGCCTGTTACATATGCCAGTAGTTTTACAGCCTCAAGGGGCGGGGCTACTATATGACTCAAGGGGTGGGGCTACTTGACTGTTTGGTATCAAGGGGTGGGACTATGGAGTGTCTAGCATGGCAATGTGGGCAAAGGCTAAAGGTTAATTGCAGGGACAGTGGGTGTGGTTACTGCTAATTCTAGGTGGTGAGTGCATTTATAAATTTTAGTGTGCCCTATTTGGAGACCAACGAGATGTCAGATTGGTGGTGTACACTCTATGCATCTGATGGAGATATACCAGTGGCGTAGGGGAGGGGAGGGGAGGTGGCCAGCCCCCTCCCCCCATAATTTTTTTCTTTGAGACGACCCATACTGATACATCTTCCTACACCATGTATGCCCACACACATATGCACACACATACACACACACACACACACATACATGCACACTTATCTCATGGATAAGGTTTGGCTTTCTACCAGATTTTAATCAGCTTGTAACCATTGAAGAGTTGGTCCACCAGGCAGAGTGTCCAGGTAGAGTGTCCAGGTAGAGTGTCCAGGTAGAGTGTCCAGGCAGAGTGTCCAGGCAGAGTGTCCAGGTAGAGTGTCCAGGCAGAGTGTCCAGGCAGAGTGTCCAGGCAGAGTGTCCAGGCAGAGTGTCCAGGCAGAGTGTCCAGGCAGAGTGTCCAGGCAGAGTGTCCAGGCAGAGTGTCCAGGCAGAGTGTCCAGGCAGAGTGTCCAGGCAGAGTGTCCAGGCAGAGTGTCCAGGTAGAGTGTCCAGGCAGAGTGTCCAGGTAGAGTGTCCAGGCAGAGTGTCCAGGCAGAGTGTCCAGGTAGAGTGTCCAGGCAGAGTGTCCAGGCAGAGTGTCCAGGCAGAGTGTCCAGGCAGAGTGTCCAGGCAGAGTGTCCAGGCAGAGTGTCCAGGCAGAGTGTCCAGGCAGAGTGTCCAGGCAGAGTGTCCAGGCAGAGTGTCCAGGCAGAGTGTCCAGGCAGAGTGTCCAGGTAGAGTGTCCAGGTAGAGTATCCAGGTATGTCAGTGTTTCTATAGGGAATGGAGTTGGTGTAGGTGTGAACTAGGAAGTGGTCACAGGAAGAGAGCCAGAGTTTTCACAGGTGAGGCTTACCTAGGTCGATGAAGATGTACACCAGTGAAATAGGACTACAGGGAAGAGAGTGAGCTCGTCAGTGGATCAAGCAACAAGTCCAATTCTCTAAGTCCAGGTTCTTGTAGGCGTGCGTTTCCATGAAGCCATTTACTTTCTTGTCTCAAATTAAACTGGACTAACGTGTGTGTCTATGTGGTGTATGTGTGTGTATGTGTAAGTGTGTATGTGTGTGTGTATGTGTGATGTCTCAGTAGGAGTGTTGTGGTCAACTGTAAAAGGTTTCTTATATTAGTTGTGGTGACCAGCCATCTTGTATAGTCTTGTTCCCTCTCTCTCTCTCTTTCTCTCTGCTTCACTTGGTGGGCTTCTTTGTCTGTTTGTGTGTGCGTATGGCGAGTTTCTCCCAGAGTTGAGTAATTCACTATAATTTGAGATTGTTACTATCACTATGGCGATGAATGAGTTAGATTAAATATGAGAGAGAGAGAGTAAGTTTGTGATAGTTCAAAGTGCAGAATCAACTCTAGATAGTTTAAATAAACGAGTGAAATGACACAGGGCAAAGAGAGTAGTAGGAACCAGTGAGATTGTAGCATGGTGTGTGTGTGTGTGTGTGTGTATGTGTATGTGTGTGTGTGTGTGTGTGTGTGTGTGTGTGAATCTGGACTGTAGGCTACTGTAGTGTTATGTAGTAGTATGGGAGGGTTGGTGGTTGATTATTGCTGTAGTATGGGAGGGTTGGTGGTGGATTATTGCTGTAGTATGGGAGGGTTGGTGGTTGATTATTGCTGTAGTATGGGAGGGTTGGTGGTTGATTATTGCTGTAGTATGGGAGGGTTGGTGGTTGCTGGAGGTGATGCCTCAGTAGTTATGTTATTTGGTATACAGGTTAGTATGTTTGTGAGGATGTATTTCATACACAAGTCTTCCTCCCATAATGCAATATATAGTGCCTCAGCTGATGTTGAGTTCTGTGGGTGGTAGCGTATGTGATCATATACCCTCATTCACATTCTCCTTATCTGGTTGCCATAGCAATGAGGTGTCCTTAATGTCTGTGAAAGAAGAGGGTAAGGAACCACGTGCAACGTAATACGTTGGAATGAAAAATAAAGTAATTTTAATACCAGTTTTGAATATGAAGTCACATGACTGCATCTAGTGGCAGAGAATGATGCAGCATCAGCTCTCACACAATCTCAACATACACTGAATTACTAACTTCCTGGACAGCCACAGCTGTCATATGCACACACATACACACACTACATTACACATGCACACACATACGCACACTACATTACACATGCTCACACTACATTACACATGCACACACATACGCACACTACATTACACATGCACACACTACATTACACATGCACACACTACATTACACACGTTCACACTACATTACACATGCACACACATACGCACACTACATTACACATGCTCACACTACATTACACATGCACACACTACATTACACACGTTCACACTACATTACACATGCACACACTACATTACACATGCACACACTACATTACACATGCACACATATACGCACACTTGCACGGTGTGGCATGCCATGTCAACTGTCAATTATTAGTACTCCTTTGGAAGTGTTAATTACTGCCAATTCTCACTTTCAATTTGAAGTGAGCACAACATAGTGGTGGGAGGTGCTAGTCCACAAATTGGGAGTGCTAGTCCACAAAGTGGGGGGTGCTAGTCTGACTGACAAGTTCTTTATCTGTGATTGCAAAAGACTTTGATAGCACCTTGATTATAGCTCGTGTGTGTGTGTGTGTGTGTGTGTGTAGGTGGCTGTGTGCAGTATGGCTAGTTCTAGTCTGTCTGTTTGGAGGATGCAGAGTTAGAGCTGGTAAGAGGTTGTTGGTCTGGTGTATATGTGTGTGTGTGTGTGTTTAGTCATTTGTGTGTGTGAATGTATGTTTCTGTAACAGTGGTACACACTTCTGTGTAGACTTGTAACATAATCTTATGCTCTTTTCCCCCTCACTATTTATGTTGCTATAGCAACAGTCACTGTACGTGTTCCGGTGGCAATGGTTCAGCAGTCTGCAGTAGCTGAGTGTAATGTGGATTCTACTTTGACACCCCTTACCTATGAATTCCTTCAAACAGGACAATCAGTACAAATTGGTCCTTCCAATGAGTTTCAGTTCTCCTCCGTCAGCATCAGCGATGCAGGGGACAAGTACGCGTGTGTGGTCAGGAATGGAGGCACAGAAATAGGAAGGACCAATTTCCCCCTCAATGTCACCAGTGAGTGGGTGTGGTGTGGTCTAGAGGGTGTGGCTGTGCAATGGCTTACTGTGGACTCACTCTTCTTATAGTCCCTGCATTTACATGGCAAGTACTGAGAGAGCCGACTGGAGACCACTACATAGGGCAGAGGATGCGTATCAGCTGTTTTGGGTTCCTAGTGATCAGGGAAGGACTGCAAGCTAATGCCAGCATACTGGACCCCCAGGGCAGTGTCATACCTCCAGGCGTGGAGGGAGACAGGGTCAGAGTGTATGAACTCATGGAGAAAACTACTGGCTACGAGACTAGCATTGAGTTCAGTGCTCTGAGCGCGGGAGATGCTGGTACCTACACATGTACTGGTACAGTCATGCCCACCGTACCCAACCCTTACATCAACAATGGAATAGGGAGTAGTACTTTTGAAATTTCTCTGTCCAGTGAGTTGGGTAAAGGGTGATTATTGGTAGAAAACTTAAGTAAGAACTTAACGGTAGAGTCTCGCAGTGAGTAATAAGACTTGCCAACGATGGGTCATTAGTTAATTGTGGGTGGTTGCCTTAGTAACTAGACCAATATCAGTAGAAGTTTGTTCGTGTTGTGTATGTGTGTTTGTGTGGGTGGGGCATGTAAGTGTGGTGTGAGACTGGAGCTTCATACACGTGCTTTGTGTCGTGTTGGTAACTCTGTCGTCTCTCCAGACACAATGTTACAAGTGCGTTTGTGTGTATACTTTCAGAAATCCTTTTTAGCACCAGTATTACTGTGACCACAGCGCTGCCACGCCTCCTGGACACTCCCCCGTACAATGAGTTGACTTTGACGTGCTTGTCCAGTACTAGGGTTCGGCTACAGCCTACTAGTTTCAATGTCACCTTCACGTGGTTCCGGGCTGTGAACGGGATGCCGATGGAGGAAGTAGTCGTGGGGTCGCCCGCTACTCAGTACGGGTCCACGGTTACCAGTCAGTTATCAGTGAATGTTAGTGAGCCGGGAAGCCACACCTACCTCTGTAGAGCTTCTCTGGACCTGAGACCCGCCCCCGAAAATCACACCATGGAGAGTACTACTACAATCACAATACATGGTGAGTGGGCAGGTTAGCCACTCCCATTGTGATGGCATGTGATTCCTGGGATATCTTGGGGGTGTGGTTTTTGGATTAGTTGTGATGTATAAATTCCTCATCTATTGTAGGACCATCTCCTCCTGACCCTCCTGTCTTCCTCAATGCCCCTGTAATTAGACATGATTCAGTGACAGTGGAATGGAACATTACAGAGTTGACCTATGACCCTGAGAGATATGTGGTCCGTTATGGAAGAGAAGAGACGAGTCTGAGTTTAACGAGTGGTGTTGTCATGGGATACCATGTGGAGCTCACCGGGCTAGAAGTGAACACTCAATACTACTACAGAGTCGATGCTACAAACTCAAATGGAACAACTTCTAGTCCTGTCAGCACCTTCACTACTACCATGGCCCGTGAGTGGGCTGGGATAATGTACCGGGACACACTGGTCCCAGTTGGACATGTACCAGGATACACTGGTATTAGATAGACATGTACCAGGACACATTAGTACCAGTTGCACATGTACCGGGACACACTAGTACCAGTTGCACATGTACCAGGACACACTAGTACCAGTTGCACATGTACCAGGACACACTAGTACCAGTTGCACATGTACCAGGACACACTAGTACCAGTTGGACATGTATATTATTCCAAGTTCTTACTCCACAAGTGAAATAGTATGTTTATGAGATTAAAGATCTAAAGTGGAGTCTGATTAACCCTTTGACCATCGGAGCTGAGAATTCTCGGCAATTTTCCTTTTTTTTTATAAAATCGCTATAAAGTTCCTTTTTCTTTGTTTATATGTTGCTCTGACGTAGTACTAACGAGTGCACCGGTGTTTGTTTTTGTAATTAAAAAAAAAGGTATGGCTACTGGAACACGTACCGTTGAGCGGCTGTCTGTCCGAAAATTTTTTACAGTTGGGGCTTTGAGCTCAGAATTCAGCAGCTAGAAGGTGAATAAGCCGTGCAGTGTGAGCCTGTAGCAACTCTGAGATCACCAGAGATTGAGCTCCAGTTAGTACTGTTAGAAATGGTAAGTTCAAAATGTAGCTCTTCTCTTTGCGGACTAATATCCATTTTTTTGGCTTATTAGTAAAGAGTTCAGTATTGATGTGCTTTAAAAAGTCAATTCTTGCAGATGTCTTTACAGAAAAACAAAATAAGAAATAAAATGTTTATACATTATTCATGTTACCCAACGGGTCATCGTAAGACAGGGAAAGGCTTAAAGGACAATCTTTACCAGATTTGTCTCTGACTGCCTCAGCTGGAGGGTTTCTTTGAGGATTGTTTATGCTGTAGTTGTGTGTGTTTGTATGTTTATTAGTAGCAACAGCTGGTGTTGGGTTGTTAATGATATTCATGAGTTGTAGCTGTTTGCTATAGGAGATTCATAGGAGGTCAGGTAGACCACTCATCATAAGCCCACACATAGCAACAACGGCCAACAACAATTTATATACATGTTCCCATCTTACTTGGTTGCCATAACAATGAGGCTTATTATCTGTGATGTAATTTGGGAGTCTTTAGAACTTTCCTTTCTTGTTTGAGTGTTTGAGTGTTTGAGTGTTTGAGTTGTGTTCCTGGTCTTGTGTCTCTGCAGCCCCTCAACCTCCCAGGTTCCTGTCATATACCAGAGACAGTACCAATTTGACACTGTACCACTTCCAGTGGGTACTAGACCAGGACCCACAAGGAGTGGTCACCAAACAGAAGGTCACATGCACCACCACTGAAGCTCCGCCCCTCAGTATGGAGGTGGGGCGGTCGGAGAAATCAGTGTCTATCTCTGGGTTCAGATATCGGATGCAGTATTTGTGTTGGATCCAAGCAGCAGCGAGCAACAACCTGTACTCTGCACCTGGCGGCAACCGCACCTTCTTAGTGACAGAGGAAGGTAAAAGAAACAACTGGTCCATGTTGTGTGTGTGTGTTAGGTGAGTGTGTGTGTTAGGTGGGTGTGTGTGTTAAGTGTGTATATGTTAGGTGTGTGTGTGTTAGGTGTGTGTGTGTTAGGTGTGCGTGTTAGGTGTGTGTGTGTTAGGTGTGCGTGTTAGGTGTGCGTGTGTGTGTTTGCTGTGTATAGAAGCACATTGTCAGTGATTGTGAATTGCATTTCTTGTGTTGTGAGAGTAGCACCGGATGCAGTAGCGTGTGAGTTTGATGACTTACCAACTGGTCGGTTCTGGGGAGTGTCTCGTGAGGAAGGTGAGGCTGAGGTCAGTATCATGATCAAGTGGAAACCCCCGCCACATTCCCGGGGAATACTGCAAAATTATAGTCTCACGTTTACTGATTACAAGAAAGGACAAGTTATTACTCGTGTGGTAGTGGACGCCAACACAACCATGTACCAATTCACCAACCTGACACTCGGTAAGGGATGCTCTATCACTAGGCACCTATCACTATGTGCCTATCACTATGTGCCTATCACTATGTGCCTATCACTGTGTGCCTATCACTATGTGCCTATCACTGTGTGCCTATCACTACGTGCCTATCACTACGTGCCTATCACTACGTGCCTATCACTACGTGCCTATCACTACGTGCCTATCACTACGTGCCTATCACTACGTGCCTATCACTACGTGCCTATCACTACGTGCCTATCACTACGTGCCTATCACTATATGCCTATCACTATATGCCTATCACTATGTGCCTATCACGGTGTGCCTATCACTGTGTGCCTATCACTATGTGCCTATCACTATGTGCCTATCACTGTGTGCCTATCACTATAATGCCTATCACTATATGCCTATCACTATATGCCTATCACTATGTGCCTATCACTATGTGCCTATCACGGTGTGCCTATCACTATATGCCTTCATAGTGCCTATCACGTGTGCTATCCAATATGCCTATCACTATGTGCCTATCACTATATGCCTATCACTATCTGCCTATCACTATGTGCCTATCACTGTGTGCCTATCACTGTATGCCTATCACTATGTGCCTATCACTATGTGCCTATCACTATGTGCCTATCACGGTGTGCCTATCACTGTGTGCCTATCACTATGTGCCTATCACTATGTGCCTATCACTGTGTGCCTATCACTATAATGCCTATCACTGTGTGCCTATCACTATATGCCTATCACTGTGTGCCTATCACTATATGCCTATCACTATATGCCTATCACTATATGCCTATCACTATGTGCCTATCACTATGTGCCTATCACGGTGTGCCTATCACTATATGCCTATCACTATGTGCCTATCACTGTGTGCCTATCACTATATGCCTATCACTATGTGCCTATCACTATATGCCTATCACTATCTGCCTATCACTATGTGCCTATCACTGTGTGCCTATCACTGTATGCCTATCACTATGTGCCTATCACTATGTGCCTATCACTATGTGCCTATCACTATGTGCCTATCACTATGTGCCTATCACTATGTGCCTATCACTATGTGCCTATCACTATGTGCCTATCACTATGTGCCTATCACTATATGCCTATCACTATATGCCTATCACTATGTGCCTATCACTATGTGCCTATCACTACGTGCCTATCACTGTGTGCCTATCACTATATGCCTATCACTATATGCCTATCACTATATGCCTATCACTATATGCCTATCACTATGTGCCTATCACTGTGTGCCTATCACTATATGCCTATCACTATATGCCTATCACTATGTGCCTATCACTATATGCCTATCACTATGTGCCTATCACTATATGCCTATCACTATGTGCCTATCACGGTGTGCCTATCACTGTGTGCCTATCACTATGTGCCTATCACTGTGTGCCTATCACCGTGTGCCTATCACTATGTGCCTATCACTATGTGCCTATCACTAACATTGGTGTTCTTATCACTACTTATTGATAAAGTTTTGGTAAAAGTAAAATTGTGTTATTTGATTTATGCAGAGGATGGTGTCCCTTATAATGTGTCGGTGGTGGCTAGCAACTCCATGGCAACCAGTGTTACACCGTGTTACATCACTGACTTCATTAAGCAACTAGGTGAGTGTTTGGTGATCTGTAGATAGACTGAGCTAACTGAGAAGTTTGATGTGGTGTGGCTATTGATATTGATGAGTGTGTGTGTGTGTGTGTGTGTGTGTTATTGCAGCTCCTCCCCCTGTCATGGATCTGAAGTTGGTACGTTCCTCTGCTACTGAAATAATGGTATCGTGGACAGTTCCGTCACTGGTTCTTGCTCGAGGGTTTGTGGATTACTTGCTGGAGTATGAAGAGGCGGGGCAAGTGAGGCGGCGGAGACAGAGCAGCCGTGACTCATCTTGTACGTCGTCTCCTTGCAAAGTGCCAGCATCTCGGGGGGGTGCGGTCATCACTGGTCTTGACCCCAAGCGCTCGTACAGAGTCGACGTTAGTCCTGTGAATCAGGACGGACTGACGGGGACTCTCATGTCAGACACAGGTACACAGACCACACCCACAAACCATACCCACATATGTATGTTTGTTTGTCCTGACTGGTAGACAATCTAAACCCACAATAATATGTAAACCACACCCACATTGGTAAGTAAACCACACCCACATTGATAAGTAAGTCACACCCATGTTGATATGTGAGCCACACCCACATCGATATGTGCCCACAATAATAACGTAAACCACACCCACATTGATAAGTAAGTCACAGCCATGTTGATAGAGCCACACCCACATCGATATGTGAGCCACACCCATATTGAAATGTATCCACACCCACATATGTTATTTTGGTTAGGAAGTGTGAAGCTATGTGCCAAGTATTGCATTACCAGAAATATTGTGTTTGATTCCATTACCATAAGTATTGTGTTTGATTCCATCACCAGAAGTATTGTGTTTGATTCCATCACCAGAAGTATTGTGTTTTGATTCCATTACCAGAAGTATTGTGTTTGATTCCATTACCAGAAGTATTGTGTTTGATTCCATTACCAGAAGTATTGTGTTTGATTCCATTACCAGAAGTATCGTGTTTGATTCCATTACCAGAAGTATCGTGTTTGATTCCATTACCAGAAGTATTGTGTTTGATTCCATTACCAGAAGTATTGTGTTTGATTCCATTACCAGAAGTATTGTGTTTGATTCCATTACCAGAAGTATTGTGTTTGATTCCATTACCAGAAGTATTGTTTGATTCCATTACCAGAAGTATTGTGTTTGATTCCATTACCAGAAGTATTGTGTTTGATTCCATTACCAGAAGTATTGTGTTGGATTCCATTACCAGAAGTATTGTGTTTGATTCCAATACCAGAAGTATTGTGTTTGATTCCATTACCAGAAGTATTGTGTTTGATTCCATTACCAGAAGTATTGTGTTTGATTCCATTACCAGAAGTATTGTGTTTGATTCCATCACCAGAAGTATCGTGTTTGATTCCATCACCAGAAGTATCGTGTTTGATTCCATCACCAGAAGTATCGTGTTTGATTCCATCACCAGAAGTATCGTGTTTGATTCCATTACCAGAAGTATTGTGTTTGATTCCATTACCAGAAGTATTGTGTTTGATTCCATTACCAGAAGTATTGTGTTTGATTCCATTACCAGAAGTATTGTGTTTGATTCCATTACCAGAAAGTATCGTGTTTGATTCCATTACCAGAAGGTATTGTGTTGATTTGATTCCATTACAGAAGTATTGTGTTTGATTCCATTACCAGAAGTCTTGTGTTTGCTTCCATTACCAGAAGTATTGTTGTTTGCTCCATTACCAGAAAGTATGTGTTTGATTCCATTACCAGAAGTATGTTTGATTCCAATTACCAGACAGTATTGGTTTGATTCCCTACCAGAAGTATTGTGTTTGATTCCATTAACCGAAGTATTGGTGGATTCCAATTACCAGAAGTATTGGGTTTTTGTTGATTCCAATACCAGACGTTATTGTGTTTGATTCCATTACCAGAAGTAGAAGTATTGTGTTGATTCCATTACCAGAAGTTATTGTGTTTGATTCCATTAACCAGAAGTATTGTTTGAGTCCATTACCCGAAAGTATTCTGTTGATTCCACACCAGATAGTATAGTGTTTTTGATTCCATTACCAGAAGTATCGTGTTTGTTCCATCCACCAGAAGTATGTGTTTGATTCCATACAGAAGTAGTATTGTGTTTGATTCATTACCAGAAGTATTGTGTTTTTGATTCCGTTACAAGAAGTATGTGCTATTCCAAGTACCAGAAAGTATTGTGTTGATTCCATTACCAGAAGTATGTGTTTGAGTCAGACCAGAAGTCTCGTGTTGATTCCATTACCAGAAGTATGTGTTTGATTTCCATTACCAGAAGTATGTGTGTGTTCCATTACCAGAAGTAGTTTGTTGATTCCATTACACCGAAGTATCGTGTTTGATTCATTACCAGAAGTATCGTGTTTGATTCCATAACAGAAGTACGTGTTTGATTCCATTACCAGAAGTATTGTGTTTGATTCCATTACCAGAAGTATTGTGTTTGATTCCATTACCAGAAGTATTGTGTTTGATTCCATCACCAGAAGTATTGTGTTTGATTCTATTACCAGAAGTATTGTGTTTGATTCCATCACCAGAAGTATTGTTTGATTCCATTACCAGAAGTATTGTGTTTGATTCCATTACCAGAAGTATTGTGTTTGATTCTATTACCAAAAGTATCGTGTTTGATTCCATTACCAGAAGTATCGTGTTTGATTCCATCACCAGAAGTATTGTGTTTGATTCCATTACCAGAAGTATTGTTTGATTCCATCACCAGAAGTATTGTGTTTGATTCCATTACCAGAAGTATTGTTTGATTCCATTACCAGAAGTATTGTGTTTGATTCCATTACCAGAAGTATTGTGTTTGATTCCATTACCAGAAGTATCGTGTTTGATTCTATTACCAGAAGTATTGTGTTTGATTCCATTACCAGAAGTATTGTGTTTGATTCCATTACCAGAAGTATCGTGTTTGATTCCATTACCAGAAGTATTGTGTTTGATTCCATTACCAGAAGTATCGTGTTTGATTCCATTACCAGAAGTATCGTGTTTGATTCCATTACCAGAAGTATTGTGTTTGATTCAATTACCAGAAGTATTGTTTGATTCCATCACCAGAAGTATTGTGTTTGATTCAATTACCAGAAGTATTGTTTGATTCCATTACCAGAAGTATTGTGTTTGATTCCATTACCAGAAGTATTGTTTGATTCCATTACCAGAAGTATTGTGTTTGATTCTATTACCAGAAGTATCGTGTTTGATTCCATTACCAGAAGTATTGTGTTTGATTCCATTACCAGAAGTATTGTGTTTGATTCCATTACCAGAAGTATTGTGTTTGATTCCATTACCAGAAGTATCGTGTTTGATTCTATTACCAGAAGTATTGTGTTTGATTCCATTACCAGAAGTATCGTGTTTGATTCCATTACCAGAAGTATCGTGTTTGATTCCATTACCAGAAGTATCGTGTTTGATTCCATTACCAGAAGTATCGTGTTTGATTCCATTACCAGAAGTATTGTGTTTGATTCCATTACCAGAAGTATTGTGTTTGATTCCATTACCAGAAGTATTGTGTTTGATTCCATCACCAGAAGTATTGTGTTTGATTCCATCACCAGAAGTATTGTGTTTGATTCCATTACCAGAAGTATTGTGTTTGATTCCATCACCAGAAGTATTGTGTTTGATTCCATTACCAGAAGTATTGTGTTTGATTCCATCACCAGAAGTATTGTGTTTGATTCCATCACCAGAAGTATTGTGTTTGATTCCATTACCAGAAGTATTGTGTTTGATTCCATTACCAGAAGTATCGTGTTTGATTCCATTACCAGAAGTATTGTGTTTGATTCCATTA
>WLWD01000070.1_pt1 | contig 26037 bp, 14 predicted proteins | sample 6712731 | NCBI WGS metagenome assembly WLWD01 (sample SAMN12718690, study PRJNA576275) | sponge metagenome | isolation source: marine sponge | host: Mycale hentscheli | place: New Zealand: South Island, Marlborough, Capsize Point | collected 2014-11-01 | reverse complement strand
CACAAGTTAAAATAAAATTAATGTTTATCTTAATCACAAGTTAATAGACGCCTTGATAAACTTAATGTTTATCTCAATCACAAGTTAATAGACGCCTGATAAACTTAATGTTTATCTCAATCACAAGTTAAAATAAACTTAATGTTTATCTCAACCACAAGTTAATAGACGCCTAATAAACTTAATGTTTATCTCAATCACAAGGTTAATAGACGCCGTGATAAACTTAATGTTTATCTCAACCACAAGTTAATAGACGCCTGATCAACTTAATGTTTATCTCAATCACAAGTTAAAATAAAGTTAATGTTTATCTCAATCACAAGTTAATAGACGCCTGATAAACTTAATGTTTTTCTCAATCACAAGTTAAAATAAACTTAATGTTTATCTCAATCACAAGTTAATAGACGCCTGATAAACTTAATGTTTATCTCAATCACAAGTTAATAGACGCCTGATAAACTTAATGTTTATCTCAATCACAAGTTAATAGACGCCTGATAGACTTAATGTTTATCTCAATCACAAGTTAATAGACGCCTGATAGACTTAATGTTTATCTCAATCACAAGTTAATAGAAGCGTGATAAACTTAATGTCTATCTCAATCACAAGTTAATAGACGCCTGATAAACTTAATGTCTATCTCAATCACAAGTTAATAGACGCCTGATAGACTTAATGTTTATCTCAATCACAAGTTAAAATAAAGTTAATGTTTATCTCAATCACAAGTTAATAGACGCCTGATAAACTTAATGTTTATCTCAATCACAAGTTAATAGACGCCTGATAAACTTAATGTTTATCTCAATCACAAGTTAATAGACGCCTGATAAACTTAATGTTTATCTCAATCACAAGTTAATAGACGCCTGATAGACTTAATGTTTATCTCAATCACAAGTTAATAGACGCCTGATAGACTTAATGTTTATCTCAATCACAAGTTAATAGAAGCGTGATAAACTTAATGTCTATCTCAATCACAAGTTAATAGACGCCTGATAAACTTAATGTCTATCTCAATCACAAGTTAATAGACGCCTGATAAACTTAATGTTTATCTCAATCACAAGTTAATAGACGCCTGATAAACTTAATGTTTATCTCAATCACAAGTTAATAGAAGCGTGATAAACTTAATGTTTATCTCAATCACAAGTTAATAGAAGCCTGATAAACTTAATGTTTATCTCAATCACAAGTTAATAGACGCCTTGATAAACTTAATGTTTATCTCAATCACAAGTTAATAGACGCCTGATAAACTTAATGTTTATCTCAATCACAAGGTTAATAGACGCCTTGATAAACTTAATGTTTATCTCAATCACAAGTTAATAGGCGCCTGATAAACTTAATGTTTATCTCAATCACAAGTTAATAGACGCCTTGATAAACTTAATGTTTATCTCAATCACAAGTTAATAGACGCCTGATAAACTTAATGTTTATCTCAATCACAAGGTTAATAGACGCCTTGATAAACTTAATGTTTATCTCAATCACAAGTTAATAGAAGCCTAATAAACTTAATGTTTATCTCAATCACAAGGTTAATAGACGCCTTGATAAACTTAATGTTTATCTCAATCACAAGTTAATAGACGCCTGATAAACTTAATGTTTATCTCAATCACAAGTTAAAATAAAGTTAATGTTTATCTCAATCACAAGTTAATAGACGCCTGATAAACTTAATGTTTATCTAAATCACAAGTTAATAGACGTCTGATAAACTTAATGTTTATCTCAATCACAAGTTAATAGACGCCTGATAAACTTAATGTTTATCTCAATCACAAGTTAATAGACGCCTGATAAACTTAATGTTTATCTCAATCACAAGTTAATAGACGCCTGATAAACTTAATGTCTATCTCAATCACAAGTTAATAGACGCCTGATAAACTTAATGTCTATCTTAATCACAAGTTAATAGACGCCTGATAAACTTAATGTCTATCTCAATCACAAGTTAATAGACGCCTTGATAAACTTAATGTTTATCTCAATCACAAGTTAATAGACGCCTTGATAAACTTAATGTTTATCTCAATCACAAGTTAATAGACGCCTTGATAAACTTAATGTTTATCTCAATCACAAGTTAATAGACGCCTTGATAAACTACTTATATCTTATATTATAGCTCGTGACAAAGCATTTCTGCAATTGTGCAAAAGTGAAGAATAAAGCACAAATCAAATATGACATTCACAAATCACATGAAATGCTAATGCTTCATTCAGCAATAACTGAATGATGTGAGGTACATTTATTGCACTTACTGTTGATAAATGCTTTACTAATTCTTCTCTAAGTCATGCTACAGAGTAGCTAATTATGCTTTTGAAGAATGTAGACAAATTTTAGATTTAAAAAATGTATCCATTTTTAAGAATTTCCTGGTGACGACATGATTTTCAAAGCATACACACTAGCTAGCAATAAATTGGTAATTAAAGAAATCCAACAAGATTGAATTCCAATAAGTGGATTGGACAAATGTTATCATTCTTATTGAGCTACTTTTGATTACTTAAGTTAAATTACTTACCATCTAGAAAAACCAACGTCAGCATGCACACACATACAGTTATACTCACACACATACATAGTTATACACATAGGCATATATAGTTACACACAAACCTACAATAAAAGTCACTGTGACAATAGCGAACATAGGCTCTTCTATACATCTAAACTGCTATATAATTTCACATGGTTCACAATAAGTTACAGTAAATTTAGCTTATTCCAATCTACAATATGAATAGCTCATAAAATGGGCATATGTCAGTGGTAGAATGTATCAATTATAAAACATAATAGCTAGTGTATCAATAATCTAGTGATATAAGGTGGCGTGTAGCTATTGGATACTCTACACAGTGAGCATTTGAACAAAATAATGAAATAAATCACCTTCCTAAACAATACAAGGTAATAAAGGGGGCTGGAAGAGCTAGCTAGGTATATATAGAAATCATATAACCATTGGTGCATAACCGTTCCTTGCTTTGATTTGCTAGTGTGTTTGGCGCAATTGCGTAACGTTTGACGATCTTTACCAATGCTAACTTATTCTCCCTAGCCGCATGTAACTAATTGGGGAATTGAAATGTTCATAACAATAAAAGGGAAAAATGTTGCTGCTATTTTCATAAAGGACCCATTTTGGGAAGCAAAAGCTATTAACTTACCCTTGCCTTTCTTGATGATAGTGATGGTGGACTTCTGGAATTCAAATTCTTTGAAGTACAGTAGCTCCTCCCTTTTTTTCAGGCCATTGCAATTGTTATGTGCATGCAGCATTTGTTCTGTTCCAGTTAACGGATGATTGATGTCCAGACGTCCAGACAATTGCTGTTCCACTGTAAAAGTATATTTAACAAAGTGTTGTCAGGTGACCACAACAAGCTAGCCTAGTGTCAGAATAGCACTCCAGTATTGGTGATGCATGCATTATCAGACCTATTGGAACCAATACTTCTCTACTACCAACACACACTGGAGAACACTTACCACGCCAGCAGTGAGAGCAGGCGGCAAGAGCTCTTGCAATGCAGTCGCAGAGACACCAATTGAGGTCAAAGGTGAATAGCAGCCATTCTGCGTGATTCTTCCAGTAACGCAATATTTTATGAATCTACTTTATAGTCCGCATTTTGGGTGTGGTGGGTCAGAAATTAAAAATGTGGGAACGCCCTATTTTGGAAAACAATAGACTCTGTCAGTAAGCAAGATATGGCGGAAAGCCGGCCGCAAGTTCGTACAGAGGTGAGCGCATAGCTACGGCTAGCTCATTACTTAATCAAGTGTTTGTTAGCCTAGAACCAGCCTTCCCTATATAGCCCGCTGTTTGTATAGCTTTTACAAAAGGGTTGAAAGAAGGGAAAACACTGCTACCTACACACATACCAAGTGCTTAGCTTAATTTTTTTTTACAACTAGAAAAAGGGAAATTAATGTCTGATCATTATATATAAGGCATCAACAACTGGATAGAGAGGGAAACTTATGTCTGAGCATGCTCATAAAGAGATACCAGCTAAACTGAAAAAAGAGGGAAAATAATGTCTGAGCATGCTCACAGGCAATGCACTGGCAACTGGAAAAAAGAGAGGGTAAAAGTCATGTTCCTGAGCATGCTCTTAAAAAGACACCAGGTTCTTTTCATGAGCATGCTCAGACATGACTTTCCCTCTCTTTTTTTCAGTTGCTAGTGTGTTTTTGTGCTGGAGGATGGTTAGACTATCCCTCTCTTTTTGCTACAGTTTGTATCTATTTACTCTAGCTATTTGAAGTCTAGTTTGTTCCAGAAATATAGTAAGTTGTGTGTTTATAACACATAAACACAGCATATATTTGTAGTAATTTTTTTGTTGTTGTGTTTGTTAGTGGTTTATTTACAGTTTTTACCATGTGTAAATAATTTGTATTTAGGATTTATATTTGTATGTTTGTGCACTTTTATAGGAAGATTATGTTTTTGGGTTGTTTTTTTTTAATGTATATGTTCACGTGTTAGCTTTCTATACAGCATAGCAGGTGTCTTTCGAAAAGAAAAAAGCTTTTTTTTTACAATTTTTTCATTGCGTTTTGACTAAACAGTTGGTACAGTCACAATAAAAATTTTACTAGTCAAGTTCTCGTTTCAGTTGATTTACAGCTAAAAGCTAGAAACTCTTCCACAGCTATATCAGCAAGCTAAGCCTTGTACTACCCTCTAAATGCTATAGGGGTCATGCTAAACAGCTTGCACAATAAAAAAAATGACTTGCTTCGATTAAGCAGACTGGCTGGATTTTCGCTGAACTTGCTGCTCTGACAAGTCCCTACTTCTTAGTCTTTCTACCAGCTACAGGTGGGTCTCTAGTAGTGAGAATATCTAAGCCAATGATGACCCCAACATTTAAAATAGCATCATTTTTACATTCCTGAAAGTGGCATATGGTAAACATTGAGCATTTAAACTTTAACATAGTCGAACTGAAAAACTATATTTTATCAACTGCCGTAACATTTTCTCTCTTTTTTCTTTTTCTACAATAGCTCCTTCAGTGCAAAAAAAAATTGTTCTACTGAACAGAATTGAAAACCTATCTTTTCTGGTGCCTACTGTACATTATTTGTGACCATCTATTGGAAAACCAGGCACAACGCGGCACCCTTCGAAATTTTTTTTTTGCACTTACGGAGTTGTCGGCGTCCAGATATTGAGCTCTCCAAGTTTTATCGTCGTAGCTTAAGTCGTTCCCGCTATAATAGACCTAACCGTTCCCTTCCGTCGGCTTGAAACAATACATTTTTAAGAAATCGATCGATCTTTTCTCGATATTACGCACGCCGCGTTGTGCCCGGTTTTCCCATAGACGGTCACATATTAGCACAGGAAGAAACAGCTCATTCTCTTATTATGTGTTTGTGTGTTTGGAATATCATGTCATTATTTTGTGTTTGTGTTGTGTGCACATATTTACGCATTGTGCCAGTAGTATGTTAGTGTGTTTGTTTATTTTTTTATTTCTCAGTATTGTTTTTTTTTTACTATTTTTATATACTAAATATTGTATTGTATATAAGCATTGTGTGAGAGATGATATGTTTGTGTGTTAGTATGTCACACAGTTGCTATTGTTATGCGTGTACATTTCTGTAAAGTAATTTGTGTGTTTTTGTTTACATGGTTTAATTACAATATTGTTGTTTGTTAGTATTTTATGTACTTATTTAAAGTTGTATAGAATGTTTATAAACTGCTGATATAGGAATAAATTTGTTTGTGTCGTTTAAATAGCACTTAAATGCTGTTGTTGTTTTTTGTTTGTTTATCACTTTAATTATATATTTGTTTATTTATTTGTATTTAGAGAGATCTCCATCCTCCAGTCTCACTTCACTGGGAGCACTGCCATACATGGAGTAAGAATGTCGAGCCTGTACAATGTGCAGTACTACATAATACAGTCATAGTTATGGATTCTAATTATCGCACACTTCACATCTCTACTGACCTTCACTCATGGACTACTACTCGTGCACCATATGAACGCTCGTCCCTAACTACCTACCAGTCTAAGTTTGTATTGGTTGGTGGACTTCATCCCTCCACTTATGAAACCACTAGCTCTCTGTTGACTAGTACTACTGGTCTAGACTGGAAGCCATCGCTACGTGCCATGCCTACTCCTCGCTACAGAGCATCATCAGTTAGTGGAGGATCACCAGAGGTCCTGGTCGTGGCTGGTGGGCGTGGCTCACATGCCGAGTGGTTGGACATAGTGGAAGTTCTACTCAATGACCATTGGACGACTGCAGACTCACTTCCTTCTTCATGTAGGAACATGCGATCAACATTCCATGAAGGCAACTTCTACTTCACAGGAGGATATGACAAGGAGAAGATTCTGTTTATATGCAGTCTAGAGTCTCTCACAGCATCTGCTAGTAATGGCAGGACAGGAAGACAAACAATATGGAGGACAGTAACCACACTTACTGACATCTTTGCTATCATCTCCTATGTATCGAATCTAATCGGCATCGATAGCTATTCTACCATTAGAAGTTACTCCAACAAGACAGAGGAGTGGATTGAGACTACTAGTGAGGGAGATACACTAGCACTGAGGTATTATGTTGGATGGATAGCTACTGCAGTCTTGTCTACTGGACAGTTGCTGGTTGCTAACCGCTATGGAGTACATAAAGGAACTCTGTCAGGTTAGTGTAAGTAGATAGCAGCATCTCTAGAAAGCCATCTTGCCTTCAGTGATATTGGCTTCTCTTTAGAATGTCCCATTTATAGATTACATGGGAATCTATAGTTAGGTATTAAAAACTTGTACTATAATAAAACTAGAATATTATTATTTATTATTAAGTTAATTATGTTAGAACTAAATATTTATTATATTAATTTTGATATTATAATAAGTAAGGTAATTGATTGTCTTTGCCTAAATTGCAAGAGATAGAATGCAGCTGCTTCTACTGGCAGCTGCTTCTACTGGCTTAGCTCCAGGCTATAAAACCAGCTGCCCACACTCTGTATTGCTGGAGCCAGCTAATAGTACTGGTGCAGTGTGTGGTTACTTGTATAGTATAACCAATGAGACTGTAATAAATGTAATTAGTGTTTTATTTGCAATATTTTATAATGCATATTTTATTTTATGTTTAATAGTTATTCTAAAATATGAAGATGCATATAAACACTTCATTGTTTCCAAGGAAGTGTTGGAGCTTCTGTCTTTAAAGTTTATGTCCCTTGGTCCTCCAAGACAAGGCAAGAGTACAACTCTCAGGAGAATAAAGAAAGAGATCATAGATCTTCTGTCAGCAAAAGAAGAGGAACAGATTCATGGCAGCACAGGCACAGTGGAGTGTTGCTCCAATGTGGTAGTCCAAGGCAAGTCTGATCCAACTACAGCAGAAAGAAGTATAGACTGGATTATTGTAGAGAATCTCATTGAGGAAGCTTCTCTACTCTTTCACACTCTCAAAGATAGTCTGGCGACTGAATCCACTTCTGAAACTGAATCCACTCCAGAAGCTACAGCTGATTCCCATGGAGGTAGTGACACCAGGGCAGAGGTCAGTCAGGCTAGCAGTACACAGCAGTCTCACTCTGTTGAAGAGCCACCCCAGCCTTCATTATTACAGAAGATGATGGCAAGATTGAAATCTTTTACTCAAATTAGGCAACCCAGGCATAAGGAAATCACTCCACTCTCAACAGCACATGACCAACCAGCTGATCAGGCAGTATCATCGCCAGATTATTCTGAAATAGCTGCCATATTCGAAACAGTGTCCAAACAACCACACTTTGCAGAAAATGTGAAGCAATCTTTTAAAGCTTTTTTGAGAATGGAGGACACCGGAGGTCAGCCTGAGCTGATGGACATGCTACCAGCACTCACCGTAGGACCTGGCCTCTACTTGCTGTTCTTTAGCTACAAGTTCCAACTAGATGAGGAGTATCGGGTCTTTTATCAGAGAGCTTCAGGAGAGACAACTGCACCAGAGAAATCAGAGTATACTCTGCAAGAGATGCTTTTGCGTACTCTGGCCAGTATATCTTGTTTCAGTTCCTCCACCCCTCTTCAACCTCAGCCAGGAGCGGACAACTCAGCCATTGGTGAGATACTGGAGTCCTCCAAGTCAGTAGTGTATATAGTGGGTACTCACAAAGACAAGGTTTCTGAGGAAGTCATCGCTACAGTCGATTCGCAGCTTCAAAAAGTGATTCGAGACACTGACTCCTACAAAAAAGGCATAGTTCAGTTCTGCTCAAAAGACAAGCTTGTTGTTTCTTTAGACAACATGGGAGGCGGAGTAGAAGAGATCGATCACTTGCATCAGCTACTGGAGAATGTCATGGAGAAACACTTTAAAAAGCTGAAAATTCCAGCCGTATGGCTTCTGTTCAGCTTGTGTCTTCGCATGAGAGAAGTGAGGACAGCCAGCCTGGAGACCTGCTTGGCCTTGTCCCATGCCTTCAATATGACACCCTACGAGACCAAAACAGCTCTGTGGTTTCTTCACCACCATGCCGGTGTTCTGATGTATTTCCCCAGTGTGCCTGGTTTGGAGGACCTGGTCATCATAGACATCCAGGTAGTGTACGACAGTATCACTGGTGTCATTCTTAAAGCCATGAGCTTTGATAGCGTAGGTCAGGCCACATCCGAGAGATTCAGGAAGACAGGTCGATTCTCTATGACAGATTTGAAGACAGCTACAGCTGACATTTCAGGAGATCTGATTCCACCAGAGCAACTGGTAGCTTTGCTAGCATATCTTCACTTGATAGCTGAGATTGCGTCAGTCGAATCTTCTGATACTAACTCAGTGTTAGAAGAGGAGAAAGAATACATCATGCCTTGCGTGTTAGAAAACACTAGTGCAAAGGAACTTGACCTATTCCACAAAGAATCCTACAGATCTTGTTTTGTGGAACCTCTCTTGATGTACTTCAGTAGTGGGTTTACTCCTATGGGACTCTTTCCTGCTGCAATGGCATGTCTCGTATCCAACAAGTCCTTCACTTTCATTGCAGAAGGTGTCAAGAAAAACATGGTGCACTTTTTGTATGGAACAAAAAAAGTTCACGTGTCTTTTGTATCGAAATCTAAATATTTCGAAGTCGTAGTTTCGTGTGATCCTACTTTCCAAGACTCCATTTACCATGAATGTATTTCTCTAAAACAAGAAATAGAAGACACTCTAAAGGAGGCTAGTTCCAGAATGAACTACAACAGCTCCATGGACTACCAGTTTGCCTTTGACTGTCGTTCACATGAAGGAGAAAATCATCTTGGAGTGGTGGATGGTGCAGACACGATTCCAGAGGTTATGACATGTCTCTTCAATCCAGACTATCCACAAGCAGTTGTACTCACCAATAGACACCTCATTTGGTATGGACAGGTATGCAGAAATAGACTATGTATTCTAACTTGCAATAACTAACAATGATATTATTTGGTTTTAGAAATTTGAGAAGAAAGATCCTGTGGTAGAGGTCTCTGAAAGTAAGTCAAGTTATTGTTTTTAGGTATCATTATAAATGTTTTATTATTAGGTGGCAATAACTTGAGTATATTTCTGAGTGTGTATCCCGAGTTGGTCGTCTCAGTGAAGCCTTGTGTTATGACAGTAGCTGATCACTGCTACAGTATTGGACTCATATCTCTGGACATGTATGACCAGCTCCTTCAACGTCAGAACTGGATTGATGTAGAGAAGACAAGGAACCTTCTGAGTAGCATTCGTACAGTCTTATCAACTAGACCTACTGCCCTCGAGGAGTTTGTTACTGTATTGTCTCAAGTGGACTATTGTAGACAAGTGGCAGATGAATTAAAGCAACAACTCCAGTAAGAATATTGTTATTATAGTAGCATTTGAATTATTGTATTGTTTTTGTTATAGAATTGCTGTGGATTGAATTCAATCAACACTACAGGGACATACATTTGAAAACACTCATTGAATTTTATGCTTCATGTATTTTATCCCATATTTCATATTTAGACGTTGTGGATTTATATTTTTTGATATTTTTTGAATAAAAATTATTAATTTTATTTTAACAAACAGTTATATAATTCCATACAATAATAGTAATGGTCACCAATTCCAGCAAAGTGAGGACAATATGGCCACCATCCATAGGCACTACCGCATACACGACACCAACAGCACGAGAGTGTGCCACAAACTCAGACTTGAGTGTGACTGCAGTTCCATTCACTAACACTGTAGTCCTCTGGAAGTCGTACGTGGCTAAATATTTATATACATATGTATAAAATAAACACACACAAACTTATATACGCACATACATGTGCACACACATACACACATGTGCACACACATACACACATGTGCACACACATACACACATGTGCACACACATACATACATGTGCACACAAATACATACATGTGCACACACATACATACAGATTTGCTCACGCATACAGTGAGTCACTTACAGATCAACTGTGGCCACAGGACTCCATTAACCTCTAAGGTCACTCCATGTCTGTTGCTCATGTAAGGACACTCCAGTATGTTGTAGTCTCTGACATTACAGTCTATTAAGATATTGTTTATTAACACTTCAGTACCAGGTTGGCAAAGGGTCTCCTTCTACACAATAAAGTATTTATTTTGACATTAAATATTGGAAAAAAAACACACACACACACACACATACGGTTTTAATCCATACAGTCTTCCACTCTGGATTGTCACGTGCTAACACACGAACTTCATCTATTGTCAGATCTGTGAAACACACAAACACACATACACACCAGAAAGTGTGCTAGTTCACCACTGCATGAAATGTTATTGTAATAGTGTGTATGCAATAATTGAATTCATAGAGGGGGACATTTTCTCACCAAGGAATTCCTACCCCCTCAACCACACTATGAATAATGAGAAGAGATCCATTGCTCAACAATGGCAGGCACAAAGCCAGCAAACATGGAGCTGTTGGTTCACAAGGAAATGCTGTGAATAAAGCTAATCAGTAGAGACCTCATCTACAATATCTCTGTCTTAGTAATCTCAATTCTATAGCTCTCACAAGGAAATGCTGTGAATAAAGCTAATCAGTAGAGACCTCATCTACAATATCTCTGTCTTAGTAATCTCAATTCTATAGCTCTCACCGGGAAATACTGTGAATAAAGCTAATATGTGCGTGGGTCTAGGAAAAGGGACCTTATGAACAAAACCCGCTTAAGGAGCAGGAACCCATTCCACTTCCTTGTACATTCAATTTGCCTCAGCACACACAAATTATTTTGCCCCCATAATGTATTCAACATCCTACCACAAACCCACGTTTCTTTCATCTTATTTAAATTACATGTTCCCCGGACAGTTTCTCTCGTCTCATTGCGGCCAAGGACATGTCGACTCTAAAATTGCTAATACATGGTCCCCTGCAGTTTTCGTTTCGTTATATCCATGGACACGTCCGACTTTAAAATATGTTAATTAAGTGGTCCCCGGCAGGTTCTCTCGTTTCATTCAGTCCATGGGACACGTCCGACTTTAAAATATTGCTAATTACATAGTTACCGGCTGTTCTCTAGTTCATTTTAGGTTCCAATGGACACGCAGATTATAAAATATGCTAATTTACATGGTTTCCCCAGCAGATTCTCTCGTTTCATTTAGTCCACTGGACACGCCCTGATTATTAAATATGGCTAATTAATGCGTCCCAGGCAGTTGTCGCTCGCTTCCATTTCAGCATGGACACGTCCGACTCTTAAAATAGTTAATTACTGGGTACCTGCAGTTTCTCTCGTTTTCATTTTAGTCCACTGGACACGTCAGGACTCACCTTATCTAATGACTTGGTCCCCGGAAGTGTCACTCGTTTCATTTTAGTCCACTGGACACGTCCGACTCTAAATTATGCTAATTCCATGGTCTCCGGCAGTTTCTCTCGTTTCATTTTAGTCCAGTGGACACGTCCAACTCTAAAATATGCTAATTACATGGTCCCCAGCGGGTTTCTCTCATTTCATTTTAGTCCACTGGACATGTCAGACTCTAAAATATGCTAATTACATTGTTCCCGGCAGTTTCTCTCGTTTCATTTTAGTCCACCGGACACGTCAGACTCTAAAATATGCTAATCACATAGTCCCCGGCAGTTTCACTCGTTTCATTTTAGTCCACCGGACACGTCAGACTCTAAAATATGCTAATCACATAGTCCCCGGCAGTTTCTCTCGTTTCATTTTAGTCCACTGGACACGTTTGACTATGAAATATGCTAATAACAGGGTCCCTGGCAGTTTCTCTCGTTTCATTTTAGTCCACTGGACATGTCCGACTCTAAAATATGCTAATTACATGGTCCACGGCAGTTTCTCTCGTTTCATTTTAGTCCACTGGACACGTCCGACTCTAAAATATGCTAATTACATAGTCCCCGACAGTTTCTCTTGTTTTATTTTAGTCCACTGGACACGTCCGACTCTATAATATGCTAATTACATGGGTCCCCTGCAGTTTCTCTCGTTTCATTTTAGTCCACTGGACACGTTTGACTATGAAATATGCTAATTACATGGTTCCCGGCAGTTTCTCTCATTTAATTTATGTTAACTGGACACGTCCGACTCTAAAATATTATAATTACATGGTCCCCGACAGTTTCTTTCGTTTTATTTAAGTCCAGTGGACACGTCCGACTCTAAAATATGCTAATTCCATGGTTCCCGGCAGTTTCTCTCGTTTCATTTTAGTCCAGTGGACACGTCCAACTCTAAAATATGCTAATTACTTGGTCCCCGTTTGTTCATTTTAAGTCCAGTGGACACGTCCGACTCTAAAATATGCTAATTACATGGTTCCCGGCAGTTTCTCTGATTTCATTTTAGTCCACTGGACACGTCCAACTTTAAAATATGCTAATTACATGGTCCCCGGCAGTTTTTCTCATTTCATTTTAGTCCACTGGACACGTCCAACTCTAAAATATGCTAATTATATGGTCCCGCAGTTTCTCTCATTTCATTTTAGTCCACTGGACACGTCCGACTCTAAATTATGCTAATTACATAGTCCCGGGCAGTTTCTCTCATTTCATTTTAGTCCATGTCTAACTGTAAATTTTGTCTAAAACTAGCCTTTGGAGTAATAGGAATTTCTAAAGTTAAATGAAGCAATTTATGCACTGAAAGCCAATAATGGTGACATCTGATTATTTACAATACGCTATTCATTCACTTCCGATATTCTCATGTACAGTGGAACATCTATTACCTGAACTAATAGGGAAGCGACTAAGGAGAGCAAGTTAGCATAGGTAAACATCATCACTCGCGGTAGTTGATGGATAGGCGTGGTCACGGTAAGTGGTCGATTTGCTGTGGCAAAGGCTCACGTTGTGGGATTGAATAGCTGCAGTTTGTTACGTTTTCCTCCTGGTATTATAAATGGTACAAACTTATGCTTCATATAAAGCACTCTACAGGTTCTTCTAAAAAATAGGCTCTGTTTAAAAGGCATTTGCGAGCTTGGGAAGTCTTCGCTCAAATTGCCAGATTTGTGAGGAAGGTAGCTAGACCAGCTATAAGCTATAGCTAATATAACAAGTTTAAAGTACATGTAAATAATTAGTTTTAGTGATACTGTTAACAGATTCTGAGGTGATTGCAGCCATCATGAATTGGGAAAAATATATTACAGTGCTAGAATAAGAGTTATACATGGTGGCTGCAGTGACATTGGATTTGAACTATTCGTGTAAACTAAATTAAGACAATTGTAGTCAGCATATTCATATCTTTCATTTATATGCAGCAACTCATATGTCACTCCTACCCAGAGACCAGTTTGATGCTCACGAATGTTTTACTCCTCTAGCTTGTTATTATCTTGTGACATAGTTACCATCAGAGTAAGATAAACCAATTAATTTAGTTACTTATTATAGTGTGCTTTCCTGTGAGATATTGTGAAGGCAATGCTTGAGTGTGAAGTAATGGTGAAGCAGACGTATGTATAATGTTAAGTATGCCAGTCTACATAATTATTAGGTTTTAATAATAATAGTAGCATGTATGGTTTGCTGAAACAACCTTAAAAAAGGAAGTATTGAACTTAATATTGAATTGCAGGCTATTTCACACGATAAGGTTTGCATTCATTTATAAATAATACGACTGTATTTTGGGTTGAATTCATTTTGTTTTGATCTAACTGATAAAAAGATTTCATATAAACACTTGGTGATCATTTTCATGTTAATGTGTGACATTTCCTTTTAATATGAATTATCCATTCCAGGTTGAAACTGAGTGTGTCATTTTTCACAAAGCCTTAGAGGAAGAGCACATGTCAGATGCAATATGTTCTACATATGTCAGTTAAACAAGTAACTAAAAATAATTTCCCTTACACTATGACATTGTTGAGCTCTAATAGAGTACATTATGCATAATTACTAACTCATACAACATTTGAGTAACAAATAATATTATGGTCCTAAGCTGGGGAAGTAGTGGACTTATATCCATGATGAGACTGTCTTCTCAGCATTCTCTGCTCTTTGTACACAGTAAAAAGTGTTTTGTAAAATTAACAATTTTTTTTTGTCAATTCTGTTGCAACTGAGGTAACCATAAATTTTGTTAAAACAACTAGTTTTATTAAATGGTTGTTTTAACATTTTAGCTTTAGTGTTAAAACAACAATTCTTATTTGTCATTATAGTCCATTTTTGATTGTTGTTACAACTTTTACTTATTGTTTAAATAATCATTGCTTCTTGTTATTACAATCATTACTTTATTGTTGTTTTAATGAATGTTTTGCTGATATTTTAATTTATCTTTTCGGTATTTTTCACTAATATGTAATACTTATTTTATTTTAATACTTAGTTAAAATAATCAAACTGTATTGATGGTGTAATCAATATTTATAGTTATATTAACTATAATATTTTGTAGTGTTAATATTATACTATTAATTTAATATTTTTTTACTTGTTTAAAACCACAATTATTTTAGCCACTTTAACAATTAATTAAATAAATAATGTTTAATTAAACATAATTACATAAATTGGTAATGACATCAATGAATAACACATTTTTGAATGTCTGTTGTAACTGTTAAATATGTTGATGACTTTTTAAACTGAAGAGAATTTTCTGGGAGACCAAAAACAAATTCCTGGAAGAACGAAGTGAGCTGTTGAGTTTTTCTCATATTCCAAGTTAAACACATAATAAGAAGAAAACCAACAAAAAAGAGCCCTAGAAAAACTGTTCACAGAAAATAATACTTGCTGTTCAATAAAAAGAAAATAGGTAGGGTCACCATCTTCCGCAACAAATTCTCCTATCCATGTGTTGTTTCGTCCTGAGACTTCCTTGGCAACTGATTCAGGATCAGCTGACATCTAGAAATGAAATAATTAAATTAAGGATTGGCTATTAACGAAAAAATATTCATTATATGTGATTGATCAGGCACAGCGTAAAGCTCCATCAAATAAATTGTTAGCACCTACAAATGCATCAAATCACAGGATTTCACAAAGTTAGGGACACCCTGGGATTTTCCTCCCCTCCCCCCCAGAAAAAAATCCCCCTATTCCCCTACCCTGGTGGTTGTAACTTTGAGAGATTGTAGGAGTTCCTATTGGGTGGGAAAACGTCTCATACTTATGAGCATTTTAGATCACACCTGCTGGAACTGATGGGAATGAAATAGTTTCTGGGGTTCTACTAAAGTCTCTTCGATTGCCCGCAGATGATCATACATTTATTAATATTAAATACAATTATATCTTAAGGTGTTCTAAATGGTGCACACTTACATCATATTGACAAAATACAAACTTGAAGTTTCCTGGACCCAGTTCTGGCTTCTTCAGTTGAATGCACAACAAAAGTAACAATAGCTCAAGTGCCGCTTTCTCATTGTAAATCTGATCATGATCTAAAAATATACAAAATTAATTTGCAAATCATTGTTATCAGTTGAAACCTACCGTCTCCAAGCTTCTTTACATATTCTTTAACATCCTTCCTTTTAAGTGTTCGGCAATAGTTAATTACAGCAACAGCCCACTTCTCAGACCACTCAGTCGAAAATATTCGATACAGTTCTTTCTTATGAAGGATCTGCTCCACTTCTTGTTCAATCTGAAATAAAAAGATAAGTCTACCTAATCAGGGTTTTATTTAAGGGGGAAAGAGGGGGCATTTTCTGGCTCCCCAAATTGGGATTCAAGGGGGTCAATACATATCAGATCAATTCTTATATTTAAGCTTAATTTCCTCATTTGCTGAGATGGCCAAATTTTTCTCCATGAAATTCAGTTACAAATAAATCCGACAGTTAATGCAGTATCATGAACATATATCAATACGAACTCAGTAATATGACCACACATAATTACAACCACAGTAATACGAACACACATGACTATGAACTCTACTACCCAGAACAAGTACTGAAATATATACTTACAACCACAGGCATCTTCAGTCCAGGATATTTCTTAATTTTACAATGCACAGAATCTCCACTTTGCAAGATATATTGCCTTCGCAAAGAAAATGTTGCCTTCATTAGTTGGAGCACTGTATCTCGTTTTGGATGTGTCTTCTCCATTTCAGTCACTAAACACTTGATTTTTATTTGATCTTCTTCCTCATCTCTAGGAGGGCTGACGTTGGGATATCGATACTCTAAGCACATCAATTTCTTAGGTCGACCACGCCTTTTGGGGGTGTCTACATCACTGTTTCCTTCTTGTTTACGTTTTCTCCCTTTCTCCACATTATGAACTCGGTCTAAAATCTTTTGTGCCCAAGCACCCTATTAGTACACTAATTACTAATTATTATGCATACTAACAAAAGAATACATCACTCACCGAAGGACATAAAGTATTATTGGTGTCTCTCATAAACGGCAATTAACTGGTCTGCAACTTTAGAGACAAAAGCTGAGGTTGGTTTGTCCACACACGCATACATATGTACGACTACATCTCTAACAATTTCATTGCGAACTTCAGGATTAAGCTTTTTTATGGCAATAGCATTCATAATAGATGGTTTCCATTTTTCGGGAATATAAAAACCTTTGCTATGATAAGAAACAGAAGAGCACTCTGAAGAAGCACAATCTGAATTGCTTGATGTTGAAGGATCTGCTCCTAAACTGGACGAAATTGATGGCGAAAATCTATCAGAAGATATACACTGGCTGTCTTGTAAAAAACACCCGATACTGTCTTCTGAAGTAGTCTACAAATGTGAACGCACACAAGTGCGTATGCCAAAAAAACAAACAAAAACAATTATGTTTATAATACAAATAAGGCCACTAATCACAGCATTCCCAAAATAAATTAACAGCTATGACTAAAGAGAAACGAGGTTGTAGTAATAATATTTTGTCTGTAAAAAAAATTAGCACAGTGATATTTATGAGTGTTATTACTTATTCGTTCCTGCTATTCCTTCAACCACATACCTTGATTGACTGCTGGAGTCGCATTATCTTTTTAATAACTCCAATTGGCTGAATAATACCCTTCAAATCTTCCTCTGTTAGTTCTACAAATGCCTCTCCATCAATTAGATTATCTAAGATATTAAAAATGACAGCGTTAAAGCAGTCTCAAATCGTAACAAGGAAGCATTAAAAAGAAAATTGTTGACCTTACCCTCAAGAAGTTCACAAAACTGCTCCTTAACTCCCTTTTCAGTCAGCCACTGAGATACTTCCTCCACGCTCTTCGCTACAAAACTATCCACCAACCAAGCGCTAGAAACCGGTCACTTCTTCTGTCCACACAATTGCAAATGACGACCTTTGCCTTACAACTGTTACACACTAGCATTACGATCTTTACCGACCATAAGATACTTCCCGATTGAAGTCCCCCTAACGGAATGAGTGCTATTAACTGCCCGCTCTGTAATTTTAAATCTCCTTCAAGACGTTTGTGGCTGAGCCACCTGAGAAATGTGCATTACGACGAGGATGGGTTTTTCGTTACCTGTGGAATTGATGGATGTGATGCTTCATATCGTAAATGTTCATCTCTAGTATCTCATGTTTACAGAAAGCACAGAAATTCTGTTGTTAGTGGAGAATCTATACCAGTAACAGCAGCTCAGTTTGAAGTATTGGAAAATGTAGCAGATATTGGAACATCAGATCAAGCACCTGAAATCAATGTGGTAACGGATGCAGTGGATTTTGGATCATCCAATACAGCTTTAGCGAATTTTCAGCACACTATTGATCAACTTTTGGGAAATGACGATGAAGAACAAATGAAGAAGAGTGCTCTATTTATTTTAAATTTAAAAGAAATTCTTCACTCACGTAAAGCTTTCAATCAATCAACAATTTATATAGTTTTAAAGCAATTTTTGAATTAACGTAAGCATTTCATTAACCATTCATTTTTGTTGCTCTGATTATTAATTTTATCACTTAACCATTATTTTTGTTACTGGTTTTTGAATTATATAATTAGTAAAAACAACTATAATTAATGTTATGTTTATAAATATATGTAAAATTAACTAGAATGAGTTAATATAATTAATGTAGCCTAAAATATCCTGTAAACTATCTGCAAAATAACAAAAAAATAATGTATTTTAACAATCATTTTACAGTGTAGTTTTACAGTAGTTTGTAAATTAAAAATAACAATTTTATTGGTTATATTAACAATTCCTTTTGTTACACTAATTATTAAATGTTTAATTCAACCATTAGTTATTGTTACTCGGTTTTGACAATTAAAATTAGTTAAAACAACTAAAATTAATTTTAATGTTTACAAATATTCGTAAAATTAACTAGAATAAGTTAATATAAATAATGTAGCAAAAAAATAACCAGTGAAAATATCTGCAAAATAACATAAAATAATTTATTTTAACTATCATTTTTTACTGTGTACGTGTCACTAAGGGTACTAAACTGTTAGTTAAGATATATGTATTTATTTCTGAATATCAATTACAATTTTTTTCTTTGTAAACAAGAATTGAAGTACAGGTATATGCAATAGCTTTTTTATAATTTGATCCAATTATACATGTTACCATTATATAGAGAGTCTTTCCTCTTGTGGAATGAAAATATGGTGTATAAACTGATTGGAACTATTTTATTATTTTGTTATTTCTCATCAGTGTCTTCTCAGACTGCTCATTATACTAGCAGAAGTGCTATCTAGTAACCCATTTCTATTAGTATATGAGCACTATGGTAAGGTATTTCACATTGTTATATTTATTATGCTCCTAATATGTTTCAGTGAAAGTGTGTAATGAAAATTAGTTGCAAAACTTTAATTCTACAACTATAACTGATGGGCTGCTATGAAGGAAGACAACTATGAAATACAAGCTATAATAGAGTTGTATCTGTTTGTCATCAAGAGCTTTAAAATGTATATTTCATTTTTTGGAGCACTGATATATGTTACAATCTGAGGATACACTCTATTTTAAATTATACATTCCAGAATGTCTAAAACACAGATATCATTTTTTTCATCACACCAGCCTTACAAAAGCAGATCCTCCTGTCATTTGGTAAGCCAAGAGCACACAGAGAGGTGACTGTCATTACCACAGAAATAAAAAAACTATGTCCTCTGATTCACTACATACTCAACAAATGGTTTCTTTTCTTCTGTATATACCAGATTACACGTTGTTCACTTGGTAGCATGTTATTGCTTATCATCCTAAAGACATGTGCTTGCAAAGTCTGATATGCTATCGAATGCATTGTAGTCATAAACCTAGCTCATTATCTACTTCTGTGATTTTTATCATTATTTCAGATTCACCCAAATCATCATTGTTTCCATCTCTCAAGTCTAGTCATACATTTTATAGGGCAGCATAAAAATAAGAAGAAAACCATCTTTTCACTCCCTGCTCAATCCACAAATATTTACAATTCTTCATCTTGTTTGTCCTGTGACAGTGTTACAAAACAGTGCTGTTCACCTGAATGCAATTGTTGAAAGAGAATGCAAAGTCACTGACAAAGTCGTCTGGAGTTGTAATGTTCTCTTTTCAGCAATATGCATACACAAGCAGTTTGTCCTGACATATCAGTACTTCTCACAAAAAATAAAAGGGGCAAATGAAATGCAGTATCTGTTTTAAGAGGAAATAAATAAGTTTAACAATTAACATAAATCATTTACTCAATATAATTTTCCTTCATACTTAGGTGATGGAATTAGTAGGGCATCTCAAAGATGAGCATAGTTATGCAATTGACATTGTTGAAAAAACCTTTAAAAATTTGGATGAACTTTGTGCTTGATGGAAGACAGAAGAAGAAAAGTCCCACATTCATGGTTTATGACTGCCTCACAGTTTACTCAAAACTATCAACAGTATTATTAATACAGCAATCAGTAAAACATAACCCACGTAGGAGTGGAAAAGAGGGCTAAAAAGTCAAGGGACAAGTAAAATTAATATAAACTGCTCAGTATGTATAAAAGCAATAAGATGCTTAAAAACAGATACAGTATCCATAACTTATACTCCTACCCACTATTATCACAACAAACAGTTGGGATGTTTACGACTTAGTAAGAGTAATCATTAATCTGTCACTTAAAATATTGAAAGGTGTTGGTTCAAGGCACATAGCTAATTCAGTTTTAGACAATCTGAAATGAGTAATGGAATTCTTCGTGATCACATAATAATATAAGGAAAGCTTTCAATGACGGTGGCATTCAAAAACATTCAAATGATTTCGTCAGTGTGGCCAGTATTATGAAGGAAATGCAGACTTTTGACTATAATTTTAATCTCTTGTATAAGCAACAAAGGTGAACAACCAAATGAAGATTGTAGGTTGCTGAATGATCACGATTTGTTATTAGTTATTGAGACAGAATTTCAAAAAGATATGCTACTCAAACATATGGTGCAATTGTTGTATGTATATGGATACAACATATAATGTTAGTGATTATAATATTCATTTAATTCCATTACTAGTGTTAGATGACTATGAAGAAGGCATCCCAGTAGCATATGCTATTTTTAATATGGAAGACAAGTTGCAATTAGCTATACTGGAGTCCATATAAAGTTGAAATGCAAGGGATTTAAATCCTGTTTGTGGTTTATGTCAGATATGGCTCCACAATGTTTTTAACTCATGGAAGAAGTATCTGATGTAATTAATACTCGTGGCTGGAGGAAAGAAATAAAAATGTATTGATACACTTTTGACAGAAACTAGCCAAGCAAAGTTCAAACTGTTACTGGTTAAATTAATGACACTAAGTCAACAAAATTTTTATTGAAATATTTTATAAGTCACTGCAACAACTGTGAGCAATGGGCATTTATGTTTTAGATCTGCCAGTTACAATGCATGCCGAGTCAATCTACTGTGAGTTTTAAAACAATGTTTATCTCAATCACAAGTTAATAGACGCCTTGATAAACTTAATGTTTATCTCAATCACAAGTTAATAGACGCCTGATAAACTTAATGTTTATCTCAATCACAAGTTAATAGACGCCTGATAAACTTAATGTTTATCTCAATCACAAGTTAATTGATGCCTGATAAACTTAATGTTTATCTCAATCACAAGTTAATAGATGCCTGATAAACTTAATGTTTATCTCAATCACAAGTTAATAGACGCCTGATAAACTTAATGTTTATCTCAATCACAAGTTAATAGACGCCTTGATAGACTTAATGTTTATCTAAATCACAAGTTAATAGATGCCTGATAAACTTAATGTTTATCTAAATCACAAGTTAATAGATGCCTGATAAACTTAATGTTTATCTCAATCACAAGTTAATAGACGCCTGATAAACTTAATGTTTATCTCAATCACAAGTTAATAGACGCCTTGATAGACTTAATGTTTATCTAAATCACAAGTTAATTGATGCCTGATAAACTTAATGTTTATTCAATCACAAGTAAATAGACGCTGATAGACTTAATTTTATCTCAATCACAAGTTAATAGACGCCTGATAGACTTAAGGTTTCTCAATACAAGTAATAGAAGCGTGCTAAAAACTATGTCATCTCAATCACTTAATAGACGCCCTGATAAACTTAAGTCTATACTCAAATCACAAGTTTAATAACGCCTGACATAAATTAATGTTGATATCAATCACACAGTTAAACTAAAGTTAATGTTTATCTCAATCACAAGTTATAGACGCCTGATTAAATTAATGTTTTATCTCAATCACCAAGTTAATAGACGATGATAAACTTAATGTTTATCTCAATCACAAGTTAATGCGAAGGCATGATAAACTTAATGTTTATCTCACTCACAAGTTAATAGACGCCGATAGTTATTTGTTGTAATCTCAATCCAAGTAATAGCGCCTGATAGACTAATGTTTATCTCAATCACAAGTTAATAGACGCCTTGATAGACTTAATGTTTATCTAAATCACAAGTTAATAGATGCCTGATAAACTTAATGTTTATCTAAATCACAAGTTAATAGATGCCTGATAAACTTAATGTTTATCTCAATCACAAGTTAATAGACGCCTGATAAACTTAATGTTTATCTCAATCACAAGTTAATAGACGCCTTGATAGACTTAATGTTTATCTAAATCACAAGTTAATAGATGCCTGATAAACTTAATGTTTATCTCAATCACAAGTTAAAATAAACTTAATGTTTATCTCAATCACAAGTTAATAGACGCCTGATAAACTTAATGTTTATCTCAATCACAAGTTAATAGACGCCTGATAAACTTAATGTTTATCTCAATCACAAGTTAATAGAAGCGTGATAAACTTAATGTTTATCTCAATCACAAGTTAATAGACGCCTGATAAACTTAATGTTTATCTCAATCACAAGTTAATAGAAGCGTGATAAACTTAATGTTTATCTCAATCACAAGTTAATAGAAGCCTGATAAACTTAATGTTTATCTCAATCACAAGTTAATAGACGCCTTGATAAACTTAATGTTTATCTCAATCACAAGTTAATAGACGCCTGATAAACTTAATGTTTATCTCAATCACAAGGTTAATAGACGCCTTGATAAACTTAATGTTTATCTCAATCACAAGTTAATAGGCGCCTGATAAACTTAATGTTTATCTCAATCACAAGTTAATAGACGCCTTGATAAACTTAATGTTTATCTCAATCACAAGTTAATAGACGCCTGATAAACTTAATGTTTATCTCAATCACAAGGTTAATAGACGCCTTGATAAACTTAATGTTTATCTCAATCACAAGTTAATAGAAGCCTAATAAACTTAATGTTTATCTCAATCACAAGGTTAATAGACGCCTTGATAAACTTAATGTTTATCTCAATCACAAGTTAATAGACGCCTGATAAACTTAATGTTTATCTCAATCACAAGTTAAAATAAAGTTAATGTTTATCTCAATCACAAGTTAATAGACGCCTGATAAACTTAATGTTTATCTAAATCACAAGTTAATAGACGTCTGATAAACTTAATGTTTATCTCAATCACAAGTTAATAGACGCCTGATAAACTTAATGTTTATCTCAATCACAAGTTAATAGACGCCTGATAAACTTAATGTTTATCTCAATCACAAGTTAATAGACGCCTGATAAACTTAATGTCTATCTCAATCACAAGTTAATAGACGCCTGATAAACTTAATGTCTATCTTAATCACAAGTTAATAGACGCCTGATAAACTTAATGTCTATCTCAATCACAAGTTAATAGACGCCTTGATAAACTTAATGTTTATCTCAATCACAAGTTAATAGACGCCTTGATAAACTTAATGTTTATCTCAATCACAAGTTAATAGACGCCTTGATAAACTTAATGTTTATCTCAATCACAAGTTAATAGACGCCTTGATAAACTACTTATATCTTATATTATAGCTCGTGACAAAGCATTTCTGCAATTGTGCAAAAGTGAAGAATAAAGCACAAATCAAATATGACATTCACAAATCACATGAAATGCTAATGCTTCATTCAGCAATAACTGAATGATGTGAGGTACATTTATTGCACTTACTGTTGATAAATGCTTTACTAATTCTTCTCTAAGTCATGCTACAGAGTAGCTAATTATGCTTTTGAAGAATGTAGACAAATTTTAGATTTAAAAAATGTATCCATTTTTAAGAATTTCCTGGTGACGACATGATTTTCAAAGCATACACACTAGCTAGCAATAAATTGGTAATTAAAGAAATCCAACAAGATTGAATTCCAATAAGTGGATTGGACAAATGTTATCATTCTTATTGAGCTACTTTTGATTACTTAAGTTAAATTACTTACCATCTAGAAAAACCAACGTCAGCATGCACACACATACAGTTATACTCACACACATACATAGTTATACACATAGGCATATATAGTTACACACAAACCTACAATAAAAGTCACTGTGACAATAGCGAACATAGGCTCTTCTATACATCTAAACTGCTATATAATTTCACATGCTTCACAATAAGTTACAGTAAATTTAGCTTATTCCAATCTACAATATGAATAGCTCATAAAATAGGCATATGCCAGTGGTAGAATGTATCAATTATAAAACATAATAGCTAGTGTATCAATAATCTAGTGATATAAGGTGGCGTGTAGCTATTGGATACTCTACACAATGAGCATTTGAACAAAATAATGAAATTAATCACCTTCCTAAACAATACAAGGTAATAAAGAGGGCTGGAAGAGCTAGCTAGGTATATATAGAAATCATATAACCATTGGTGCATAACCGTTCCTTGCTTTGATTTGCTAGTGTGTTTGGCGCAATTGCGTAACGTTTGACGATCTTTACCAATGCTAACTTATTCTCCCTAGCCGCATGTAACTAATTGGGGAATTGAAATGTTCATAACAATAAAATGTTGCTGCTATTTTCATAAAGGACCCATTTTGGGAAGCAAAAGCTATTAACTTACCCTTGCCTTTCTTGATGATAGTGATGGTGGACTTCTGGAATTCAAATTCTTTGAAGTACAGTAGCTCCTCCCTTTTTTTCAGGCCATTGCAATTGTTATGTGCATGCAGCATTTGTTCTGTTCCAGTTAACGGATGATTGATGTCCAGACGTCCAGACAATTGCTGTTCCACTGTAAAAGTATATTTAACAAAGTGTTGTCAGGTGACCACAACAAGCTAGCCTAGTGTCAGAATAGCACTCCAGTATTGGTGATGCATGCATTATCAGACCTATTGGAACCAATACTTCTCAACACACACTGGAGAACACTTACCACGCCAGCAGTGAGAGCAGGCGGCAAGAGCTCTTGCAATGCAGTTGCAGAGATACCAATTGAGGTCAAAGGTGAATAGCAGCCATTCTGCGTGATTCTTCCAGTAACGCAATATTTTATGAATCTACTTTATAGTCCGCATTTTGGGTGTGGTGGGTCAGAAATTAAAAATGTGGGAACGCCCTATTTTGGAAAACAATCGACTCTGTCAGTAAGCAATGGCGGAAAGCCAGCCGCAAGTTCGTACAGAGGTGAGCGCATAGCTACCGCTAGCTCATTACTTAATCAAATGTTTGTTAGCCTAGATCCAGCCTTCCCTATATAGCCCGCTGTTTGTATAGCTTTTACAAAAGGGTTGAAAGAAGGGAAAACACTGCTACCTACACACATGCCAAGTGCTTAGCTTAATTTTTTTTTACAACTAGAAAAAGGGAAATTAATGTCTGATCATTATATATAAGGCATCAACAACTGGATAGAAAGAGGGAAACTTATGTCTGAGCATGCTCATAAAGAGATACCAGCTGAACTGAAAAAAAGAGGGAAAGTAATGTCTGAGCATGCTCACAGCCAATGCACTGGCAACTGGAAAAAAGAGAGGGTAAAAGTCATGTTCCTGAGCATGCTCTTAAAAAGACACCAGGTTCTTTTCATGAGCATGCTCAGACATGACTTTC
>WLWD01001677.1_pt1 | contig 26039 bp, 17 predicted proteins | sample 6712731 | NCBI WGS metagenome assembly WLWD01 (sample SAMN12718690, study PRJNA576275) | sponge metagenome | isolation source: marine sponge | host: Mycale hentscheli | place: New Zealand: South Island, Marlborough, Capsize Point | collected 2014-11-01 | reverse complement strand
ACCCTGTCCATACTCTCGCTATACCCAGTCCATACTCTCACTTTACCCAATCCATACTCTTGCTTTACCCAGTCCATACTCTCACTTTACCCAATCCATACTCTCACTTTACCCAGTCCATACTCTCGCTATACCCAGTCCATACTCTCGCTTTACCCAATCCATACTATGGTAATCCATAAGTAATAGTATACGGACACAAGGCACGCCCCTGACCTAGCAACGCCTTTACCCGGCATTTTTTTTTCGAAATCAGCAATAATAAGTTTAGCAAAAATACTGAAGTGTTGTAGTGCGTAGGGCGAAGACGGCTTGTGCTACAGCTTCCAAATTAGGAGGAAGGCATCCCAAGGCCCCGTGCAGCCTACTGGTAGAATAAACTAGAAAATTTTAGATGCCGCGTTTAGGCAGATTTTCCCAAAACCGGTCACATATATATATATATATATAATTGGCGAGCGAGCGAAGAGAGTGAGACACTATCAGGGGTAACACAATTGAAAATCGGGGATATTTGTTTGTTTGAAAATATGTGTGGACGTACGTATGTCATTTTGTATTTTGACCCTCGTAACTCCAATTCCAGCACTCGTTAACTTTACAGTACAAAGCCAAACCATGATGGACAGCAAGAAATTATTTGCTCAAGTAATTATGACGTAATGATAGGGGGCAAAACCCACAAAAGCTAGTACTGATGCAGAGCTGACAGCTTCGTGTTTCTCAGCCTGAAATTTCAAAATGGCACCATAAAAGGTCTTAAATGGTTGTTTTGAATTAGCTCATACCTAAATTAACAATTAAGTGTAGTAATTGAGCATGACAGACAAACAGACAGAACACAAGTATTGTAATCCTTTTGCACACACGTGGTGAGGGCTAAGAATGAAAGTTCCATGAGATATAGTAGTAACTCCATACTGAATGTTGTTCATTCATACTCCTTAAAATATTGTACTAGCTGTTCGGGCGAGCTATTGGGGGTGTGGTTGGGGGGGGGGGGGGACGACGGAAGTTATTTAATAATCAAGTAAGTCACGAGGTTAAATTCTTGTGATAGAGATAAACTCATACAAGATGAACGCCATGATTTGTGATAGCATTGAAGGAGATGTGGGACACTTGTATCATGAGCTCAAAAATGCTTATGAAGCCTCAGCTTGTATGTGCAAGAGAGTTATAGTAGTCGTCCCGTCTGTCACGCTCTGATATTGGAGATTACTAACAATTAACTGTTGATTTAGGTATGAACTTACTCAGAACGAAGATTAGGACCATTCATTGTGCTGTTGTTGTTTTTTATTTCGGCTAATTGTTGAGAAAATGCGAAGCTTTCACCACCGCGTAGGTACCAGCTTTTGTGGGTTACGCCCCGTATAGCATCACGTCACAATCACATGAGCAAATAAAATTACCAAGTTCAAAGAAGTTAAATTTCACGTTGAATATGTATACCGGTGAGTGTTTCTGGCTAGTTTAGCATCTTCTCTTATGAAGACAGTGTTTCTATGTACCATTATCTTGCTCGAGCTATAATATAGCTCGAGCAAGATAATGGTACATAGAAATATTATTGTTGCCTGATTAAAATAACTAATAAATATTGCTCGTTCTTTTGGTCTGAGATTATATTGAAATAGCTTGGTAGCTGTGGGGCCAGAAAATTCAGCGAGTCACTCCACCCAGAGGGCGGAGCCACAGAAGCAGATACCTAACAGAGAAGCAAGCAGGAGCAGGCTGAAGAGCCTGAAAGAACTTGTTAATATAATAGAACTCATTAGCAAGTAGTTAGAGAGTTTGTGGGTGGGTGTGTGTGTGGGGGGGGGGAAGGGGGGAACTAATTAGTGGTAGCTCCAAGAACATTCTTGTCCAAGTGTGTGTGTGTAGCGTTTATTAGAGTTTTGTTCTAGAAACTTCCTTTTGTAGGCGTGTCCTGGCCTGTACTATTTAAGGCCAGTCCACGCAAGGTCATAGGTCAAGTCTTTTCTATCCATTTCTGTATTCTATGTCATCATACTTGCGTATTTGAATTAAAACTTAAATCACTTGACGCTTCAGGAGGTAGCTACCTAATCATTCTATCTGGGAGTTGTGATAACTGGAACTAGTGGCAGCAAGTACCAAGGCAGCCCGGTTCCTGTTCCTACATAATCAAGCAGCCCGGAGCGCAGCCTCACAATAGCGCTGGGGGTTCGCACCTTTGGTGCTTTATTATAATACGCAGTAATAATGCAAAAATCCTAAATTTTTGAATTCATTTTGTGTACTTGCTATAATTTATATACAGGCTGTTTAAAGAAAAATAAAACAAAATACGTATATATAATATATATATATTTATTGCAGCTTTGATATTTTTACTTGAATATTTCCGCATCACGCGAGCGTTCTGTATTCTCCCATATTGTACGGTTTATATTGTACGCTCCTTGTAGCGCGCGCGTAGCGAGTAAAATCAATGAAAATTGTATTGTAACCGGTTGAGAAAAATTTCAAAGAAGCAATAAATCACTTATCACACTCGTCGTACAATATGGGAATGATATTTTACTCTCACGCCACATTTTCACTCGCCTTTGGCTCGTGAAAATATTTTGCGTGCTCGTAAAATATTTTCCCATATTGTACTCTGACTCGTGCTATAAGTATTATATATATATGTATATATACTAATAGTAGGAACTTTTCTCATTCTAGCAGCACATGTTAATTAAAACTTAACCCAACGTTTCGACTTCTTGCCGAAGTCTTCTTCAGGGGTCAACTGAAGTTGAACTCTCCATGGTGATATATTAAACACAATGTAAGCAGCAAGATTACTGGAGGGTATGCTTACTGTTTAATATAATACTGAACGGTGATTTGCAGGCAGCACAACCAGCATCCTGGAAGCTCTAAACCCATGTCTCTGTTTAACTTATTGTTGTCAGGTTGTTATGGACTCTTCACTCTATACCATATGAATATTGTGATGCATACACTTTACCTCACTGCTATGTAATTCACCCTCTTATTTCTTTCTTTCTAATCCTATCCATACATCGATCTATATATTCCCAGTTGTGTACATCTTGCCTAATTCATTGCATATAAACCCTTTACCTCACGCATGCGTGAATGGATTGTGAACAGACTATATCATTGTCAGCCACTCCCCTCTCAGTTCAGATTTCCCACGTGTTCAATAAGTTACAACAAGACTTGAGAGTGTATGGGATTTCCCTAGTGGCAGTGACTTTGGAGGGAGGAAAGTGGCCAGAGCTGAGACACCTGCGCTGCTCTACTCCATTCTACTCCTACCCATGGGTCGAGGCTACTGAACTCAGGTGTCATCTGTATCTGTGGAGCTTCCTTGATCTTTAACTCACTATTCTTACTGGCTCTGTCTACAACTCCTACCTCTTCCCCTTTAAGTCAATCTCCTCACTTCACTAAGACTAACTGCGACTCATAAGACCAGCACAGCCACACAACTTCTCGAGGGGTCCATGTTGTTATCCCAGATTTGGTAATGGTCATCAAAATTTAGAAAATATAACTTGATAGTGTTAAGCTAGCCAAATTTCCCATCGTTGCCACAACATCAATCACGAAACATAACACAAAGTGTAATGTTACGTGTGTGCATAGGCAACAAAAAAGCAGAGGATCAGTGCATGTACTTCATTATGTTACATAAGTAGGAAAATAAGTCAAGAGCACATTAACAGTATGGAAGAAGGGGAAAAGCCTCATGGAAAAGGTGGGCTATATAAAGAGTAAGAAAGAGAGTACTGTTAGCCATTGATACAGCTAAATTTTACTGCACAGGATATACAGCGTAAAGTCAGAGTATAGCTAGATACTGTCCTGAGTGGTCATTTTCAATCAAGAAGCACTTTGGCACATATGTACACATGAACATTATCAGATATATTTCTTGCACAAGAACAGCTACAAACCCTGAATATGTGTCACCTACAATCACTATTTGAATGTCAGACAACTTACAGTCATAAAATTCATATAAGTTTAACCACTCAAGCTACAGTATTATGAAATCATCAAAATAAAACTTGAGCTTTGATTTTATTACATGTATACCCTTATAAATGCTCACCTACATGATAACATAGGAACCATGATAGTGTACGAGTGTGTATACATGTATGTATGTATGTGTGTGTATGTATATACGTGTGTATGTATGTATGTATGTATGTATGTATGTATGTATAGAGCTGGGCGATATACCGGTATTATCGTTGCACCGCGATAAAAAACTGATATTGCCTTTTTTTCAGAAAACTGTTGGGGTCGTTAAACTAATGCATGAACTTCATGCGCACGACAGATTAAAGGAACAGCCATTTCGCGGTTTGCAAACATGTCCGTAATGTACTAGCAAAGTTTTAAAAGTAGCTAGCAGTGGTTGCGAGTTAAAATTCTGTCTAAAGAAAGCCAACATAGTCTTGCCCCACGGACTAACTTTGTCTGGAAAAAATTTACTTTGTTAAATATTATTTATGAAATATCATATATCGCTCTATCGCGATAATGCAGGTAAGTATCATATCGCCTGTGATTATCCAATATATTGCCCAGCTCTGTGTATGTAAGTATGTATACATGTATGTATGCATGCATCTATGCATGTATGTATGCATGTATGTATGCATGTATGTATGCATGTATGTATGCATGTATGTATGTAAGTATGTATGTATGCATGTACACTCAATCCCCTCTTAACCAGGCACCATGGGACCCGAGGGTGTCTGTATCTCAGAAATGCCAGCTACAAGGGAATTTTTCCAAGCATTAAGTACAGTCCTCTTTCACTTGCAACCCTTAGTAGGCTTCTCTACAATTTATGGAACCAGAAATAACCGGCTTGTGCTGACACAATTGGGTAATGGTGGTCAAATTAGCGAAATTGTGAGGCAAGAATTGATTAATTGAGTGGCTAACTTGTGCCCTGCCCTGTAAAGAGGCGTGCCTGTAATAGAGGTATTTGGATAAAATAGGATTGAGCGTACGTATGTATGTAATGTTTTAACAGTGCAGACCTGTGTATGTGTGTATGTAGATACAAACTAGTGTAATAAGTGTTTTCATAAGCACTCTGAATAAGTCCACAGTGAGTGCACCTTTGCTATTACAAATATATTATATATAAATTACTATATACACATACACACGCACACAATTTAGCGAGTGAGATATGGAGAAACTTTGGTGGTTGAATCAGAATTCTACAGATCAGAAATATCTCATCAGGAGTGAATTTTAGCTCACTGGCCAAGGTTCGTAAGTACAAATCTTGTTGCTATTAAATACGTATGTAATGTATTAGCACTACATTTTTGAATTAATGCTAGTATGTGTCTCACTATCATCACCCCCTGCTCACTTTCTTTCAACAGTATCTTCGGCAGATTGTACAACATAAAGAGAGAGGGCCGAGTAAATGAATAGGGTACTACTTTCTACATAACACAAATTACACGGCCGGCTGACCAAAATAGCATTTCTCCTCTCAAATTTAATATTGAGAGGACATCATGTCTGCTAAAATTTCACTTCTTATCAGAAGCCTGTATAGACATGTACTATTAAAAACAAATGGGTGCATTAATTTTTGAGTATGTGTGTGTGTTATTTGTTTATCGATATACAGGATTTCAACGAATTGCTCGTAAAGTGACTAGAGCCCAAATTTTTCCATCGCACCCTATATATTTCAGGTTGTCTAACTGTGCATTAAATGAAAATATGTATGAGTTAGTCACTAGAGTATGTATATATATAATTTACCTTGAATAAAAGGTAAAAAGCCTCTTTTCTTATTAGTGTAGGTTAAAAGTTATTCAGGAGTTCCTCACCTCTTATATTGAAGTCCAAGAGTAGCTATTAGCACACTCTTCACGGAGGAACATGGAGTCTTCTTTTAATGATACTTTTGGACATGTGTTGACCCTGTGGAGTTGGGTTTCACCTCCTACTTCACAACCCTACATACAGAGAGTCACAAGTAAAATTAGCTTAAATACAGTTCATTTAAACTCAAGATCCTTAGATTGGAGTTTGTGCTCTGCATTATTATGTAGCCAGCCAGGCTACTTCAGTAGTGCATAAGTAGTTGTTCAAAATTTATACCTTCATCAGGGTATATTATCAAGGGTAAAATTTCAAGGTCTAACATTTTCAAAGTTTCAGGGGGCAATCAGTGTTGAATCAGCAATTTCCGTAAAAATATGGATGAATCAGTAAGGTGGGAGGCTCTGTTCTATGGACACTCCACATATGTTAAATTCCCTTCACTAGTGTTCACCTGTCCCAAACTCCGTTCCAGTGATGAACTCCACTCTGAAGTCAAATCTCTTCTCTCTCCCCCCCCCACGACATGTCGAGACAGAGTGGCACAATTTAGAATTTAGGTAAATTGATAGACCAACCAGAATGACAACAGGGCACCAATTACTGTCAACACTATTTCTCATACCTCATACAGTAAAGCTTAGTTAAAGAGACATCAACTGTTGAATATATTATTGTATATATTAATTTCAAAAGAAAAATGGCTTATAGTTGTTTATCAGTTAATCACCAAGCTTTTTATCTTTCTTATGCAATGTTAATTAAATGCCTGCGCCAATCATGATTTAACCAGCTATACACGTTGATATAGCTAGCAGAACATTATAGTTTTCATTAAAAATTCCTCACTAGCAAGTACAATACAGTTATGGTGCAACAATGAAGACCACAGAAATTTGATTCAGTGGCTAATGGGCTTGCTAGCAAAACAAAAATGAGAGAAGGGTACTAACATACTTGCCCTATGCTACTTGAGGCACTACTGAAGAAATACCAGTCTTTGAATTGACCAATACGGTTGTTCAGTTTTACACCGCTTTAGTCTAGTGCGGACAGCAACAGAGTACACTATAAGCGTACCAGCTGTGTTTTCACTCACCGGGATAAAAATCCATGAACGCCAGTAAGAGCAGACCAGAAGAGGAGATACACAGGCGTATTATCACTCTTGCTGTAGAGAACTTCTGTGGTATTAGCAACCCTTTACCATTTCTGATCTGGTGTTTTAAAATATAACCCTTTACCAATTTCGAGTTTGAAACCTAGCACTATCGACCTTTTACCTCAGTAATCAGGAGTGTTAGAAGAGAGGTGGTGGTAAAGGGTATCAACACAATATGCGTGCCGTACACGCGGTGGTGGGCACAGTGAAGATTTGATTTACAGGCTGCGACAGCAAGTAGAGAGCGCGGTGTTGTTCAATTTTATTGAGTAAGTATGAAAACGCTAATTAGTGATATCTAGGTGATTCTTTAAGTGTTATTGGATCTGTGGATGTAGGATTGTAATTTGTACAAGTCATTGATCACCAATACTAGTGTTTGAAGTATTACCGTTGAGTTCAATACCTTGTTTCTTTGTTAATGCAGGAATGAACTAAAGAGGTTGCAGAGATGAACTTGAGATATTGCAGAGATGGAGCCAAAGTTCAGGAACTGTTGTCTGATGCATCATTTTTTTCATTTATTTGTACATGGTCATAATTATTTATTCATATTCTGGTAACAATGGATACATTTTGAAGGTACAGGATTTGTGTAGAACAGGTTGCACAAAAAGTGCAGTTTAACTTCAGGATTGCTGCAGGAAAGGTGTGTGAAGAATAGTTGCTTTGTGTAGGAAAGGTGCATAAAAAGTGCAGTTTTTGAGTACAGGAATCTAAAGGAAAGCTGCACATTTTCGCACAGACAGCTACCTAGAATGTACAGGAATAGTTCAGTTTTAATTCAGGAAATATGAAGGAAATGTGATATGATATATGCAGTACAAACCATATGGCATGTAAAGGAAATAGTGCAGTTTATGTCAAGGATATGTTCAGGAAATAGTGAAGGAAAGTACGCCCTATACAGTACCCGGAATGGTTACCACCAGCTCATCTGTCCTGAAGTTGGAAATGTGAAGGACATGTGATCTGTGAGATAGCTATACTTAACCTTTCCTATAGCAGGAAATTCCACTTTTCTTCCAGTGTATTGGGTAAAGGGTCTGGCCCGTGATACTATGCTGACTGCTGAGCCTGGTTAATGGGTATTATGCAAATCATGATAGCTATTGATATAGAAAGGATTGAATATTTTTAGACTGGCAATCTACTTACATTCCCATGGAATTTAATGCATCTGTGCCAACTTGGTAGCATAATAGTACTGCCAGTGGAATACTACTTAAATCTGTGCCCCATAAACCAAACTATGATTTTTATTACATTTCCACTGTATTAACAAAATCAAAAGCAGAAGATGATTTCAGTCTCCTGACATCTTCATTGAGCGGTCCAGTTTATTCTTGGAGACTACAAAATGATTATCATCTTTGCCTTCACTTGATCAGCTGTATTCACAAACTCCATCAAAGGCTTATAAAACTGCACTGCCTCTAGCTAGAGTTTGCCGTGATGGTCTGGCCTAATTGGGATGCAAGTTGCCAAAAGGTCCCCATTGATGCCCATCCTTCATATCACTTAATGATGTTTAAACAGCTACCCAAATTCCTCTAACTCAATCAGTCTTTAAAAAGTTGATGGAAAGGCATTTTATCTTAGTAGACAGTACTAACTTCATGTGCTAGGCCACCTGTCAGGACACCAAGAAGTACAGGAAGCTGTACAACAGAGATATGCATACACAGCTGCTATCTCTCTTATTAGCAAAATAACTTACCAAGTTCTCAAAGGACATAAAATAACTTTGCTAATATTCTCCATTTTCTACATCATGTTGTATTAATCATATTCACGAGTTAGTTAGCTGTAATTAATGAGTTGATTGTAATTAATAATCATTAAATGTGGTCACACTTACTCCTGTTATCACAACTAACACTTTGTCGTAGTTCTTATACTTATGCTGTTTTTTGTGACTTAGTTTCGAGTAAATTGGGATCTAACACACACAAAAAAAGGTATGGCTAAGCTTATTGTGATTGCAACTAGTCTAAGTTTTGAGATTTGTACTTTCTACTCTTTTAGCAGGACGCACTATAGTCATACTGATATGGTGCCATTCACAGTTGTATTCATCTATGTGGATGTGTTTATAAATGGCACTGGGTATTTTCACCAGCTAGAAATGAGTGTTCACGACCTCCTTGAGTGTATCCCAAATATTCCACTTCCAGTCAAGATCATGTCCGCTATGATTACTATGGATACTTTGACACTTTTGATCATAATGCTGAAGTGCTGATAAGGCAGATCAAGTCTGATCCTGTTTTTCTGAGGGACAGTTACTACAAGAAAGGAGAGCAAACACCCACTTGGATCTCTCATACTACAAGCAAATTAGTTTGAGCTCATCATGATTAAACTGGCCAGATAATCTCAGTTTCTATTATGCCATATTTCATAGCCAGTTTTCATATTCCAGTATTTCATTAAATTAGTCATCTAAACTGTTTATTGAATTAAACATTGTTTAAATAAAAACTTGTGATTATAAGCTAGGAGAGATTTAAATATATATTAAGGTTTCAAATTTTTTTGGACAAAAATGATGCTGAACTCTAGCTAAACATGAAAAAAGATTAGTAACAAGACAAAAATGAAACAATTAGCTAAGGTAGGTATATATTATAGAATATTTTTTACACTCTTGATACACCAGTAACTTAAATACAATAAAAGTAAGTGCTTATTAAGTCATTAAAAATGATGCTTGTAATTCTCTTTAGCTAGCTATTGATAGCATTCATTTTATTCATTCAACATTTTTAACAGTTAAAAAGTGTAAACAAAACGTGAGAATGAGTAAAAGAGTGGAAGCTGAGCTGTCACATGTACACATACTATAGTATACATTGAGAATGGTCAAAGCTCCTTGTTTCAATTTTACGGCCATTGTGCAATTTTAGGGGCCTAAATGTATTCTCCAAAAGGCAACATGTGTCTACTGAAAAGAAATCTTGTACAAGTTTTCTCTGGTCAGCCAGACTTGCAAAGAAATCTTTTTCATCACGTTACAGAATGATATTTGGCCGAGAATATCTTCCGGGAAATTCACCATTAAGTTTATATTGACATTGTTCTTTGTTGGTTTGCTGCTGGAATTGGTCATATTAACTAACAGGGCTCCCACTAGGCTGAGACTAAGAGGAAGAAAGCTATAAAGCTGTAAGGTAAAGTTATGCTAGGCAAGTTATATGGGACTGAAACCAAGTTACTAACTCTTTATCTCTCAGGAAATAGTATCACAAGAATAAACATAAAAGAAAAGGTCTGTGTGTGTAGGGTGGGGGGGGGATGGGTGGGAGTGTGAGGGGAGGGGTTTGGATGTGGCCAGGATTTTAGTATAATATGCAGTAAATGTCCAAATAATAATTCCGTAAACTATTATAACCACTGATTATTTTAATTTTTTATGTTTTTGTTGTTGTTTTTATATGCTAGAGATATATACACTGACAAAAATGACACTGAGCTAGATGACTCTGTTCCATGGACTGCAGATAGGGAAGTTTTGAATGAACTGCATACTCTATTATAACGACCTAATTTTATTGTATTTATTTTAATTTTGTCAATATTGTTGCTGTTGTTGTTATTATCTGCTAGAGATGGTTGCATGTATGACCCAGTTCCATGAACTTCAGATAGGGATGTTTTGAGTGAATCTGTTCAATACATAGAAGACAAGATTATTTCATAAGTAAATTAAAAAACTTGTAATTGCATTGAATTAATTTGTAATAAAGTTATTCTGATATGATAACACATGGTGATAGCTGGCATGTGATAGCTATACCAAATAAAGCACACAACACCTATAATGTAATCTAGATTAGCTACTGTGGGTACGGCCACAGAGAGTAGAGTCGAGAGGAGGACGAGATAAGAAGAGGAAGAAGAAAGAGCAAGAACAGAACATGTATCATTTATCTTTAATTATTATTAGCAGAGTGGAATGTGTGTCATTAAGTGTATGTAATTTTAGTCTATTCATTTTTTGCCCCGGATGTCCGGTTGACACTCCCATCTTTATGTGTGCGCATGCGTGTGTTTGGCTTTAAGACCCTGACCACGCATGCGTCAGTCAGTTCCCCAAACACCCGAGAATAGTTAGGCGTAAAACTACTCTGACAACTGGGAGGGAGAACTCTGGTGGCAGCGACCTGCGCTGACTATTGCCCCAGAGCTGACAAGAGTCTGCGCAACCCCAAGGCCGAGTCGTTCCCTCTGTTGAGCACTCGTCCCACAGCTACCCACTCAGTAAGCCAAGATACTGGGTTAGTTCAAAGTTGGTCAAATGTTTATTTGTCATGAGAGAGAAAAAGGTAAAGAGAAGCAATAAAAGTTACTGGTAAGTTTTGTTTTGGTCACAAATAAACAATAGCCAATAGTACTTCACATTTCTACTGATACAACTTATTACATATCATCATTTTCATGTCATAATCAAAATATTCTTTTCATATCATTGCCATCATTGAATTTATCATAATCATCATCATTGTAATTTGTTATTATGATGTATTTCCTATTTATTTCCTATTTATTTTAGCTCAAATTCAGTATTGATCAGAGGCACTAGGTTTCTCTAGAAGAAAATATCACAGTATCCACTGAATATGCATGGAAATTGTCACGCTGAAATGACTTCAGAACAATGGGAAGAGGAAGAGAATTATCAATAGCAGAATGAAGATTTATATACTGGGTTTCAATTGAGAGTGAGCTAACTTGTGATCATACTAATGACTCTGTTATTCATATGGTTACTTCTTTATTATTGCACAAATAGCTAGTTCCCAATACGTAAGCAAAATATTCGCTGAGGAAACCATCTTGCTTTATAATTCACAAAGCTAGCTAATTGTATGCTTATGACTGCCATTGTTGGTGGACTTTGTCAGATTAATTTTTTATCAATATGGTTCAGTCACTATTGGCTGATATAATAAAAATAATATTAATAATAATATTAATAATATTAATAATAATATTAATAATAATTATTATTATTATTTATTTAAAAAGCTAAAATTATTTAATGTACAGCTTCAGCGATTGGGAGTGAAGAGATTTAATCAAATTTATGTTCACAAGTTAAGAAAAAGTATAATCTTCTCTTTAAAGGAAGACATCTGCTAACAAATGACAAGAAGAAGCCCCCATTCTGCTTTGATTCAAAGTTGAATGCACCAATTTAAAAATACTTTTGTTTTATCTCCTCATATTTTTATAAGATCATCATAAACACAGTAAATGAATCTTTCAGACAATCTTAAAAAACTCGCCTGGTTGTGCTAGCATACTGCTAACTTCTTTAGATTTATTTGCTCTAAATTCTGCCAATAAAATTGCAAGCCTTAAGTCTCTCCTCCAACTCCAGCCATTTATCTGTAGAAAGCAACTGGTTGAAGATATACATGCTCAGTGCGATGATGGAAATAGGATAAAAATGAGTGAATTACAATAGAGTTCAAAATTGAGATAAAAGTAGGATGGAAATTGATGGAAGGAAGTGGATCCAAAACCCCACCATATCATACAGATTGGAGTCAATCTATGCACAACTTCTCTTTTATGTCTACTCCTCACTCTGTGCCTTCAGCTACTTCATATTATAAACATTAGTGTCTGGTGGCCATGACGTTTGCTTACAAGCTAGTGTTGAGATATTAATGTAGCAACCATGCAATGGTCAATTCGATCAGCTACACCAACACTATAGTTGGAAAAAAAGCCTTACACAATAACAAGATAACCAGTACCTCCTGTATTCTATCCTGTCCACGCATTGGAGACATGAAGAGAGTGTGAAGTTAGTGTCCTTTATCAGCCAATGCTATGTCCTTTAGTCTAATACTTGAATCCAGCATAAACAACTACCACATACAGAATATGCCTATTTTTTATCATAACATGGTGGAATAAGGACAATCCCAATTGTAAAGAAGTGATATCTACAAGTATTTAGCAAGCATTTGAATGCATGTGAAATGTATCAGGGGATGTTCATCAAAGGTTTAAAATACTTAATGCTACATCAAGTCTTCCAATTAAGAATTATATTAATAATGAATATAATATATTAAAGTTGGTGGTCCTGTATTATTCTTGTTTTGCGAAGCAACAGGAGTTAGAGCTTGAGGTCACACACCCTCTCCTGAACTGGGTCTACCTTAACCAAACTAACAAGATCTATGAATTTCTTATTACATCTCCATAGCATTAACAAAAACACATGCAGAAGATCGTTTCTTTATTCTGACATCTGCATTGAGCAGTAAAGCATATTTTTGGAGACAACAAATCACTATCATGTTTTCCTTCACTTAATCTGCCATATTCACAAACTCCACCAATGCCTTACAAAACTACACTGCCGCTTTCTAGAGTTCACCACGATGGTCTGGCCTAATCAGAGTGCAAGTTGGTAAATGGTCCCCATTGATGCCCATACTTCATGTCACTTAATGATGCTTAAACAGCCACTACCAATTTCTCTAACTCAATCTGTCTTTAAATAGTTGATGGAAAGACATTTTATGTTATTTAACAGTACTAACTTCATAGAGAATTGGAGTGTTTGTTTGCTGGCTGGTTGTCGCAGCTCAGTGGCAGAGCACTTGTGCATTATACAAGCAGTACTGGATTTGAACCAAATATTTTAATTCAAAAAAGCCTGTGAAAGATAGAGAATACATCAAAGAAGGCTGAGAAAGAAATTGTGAAATCTAAATACTGCTGTATTAACATAGCGAAAGGGAGACAATAAGTGTAGCTATCTCTACAACATTGTTTGTAAAGTACGTATATTTTTTTAACCAAACTTGAGGGTAGTCCAATTAACTCATTGAAATTTTCAGGGGGAATTTCTCATTCCCATAAAATTGTTAATAATTTTGTGTCGTAACCATGAAGATCATATTAATTTTGTGGGGGGAAAAACTAGTTTCAGGGGGAGGGATGCACCATTTACACTCTTAACACAACCCCTACCCCTAATATTTTTCATCTCCCTACTCCACTGGCAGTGATTGAGAGATGATATCCAGTTAAATTCACAAGACAAAGACTTTTATAATTAGTGTAGCTATTGAATTTTCAAGAACTTGATATTTAATAGATCAATCAAATGGGTGCCACATGCTTACAGACGTGAGAGTATAAGTTATACTCTGACACAAAGTTAAAAGTTGCATCATAAATCATTATAAACATTACACATAACAACAAAGTTACGTAAAACCCTCAAAGTTTCACTGTAGTGCTGAGCCCATTATTACTACAAGTTCTATAATCCAATAAAAAATTATTCGTGTCAGTATTTTTATAGATACCGAGGTGAAGTAGTTAACCATTGGCAAAGAAACAAGATTTTAATTAATAGCAAAAAATAACCATGGTTCATAACTGTATGCCTTAATTATTTGTGCATATCACTCTATTTGGTTGAGAAACATTGCTTGCCAAGCTCTGTTTGACTGAAGTGTACTATAAAATTACTGCATAGTTATCCGTTCAGGAAACAAAGTACAAACCACATGTACCACTTGCTATGTTCCTCTCAAGCACACCACAGAATCTAGCAGTACACTTCAATAAATCCAATGCCCACAGGCAGTGAAATATATTTCTGCTGCAGCTATGCTTGTGGAGAAACAATCCTCATGAACATAATCATAATAGCAAGCTATATTCCTTTTATATCAATATTATTATTGTATTTTTGTGTATATAATTGATTGGACATAGTAAAATAAATACGCCATTCACAAATTCATTATTTAAGCACTGTATCTTTATTCACAATTAAATTGTCTTAGCAACCAAAATTATAACAACTTAAAATTTAGACAGCTGTTAGTAACTTGATTGACAGAATTCGAGTTGAGAAGGAGTAAATGGATTATAACTTCCTACATAAGCAATTAACACTTTTTTGTAGTATACACAATTATTTTCAGCAGATGAATTAGAGAGGAATAACACAAGAAATAAAAAAAATATCAATGTCTGTTACCATGGCAACTATGGTATAATAACATAATACGAAGGTTTTATATCAGTTCTATCGAATTAATTCAGTTCTGAGATTGCATTCATTGCTACGCGTGTATTAAGTGAACCTTGCCACACTTCCTATAATCTTGATATCAAAATACTCATCAGAAGTTCTCTACCAATGGTATAAATGATCATTTTTCAATTTCTAATGCAATTGGTCCCTTTTCTTAAGTTTTGATACATATGGATTATTATCAACTCTCAACATGCATACACGACAGGGTTACATATTGGGTCTGCTGGATTATGCTCGAACTTTTTTTAATTATATTCTTTTTATTTTATTCTAAAAATTTGTGTCCAAATGAATGACATGTTATTTTATAAATTTTCTTATTATTGTCATATTTTTCCGATTAGAAAAAAGTGAAATACCTGGTGACTATTGCAGTAGCAATATAAAAAGTTGGTATGATATGAATGTATGAGAAAAATAGATCAGTCTCTCCTATGTTATGCTGAATTACTCAATATAGAGGATTCAATATAGCATGATAGCTACTCTATTAGTGAAAATCTTGAATATCCCTGTAAAAAGTTCCAAAAATTGAGAAAATATATGCTCTGCTTCAGCTATAAACTTTCAATTATGAGAAACCCTACCATAAATTTGTAGAACAGTGTGGACAGGAGCATTAAAGAATTTTAATAATGAGTTGGTAATAATCTACTTTTTCTTGTCAATTCTGTTGCAGTATGATGGCTGGAGTTGCTCAAGAAAAGAAAACTTCTAGCATGATCCTCCAGATGACTTGCTGACTCTGAGAGCTGAGCTGACGACCTCACAGTTTAAACTTCTTCAATATTTTGGAAGTACAATAACTGAGTGGCCAACTCAAGCCTAGTTGCTTTAATCAAGTAATGAAGATCTAGTATTTTATAACCACTTTTATTAATGTTTATTTCCTTATGAAAAGGAAATAGAATAATCACTTTTATAAAATATGGATGATGGATATAGATTGATTATCCCATTAATAATCTTTTAAATGTGTATATTATTCTAGAATTATTCCACTAAGGTTCTAGGGGTTCGTAATTCTGTTTATTTTTAAATTTAATTTTGCTATAAATAATAGTTATGCATCTACTGACTGCTAAGTTTTTTGTTTAGTTATACATGCATTTATAAATTGGAGACAACTGAACTAGCTACAGATGTAGCTATTAAATAGACAAAACTATTCCCATTGATTAGCCAGACATGAATAGGGAGAATAGGAATTTGTAAGAAATATCAAAGTTACAAATATGCAGAGAAAACATGTTGCCAAAATGGTGAATTCGACATTATTATAGAAAATAATTAAAGACCATATAGAATAGTTAAATTGGACAATATTTTTTTGCCTCTATCTTCAACTTCTTTATTCTTTGTTGCCAATCATTTTTGCTCCCTCTAAAAGTTTCTCCCTTTTTCCTCCTCTTCATCCTACTTCTTATTTTTTTTCTTCTTCTTATAACAGTGCAATAGATACTTAAAGTTTATGCTAAAGGCTGTAGCTCAGAGTAAACTCTCTATTCTGTACTTGATGGTTATTATTAAGATGATATTATGGATTTTAGAATTATTAATCTTATATAATACAAAATATAGTTAGGCTAGCTTTGCTTACTAAAGTAAACCACCAGCTAGGCTTGTATAATCTTAATTTTATGTAGTTACATTTCTTCATTATGACAATTATCAAGTTAAGATTCAATGTTAATCATGTACTTACTAATACTATATTCTAGTTAAAATTAAACATAAAGATGGAATACAGTTAATCCTACTTAAGCTGCGATTGCTACTGGTGACCTCCCCCAACGGTGAATGTAACCTTCTACAACGACAGTAGCACGAGAATGAAAGATTTTATGATGGTACACTCCCCTGCATACATACGGGCCACTGTGTTCTTTTCTCAAATTTCGTAATATTATGGTGTTATGAACTATAGTTTTTTCTAGATTCCTTAAACGTAAACCAAACCACTCCACTCCCTTATCCGTACCGCAAAAGAGCTGAACGTGGTCGCCTACTGAGACTTCTACTATGTTGGGTATTACGCATGCGAAGGGCATAAAGTCAAGCACATTTACTGCTGTATAGTTAACAAACGCGTGATCATTTCCTGCTCGTGTTATGTAAGTACCTTGGCAATACACTAAACCAGAGTCACTTGGGCTTAAATTGTTTATAATGATACTGCTATGTATTACTCTGAATTGAAAAGGTAACGGGGTTATATTTCTATTGTGACTTAAAAAGGTATATTTGTTGCTTCCATACTTTCTGTAAGTCCATTTTACCGGCGACAAACTTCCACAATGAAGTCTAACTGGAGTGTCCTCGACTATATCCAGGAGGGAGGGTACCACTTCACCGTCATACACTACTATCTTTCTCCAATCTCTAGTAGAAATAACTGATACAAGAGCGGACAATATTAGAATATCGTGCATTAATATTTTTTTCCCGCACGGTTAATGACGTTTCTAACAGCGTCAAGGGGAGAAAATTAGAGGAGTAAGGAGAGTCTCTTACGGTAAATTAAGAAGTTAATTACCATACCAATGTTCAATATTCTTTACTGATTATAAAACTACTACAAAAAAATTACCCTGAGTAAGAGAGAGAGTAAATCTAATGAGTAAAAAGGCTGATAAAGAAATTGTTATATACTAAAACTACTGTGGGTAGCTACATACGGGCTTTCTCTTCCGTAGCAAAGACAATGTACGTAGCAAGCCTAAGGCTCTTAGTGTGATTCTGGTGACGTCTAACGATCTTCTCCTTGTGAATTCTAGGTCATTAAGTATAATAGCTTGACTTTATTGAAAATCTCAGTAGATGATACCACCGGTCAAGCTTGAACTAGAGAATGGGATTCTGTTTATCACAATGAATCTGCTGACACAGCAAAATATTGACCAGACATTTTTATTGTACAATACATTTACATACAAATTTGAATTATATTTTCTAATTCAGATATAATTTCATTCTTTGACAAAAAATATCCCGTTGCTTAAATTTATTCATTGAATCTTCACACAAGAAGGTTGATGCCCTGAATTATGATGCTTTTATGCTTTAAAAAAATGGTGGAAAGCAGCTGTATGTCTGACACAATATAAATTGGGTGAAAAATTAGCATAAATGATTTTCAAATATGCGTGCAATCGCATATATAAGTGAATGTGAAGCTAATACTGGAAAAACTATTAAGAAACTCATTTAGAGGGAGTAATGATATTTAAGGATCACTATAATGTCTCAGCAATATTTGTCACAACTGACATAATGAATACATGAGTGATTGCAAACCTTAGTTTTATTGTTATCAGTTGCACTATCTACCAGTTGATAACATCATTGTCACCAGCATTTATTCTTAAAAAATGACAACTTAAACAATTGAGTAGCTACTAAGTTCCTGGCTCTTTCTCTCTATATATAATTATATATTATAATAACCACTGAACTTGCTTTATTTTTTATATGATTCATAAAATGACAATGAACAGTATACTGTTGTTCAATTTGCAGCAAATTCTATAATTTCTACAAATTAGTATAATAGATATGACCCTTCTTAATACAAAAAAATATTATGTTACATAAGAGTTCACTTGAGTAAGTATTAACTAACATTTAGTCACTTAATTATCTTTTTGATTGACAATTTTAGTTGAGTGGCCAGACTTATTGGTTGTTCAATAGTTAACATTTTTTAAAATAAGTATATTGTTTACTCTACTAACAAAGAAATAATTTTTTACTGTTCTCTTAGTTAGTCTATTAGATAATTAGTCTGCACTTAAATAACAACAGTTAAATACTTTTTATCAAAGCACTGTTACTTTACCTTCGGACTCCATTGGCTGACACAGAATGGTAAAATAGAATGCTTTTAGTCTGAGGTTCATTAGTAGAAGCAATTAGTTGTCTTATAACAACATTCTTACCACTATTAGGATATAAAAATGACCAGAAATGTATCTAGCTAACACAACTTTTTTTTTTAACTATAGTAAACTTAAATATATTATAGTTAAGAATGGACTTCAACAATATATACTTATCCATACTTGTTGCTCTTATGCTACCATACATTAGTTTTCAGTTATTCAACCCTACTATTCCAGTTAGAATATCTCCACTGGTGGCCCCAAGTGAAGGACAGCTTCTTGATTGCCCTTCTAACTCTACTATATACAAACTCGTAACAGTGCTGCAATATATGAAATACAGCAGGTCATTAGCAATATATATTCTAATTCACATTCTTGTCAAGGTACAGGTTGGAAGAGGATGGCATATTTTCAATATGACTCAAGCTGGTCAAAGCTGTCCATCTAATCTCACAACAATTTATTCACCTGTCAGGGGCTGTACAAGAAAGTAAACTGGTACTCATGTGTGTGATTCTACCATATTCACTGTTCCATTTAATGGCTATAGTGAAGTTTGTGGTACATTGAGAGCCTACCAAAAAGACAATACTGATGCATTCAGAGCCTCTGTCAATGATGGAATGAAAACCATAGGTATAAGTCCCTATGTTGATGGAATATTACTAACATAAGGGCCAGTTGGAAGTCGCCAGCATATTTGGGTCATTGCTACAGCTTATAGTGAGAATTGAGGTGAGGCTTCCTGGAACTGTGCCTGCACTGACACAAGAAGAAATTGGCCATACACTATTCCTTCATTTATCGGCAATAATTATTTCTGTGAAACCGGAACTACAAGTACTGGTTGGAGGACTATTTTTACGAGAGATCCATTGTGGGATGGAAAAGGGATGTGGTCTCTACAGTACGTGCTGTGAACTCAATAATCCTCCCTGGTTTCAAACCACACTTCCACAGATCACATTTGAAAATATTCAGCTACGGCTTTGCAATAATGGAGATTCTGACAACTCAGATACAGTCCTAAACTTTCTTGACATTTATGTCAAGTAACTTTGCAAAATTTGTTAATTAGCTATTAGAATACATATTGTAATTTAGCTTAACCAACACAAATTATTGTTTTTACGTATCCTTTATTATTATGTTTGAGTGTAATTTATGAAAAAGACACAACGATTTTAAATAGCTATGTGGTCTGATTAATATAATAGTGACAAGATATAGCTAATTTGGATATGTTACATCATTTGTGTAAAAGCTATGCAATAATTTCTTATGAATATTTACATATCATTCATTTCATTCACAAATGATCACCATTACATTATTGATTTTTGTTACTTCTAATTATAATGAAGTTAAATTTTAATACAAAAAAGTGACTCTTGTTTCCTCTGTTTTCTGACCTTGGTACACATAACTTAGTTGATATGAATAATAATAAACAAGAATGTGTTAACAAGTGGAACAGTTTACTGAATATATACATTTACATAAATAGAATGTCAAAATACTAAGTATTCAGCTGTATTTAACGGATGAGTAATTCCTATGGAGACTAGGAGGACCCTGATCCCCTTTCAATTTTCCGCTACAATAAATGTGACACATTGCTCTATTTGTAGTTCTTGTTTTGTTCATGTGAGGACAAACCAGATAATCCAAAAATACTCATGACAGAAATCATTTTCTTAAACACCCAGGTTAGGTAGCACAGGATCTCCTATATCATCTCCTTATGTGTTAACCCTTTCGTTCCTGAATTGTTTGGACGCGCGCGGAAAAATCTAATTTTCTACCGCGGAATAGAGCATTGCCGTTTTATTTTTTTAACTCGATGCTGGCTGGGAAAACCCCATAGCAACCATATATCACTAAATAGACCAAGAGTTTGGGATTCCCCTCATTTTTTGATTGAGAAAATTGAATAATATTTAAGCCACCTACTAATATTTCAAAAAAAAAAAAATTTCCCCCCCAAAAAATCCACTTTTCCCATCAATAAAAAAATAAAATAAAATAGAAATAATATTGTTTGATGCATTATATACCAATATTATATTAGTTCAACAATAAAATATGTTGTTTGTTGTGTGTGGTGCTGATTGTGATCATGTAGGAGACATCTATGAGTGTCCACAAGGAACGTATGCCATCGGACGTCGAGCTCCACTACAAAACAATTTCATATACACAAAAAACACAAACAACAAAGATATTTGTAATACAAACAACAAATTATTCATGATCCTATATAATTGCAACTTTATGATGTGTTGTATGCGGTTTTATACAGGATTTTTGTTTGGGGTGGGGCTCCGAGTGTACTTCGCCACACCCATTTTTTTGAACCTACACTACTTTGATGCACATCTTTGCATACGAGTCTATACTTCACACTGATGATCAGTGTTCGGTCCTATGCACTAAATGGCTCAGTTATGATAGGAACATAATGGGATACAATATCAGACGAAAAATAAATGCTTCCTAAATGTTCATTTCTATTCAACTCCCAAAATTCTAGGGGGGAACCCAGCGCTAGCCTCCCACTGTATGAACCCTGGTATGTATACTCCACACTGTACATGAGAGAAACAATCGTGTATTGAGAAAGTGTAATTTGAAAATGAAAAGCAGTACAAGCACACACGTGGAATTCAACTTACCCGGCATGGATGGTGGCACAGACTGAACGATCCCTCCCATAGGATCCGGAACCTCCATACAATACCAAAAAAACACAAGACAACAATGATATTTGTAACATAACAGCTGGCCTCGCTGAATTGCCCCCCCCCCCTCCCCCGTCATTACTTTTCACTGACATTCTTGTACCATAACCCCCCCTCCCCCGTCATTACTTTTCACTGACATTCTTGTACCATAACCCCCCCCTCCCCCGTCATTACTTTTCACTGACATTCTTGTACCATAACCCCCCCCCCAGCCCTAGCTGGACACCCAAATATCAGTAAGTTGAAAAAATGAAATTCAACTTACCAGGCATGGATGATGTCACAGACCGAAAAAGACCACCGAGTTCGTTCTCTCTCAGGTTGGATCCGGAAGTGCCACATACTGTTTGTTCATGGTTGCTCTCTCTCTCTTTCCACAAATGCACGCACACACATACACACACACACACACACAAGAAAAAAGAAGCTACAGGTGAATACAGATCATAAAAATAAATGTATAATTTATTATACATAAATTGACTGGTGTACACACACACACACATGAAATTCAACTTACATGGGCATAGTAGCCCCGATCCAAAAAGATCCAGAGTTCCCTCCCAGGTTGTATACGGAAGCGCCACATACTGTTTGTCCACGGTTGCTCTCTCTCATTCCACAAATGCACACACACACATGCACACACACACTAGAAAAAAGAAGATACAGGTGAATACAGATCATAAAAATAAATATATAATATAAATTGACTGGTGTACACACACACACATACATGAAATTCAACTTACATGGGCATAGTAGCCCCCCGATTGGAAAAGACCCCCCCCCCCCCCGAGTTCGTTCCCTCCCCGGTTAGATCTGGAAGCACCAGAATAACATTTCAACTCCACGCACACACATATACATCGAGTGTGAAACTCCACTACAACACCACAAAAACACAGACAACGACAACGACAATAACAATACATATTACAACTTTTGGGATGTTCAGGGGGGGGGGGGGCAGCCACAAATATCAAAGTTTGTGGTCCATCACACAAAAGATTATGGAATATCAATGGGTGTGTTGTCATCTTTCTTCCACTCTCCCCCTACCTCATCCACCCGACTCTTGTTCTTCGATTCCCGCCTTCTCCGACCGCGAGGACGTCCACAACTCGGAGCAGGAGGAGCCACTTCCTCTTCCTCATCACTGGAACCTGCTGCCTATTCGTGTTTCATCATTGGAAGACTCAAGTCTGGTATCCTCTCCTTCATGACTGGAAGACTCTGCTCCTGTCGCCTCATCTGCGTAATCGGGTCGGTGACTGCATTTACATCTGGTCCTAGTAGTATATGTGGTAAAAACTTTTTTAATTTTTTTTGAAAATTTGAATTTGTTCAAAAAACCACAAGCCACTTTCAAATCTCAAAACTCAAAGAAATATATATATATTATAGCTAAACAGCTTACTCTATCTCAATATAGCTATAAATAAGTCCTTTCCACAACAGAAGCTGGCTATTTTTCAAGACAAAGACAAGAGAAAGACAAGCTTACCTCGATCATCTTCTTGACTCCCATTTTCAAGTATCAGAGTTGACGGGGTCTGGTCCACCAACCCTGATACAGGGCCTCCTATAGCCCTAGATGTCGTCTCCCTTCTCTCCGCTTGATCCTGAGTCGCTAGAGTCAGCATCAAGCAAGTATAAAACTTGCACCGCATTGTAATTTCTAGACGCCATCTTCCAAAAAATGACTTTGAAAAAATTTTTTTTTTGCATAGTTACCGGGGTCACACGACACGCTCACTTTTTTCCTATGATGTAATAAGCATTACCTAAGACTGTACGTAATAGGGAGGTCCCCAGTTGAACCGGCGATTTTATAAAAAATGGAGAAGACAGTAAGTCAAACCGCAAAGTCTTGGTCGGCAAAGAAGCGGTTGTTTCAATGTGTTATGGAAGGCTACTGAGCTCAAGCAATTTTTTGCTGCTTCTACAAAGCTCTGGAGATGACTGGATCCATAAATGAAGCTGCTGTGAAGAAGGTAACTTTTTTTAAAATTCGACGGAGAACCGATGTTTTTTTTTTTTTCCGAGGAAGAAATAAACGCAACTGCTGTGAGGTACTGTCGAAGCAGTCCTGGCTGAAAGCTATTTTAGATGCTTCTCCAATGCATTGGGCACCTGTGTATGCAATCTGAAGGTTCTAGCTATAAAGTAACTATTTTTAAAAATTCGGAGAAGTCAAGCGGTCTTCACCCGCTTCAAAGCGGGATCCGGAACGAAAGGGTTAAGCAAGTGACACAGTAAAACAATCTAACAATGAATTTGAAATAGCTACAATGAATATTAACTACCATTAAATTTCAAAGTGTAAAAACAAGAGCAAACTCAAAAGAGTGTTGTCTGAATAACTATTTTATTTTAAACTGATCACAATGACTTAATCTAATGCTTTACCCATGTCTTAGTTACAGGCACCTCTTCATAATGAGGCCATCCATGACAGAGATTTCCAGAGCAGTTTTAATGAGTTAAACTCTGACACATATTTATGTTCAATACATAAATGTTGTCAAGTTAAAGGATTAATATTTGTGCATGTTAAATGCACGGAGGTCCATTAATACCGCGTTCTTTAGTACTAAGTAGCTAAGGAAAAAACGAACAATAAATAGGGGTGTTGGTATAAAAGTACTGATGTAATCAGGAATTGTATGATACTTTCAATGTCAATAATATGCTACTAATTATTCAGATTTTTTTAAGTTAAACCTCATTTGGAGAAAAGAGATGATAAATCCTCACAGCTATCTAACAATGAATTGCTATTCTTGTTACACACGGCACAGTGGCATTTTATTTAGATTAATGTAACATAATTATATACTCAGGACGGTTTTTCGTTATTGTTGTTAGAATATCGGGTCACTATCAAAAGGCTCTACATAAGAGCCAAGTCTTACTAATTGCATGTAATTGCCTTTGTTCTGATTATATGGGTGGAGTTCTGAAAGTGGAACAGGCCTATATAGATATATGCTGATACACACAATACTGATTCATGAGTAACTAAAATCACAGTGTATCCAATTTTTTGGGATCTGCAAAGAAGAATTGCTGCCAACTGAATAGATTACACAATAAGTTAATCTTTCAATGATTCAGTCATTCTCGGCTGAAATAATTATAATAATAGGAAATTAAGCGTGCCCTCCAGAAATCTTGCTGTTTACTTTGTGTTATTATAATATCACCATGGAGAGTTTGACCTCAGTTGACCCCTGAAAAGGACTTCGGCAAGAAATCGAAATGTTGAGTTAAATTATAATTAAAAATATTGGCTGTTAAATAGAAAAAAATTTCCTATTATTATAAGTTAATCTTTCCTGGACAATAATTATATAGAAGGGCATCTTTTTGTGTGGTTTCAAGTGTTCATGTGAGAAATCGCATCATTAGAGTGTGCCCCAAAATATTGTGGGGGGAACCCCCAGAGCCTCCCCCCTCTTTCTATGCTACTGTTTCAGTTTAGATATCGTCACAATAGACTAAAGAAGAATAAACATTATTAAAAATACCATACTTTAGTTGCTATTTATTATTAAAAAATGAAAATACAGCTGCTCATATTTTCATACATAATTGAATTGGGTACATCTTGAGTTTCCAAACTATTATATAAAGGTGACAAATTTCCACAATAGAGCTTCACTAAATTTTTCTAAACTATAAACTTTTGCCTATACATTAAGACCATAATATGCAACAATTTTACTTTAATCTTTCATAGAGGCCATTTATATTGCATTAATTTTCCTGATTAGACTATTTGCCTGGTACATAAATTAATATTCTCACTGTTTCAGAAATGTCGATCACTTGGAGTCATAAGGAGAGGAAACTGAGTAAGAAAGAGTTTGTATACTTAATAAGTAAAATTGCTACATTGTGAGTAGTGTAATTGATTCAGGTTCACACCCTTATTTTGAGTGAGTGTAGAGCTTTTTTTTTTTACAGCCATCTGTCTAATTTCTAGAAAAGTTGCTAAGAATCTGACCCACACTATTTTGTAATTTTCATAAGACGGTACATAATGTTTTAAAGTATTTAGGATTTTCCAAAGAAATTTTATTATAATGTCACAACTTGTTTACGACATCAATGACGATTAAAAATTTTAACTGCCTTCTTTCCTACTAGATGTCAAGATAATTATCTTCTATAATCATTGATTCTTTCTATACAATTATAATATGATTGTATGTACCATTATTTTGTATTTGGATGTCATTATATCTGTGTCTGTAGTTAGCTATTACTTTTAAAGAAACATTTTATGTAAGTGCTAAATG
>WLWD01001013.1_pt1 | contig 26041 bp, 16 predicted proteins | sample 6712731 | NCBI WGS metagenome assembly WLWD01 (sample SAMN12718690, study PRJNA576275) | sponge metagenome | isolation source: marine sponge | host: Mycale hentscheli | place: New Zealand: South Island, Marlborough, Capsize Point | collected 2014-11-01 | reverse complement strand
CATGTAGTTAAGTTCGAGGACGATAAGTGTATTACGTGTAGGTCAGTTAAGTAGTCTGCTGCACCGTTGAAGTACTCTGGTAGTGCTTTGAGGAATCCACTACATCTTGGTCAGAATTGGACCCGGTACTTCTATCTCTATTGGAGCCAGCTTAGATTTACATGACTGCAGCTTAAAGAAGCTTTTCAAGCTCTCCCTCCCCTCCTGCCTATTATTCAAGGGAGACAAGTCCTCGCACTTTTAGACAAACTATGTATTGGCTGGAAAAACACGAAACAAGCATTGACCTTGTTTAGGGAATTTCTAATTATTACATCATAAAACTTAAGTACAGTAATTGTTAGAATTTCACACCGGCTCCCACTCTTAATGAGATAGGTAAGCCTTTATCCATACTTTGTTCTAGACAGGTAAACTAGAAAAGGAAAGCTAAATTAAGAAATAACATAAATCACTCTATGGTCTTCATCTAGAAAACCCAGTATCCACAGAAACCATGTTTTCCCTCATACTAAAGTAGACTAGTGACAAGGGAATGTTAATGTAGTTATGTGACGACATTGATTGGTTTCCTAGATGGGTCTCAGGGTGCTACATAAGCTACTGAACAAACAGTAGTAAGATGTGACACTTAGTAATCAACATCACATAATATTTAGCAATGACTATATCAGTAGCTGTCACATGCGTGGGCAAAATTCTACTTTTGTTCTCTGAACTTTCTAAATTAACTCCAAACTTTATTTATTAATTATTATTTTTATTTCATTTATTTATTTTTTTTTTTTTTATGACAGTGTTAGCTTGAATACATCTCAGATCACCTGTAACATATTATATACTTTGTATAGGATTGGCATGTGAGGTCTTTGACTGTGAAAGACAGCTATGGAGGTGATCATGCTAACCATCTAGATCAAACTGTCTGCTAGACCCCCAAAGCACTAAGGAAACCAATCAAGTATAAATCAAACATTTGAAGTAATAAGAGCCATGTGCACATTTTAGCAAAACATCTAATCACTTGAGTTGTTTTAACTTAACCTTTTCTGGTAATAATAAGTCAATATTGGTTGGCAGAGGGGAATTGAAAATATATAGAATTCTGTGGCCACATACGGCAAAAATATAGTTGTTGTTTTTTTAGCCTCAACTCTTTTCCTACTTTTTTTGCAGCTATTGGAATGAATGAAAAATACGACTACTATCATGCCACCAAAATATAAAAAGGTAACAAACCTACACTTTTGCATTACAAATTATACATTCTTGCCTTTTGGGATGCATCTGGCTCAATTATCAACTGTTGTAAAAGTACGGAATGGGCATGGATTCCGATATTTTATTCCATTTCAGTTTATTTTGCGACTCCTTACACCTTGTTAGTTATTTTTCTTAGCTCTCCATCTTCACATCAAGTTAAATTGAGCTAGAATTAGCCATAGATGATTTCCTTCAGTGTTCAAACATGGATATAAGTAAACTCCATCACAGCTTGTTAGCTGAGCAAAAAAAGACTAGTTACTCGTTGTACTTCATTGTTGTAGGTTTGGTCAAAACTTAATCAAAACGTAACTATAATGTAAAACTTTTATTGCAGTGATTTAAGAAAAAGTGAATTCAGGTGTAGGAATCATTTTAACAAAGCCTATAATTATTTCAAGGCTGGCTCAACACAGCTCGCTACCAATATTTGCATTCAAGACTTTCTAAAGACCAAAAAAGCTTATGATAAACTGATAAGTTCATTTTGTGGGTTAGCATTATTATAACATATCTATTCAGAGGATTCTACTAATTCGAATTAGCATTGATGCTAATTTAGACTTTTACTTTGTGAGCTGCTCTCTTGCGGGGCCTGTTATGTCATTACATCATGTCGCTGCTTGTTACTACAGAAGCAGAGAAGCGGTCAAAGCCAACGGAGATGCCGGCGGGGGGGGTTGCAGCCCCCGGAGCCCCCTCCCCCCTTCCCTGCGGCACTCCGGAAATGCCAGTACCCCGGAAATGAAACGCACACAAACAAAAGTACCGTATACACGCATATAAGCGACAAGATAAATCTGCAGCGCAGTTGCGAAGCACTTCGAGAAGTCCAACTATGTCTGGTCGGAATATAGATCCGCTACTCCTGTCCTTGCTTGAAGCTAGCATAAAGTTGCATCTGCTGCTGCTTAAAAAAGCTTATCAGGTTAGCAACAAAATTATATCTGTAGTCCAAGTAGATTATGCTAGCTATCAACCTGCCCGAGCAGAAACAATGAACAAAATAGTTAAAAGAATGTGCTAAAGCTTCAATAAAGGACAAATGAATGATTTTGAGTGGTTTAGCTAATTTAATCGCAACATTTCAATCAAGGTTGGTCAAATTCCTCAGGTGAAAATTTCAGCTGTATTTGCATCTGAAGAAGATTAGCAACCTCGATCGAAACTTTGTGATTAAATTAAACCAGGAATGAGTAGTTCATAACTTAATACTGAATATATGACATGAAGCAGCTTGCTTTATGGTTTTTATAGCTAAAGAATATTTGCTGCTAAGCCAGTAGTGCAGTATAAAATTCACATGTGAAGTTATAGAATATGTTTTGTTTAATGATCTTTTTATACTTGTTTTGTTTGTCTATTGTTTTTGTTGTTGTTGTTGTATTTTGTTGTTATTGTTTGTTTCTTCCTCGTAGTTGCAGAACAAGGAACTCCATACAAATGCTTTGAAAGGATACACTGAAAGGATCAGGAAGCAAATAGATGGAGAGCTCAATCCAATAGTGAGTTTGTAATATATATAATATATACAGGGGGTAGGAAGCTATTTTGATTGGTCAGGCCATACAATGCGTTTGTTCAAGTATCAGCTTTATTTATGGTCTTGATATTTTACCATTATGTTTCAACACCATATTCGGCTAAATCAGTAAATATAACAACCAAAAATTGAATAACTAGCTACTCAGAAAAAAAAAATAAGTAAAGTTTATTTCTTCACTGCATTAGCTGGCTACTGCTGGTTTAATGTCAATTACACCTTCTTCTGAGCTAATCCCTTCTCGACTATAAAGAGACTCTCATTGTTGTCATGCATACACTCAATCCCATTCATTTATTTGATTTTTATATCACCCACGCATAGTTACCTGCTGAGACATGCTCCATGAGGGATCACGTGGGTGAAGTGTTGGAGAGATGATTTTAAATGAATTGGACGAACTGTCTAATAAGTCGTCCTAGCTAACCTCGGTTTTACCGCTTACTACTTGGCCTCCATTGTGTAGGCTAGTCCTATAACCTCCCACGCCACCGGAGACTCCCACTGGTCTTTTAAATGGATATAATCTCTACTTTCCTGAGCATGCTGAAATATGATATACCAGCATTCTGGAAAAGTAGTAAGGCATTACGTACTTTACTCATGCATGTGAAATCTACATTTTCTTAATAATGTGTTGTATTTTGATCAGTTCTATGGCACTAATAAATTCCATACCAAGACTTCTGCTTATACCTGACTTAAAGGCCAATAACAAAAGGAAAACAACTACTTCTGTTTACTAGAATGAGTTCCTGACCTCAGATTTCTACTTGACTCCCACTTAAGGGTGCTGGCACATAGCAACGCTTGCGCGCAGCTTAATTGAGCATTAAACCACGAAACCATCGAGTTGTAGAGGTAGAGGGCGGACCTTAAATACCCGCGCATAGATAAGAGCTTCCTGGCAGACCGTGGTAAGTATAGTTAACTCGGCTAACGGAGGGCGGGGCTAGAAAATTGCACAGTAGCAAAAAAGTGCGAGACAATTGGAATCTATTTTGCTGTCCAAGTCCAGAAGGACGAAGAGTTAGTCTTTCATTTTTAGTACTGCGGCATAACTTAACAAGGTAATTAAAGTTGTCGATTTAGTTTTTTAATATAGTGTACAGTCGTGACCCGACCTGAAAAAAATCATGTGAAAATGTGAATAAATATAAAACAAAATAGAAATGAGAAAAACAAAATCGACAACTTTGTAACAATTAGCTATAGCAAGCGGTGGACGAAATTCCAGCTTCCATAGTCTTCCTCTGTTTCCAAATAGTGGCGTTTAATTTTGAGACTTTGAGGCTTCATAACTCTTGCAGTTCCGTTTGTGTGTTAGTCATTCTTGATCAGTTGGCTGTCAGTTGACGGGTCTCAGAGATCCCCCGGGAAGCGTGGACCTGCAAGGTATAGAATCGGAGTTACCTTCCATAGCAACAGTTAATTGATTTGTGTGGGCGTACCGCGTAACCGGATGTGTGAGCACCCTTAAAAGGACAATATTTGGCTGACAAGATTCCTCATTGACAATACTTTCCAACTTTGAGATTAGTAAAATTGGTCAGGCCACGACCTGACTGGCCTGACCGGTTCCTATGCCCCTGATATAATATATTATATATATATATATATATATATTATATGTATATATATATTCCACTCTAGATATCTTCACAATGATATTTTTAGGTACATGACCCCGTGAGATCACAAAGTGTTATCTCATGGCTGTATTGCTTGCGCAAGCTCATTACCAGAGTAGTTATAGCAACCGGGCTAATTTTACACCATGAGTTACCAAAAAACTACTTCAGTGAAGATATCTAGTGTGAAATAAACCACTTATAACACTCGGTTCCTATGCCCCTGATATATATATATATATATATATTTATTGCAGCTTTGATATTTTTACTTGAATATTTCCGCATCACGCGAGCGTTCTGTATTCTCCCATATTGTACGGTTTATATTGTACGCTACTTGTAGCGCGCGCGTAGCGAGTAAAATCAATGAAAATTGTATTGTAACCGGTTGAGAAAATTTTCAAAGAAGCAATAAATCACTTATCACACTCGTCGTACAATATGGGAATGATATTTTACTCTCACGCCACATTTTCACTCGCCTTTGGCTCGTGAAAATATTTTGCGTGCTCGTAAAATATTTTCCCATAATGTACTCTGACTCGTGCTATAAGTATTATATATATATATATATATATTCCACTCTAGATATCTTCACAATGATATTTTTAGGTACGTGACCCCGTGAGATCACAAAGTGTTATCTCATGGCTGTATTGCTTGAGCAAGCTCATTACCAGAGTAGTTATAGCAACTGGGCTAACTTTACACCATGAGTTACCAAAAAACTACTTCAGTGAAGATACCTAGTGTGGAATAAACCACTTATTACACTCGTCAGAGTGATATGGCAAGATATTTCACTCCCAGGCTTTATTTTCACACGCCTTTGGCTCGTGAAAATAAATTAGCCTACTCGTGAAAATATCTCACCATATCACACTCTGACTCATGTAATAAGTACTATATATATATATACCCTAGATATCTTCACAATGATATTTTTAGGTACATGACCCGTGAAATAACTCTCAATATTTCATATAATCATGAGTTATAAGTATTACTAATAAGTATTATATATATATAATATATATATAAGAAGATGTTTAGGAATATATTAACTATAGCTAAGGGTACTACTTGAAAGAAAGATTCAATTTAATAAAGCTAAGTTGTTGTCCTTCTACAGCTGTAGGAATTAGTTATAATTCCCATTCAATAGCCACTGCATGTACTGGGTGTGAAATGTCAAGCATGAGCATCTGGATGGCCCCAGGCAATAGATGGCTCAGATTATTATGTCACATTAGAACAATATTATTTAAATAAAGTTAACATTTCTTTGCTCTTGTTGTCTTGTTGTTTTATATTTAAAAATAAAATTTACACAACAGGACAAAAAAAAAATTGTTGCAACACACTTTCTATGATGATAGGATTTATGAATACGAATTATCCAACTTCATACAATTTGCCCAAATGTGCCAACTGTGCTGCCTATCCATAAAGCAATATTTAGAAATTCTAATCTTCCCTGTATTACACTATGCCTTTCCTTTAGTTGTAATGCTACAATGTCTTAGGATACTACTGCAAGGGCTTGGGAAGCTTTGTGAGGCTTTCTCATAATAATACCCTGAAATTCTTCTGGCATAATGGTGACCTAAATGTTATTAAGATATGAATCCATACTTTGACCGCTCTAGTTCTAGACACGCAACAAAGCCAGAAAAGAAAAGTTAATGACATTAGGAAAAAATAATTGAATCGCCTGTAATGTTTTCAGTCTCTGCATGGAAACTATGCTATACCTCGTACTGGAGTAGACTAGTTACAGTGGAATGTTAATGATGCCAGGGTAAGGTCCCTGGACATAGTTATGTGACCACATTGATTGGTTTTCCTAGATGGGTCTCAGGGTGGTTACATAAGCTACTGAACAAACAGTAGTAAGATATGATCAAATCACATAATACCTTAGCAACATGACTTAATTAGGAGCAGTCACAACAGTAGCAATGTGTTGTCTAAAACTAAATGTTTTTAAAGAAGATTTAATATAATTAAATACTAGTGAACGTAGACTTCCGAAACTTAGGTGGTTACCAATTTTATGAAATATTTTTGCACTCTAATTTCATGTGTATATATAGCTACCTCAATTCCATATATGAATGTCTGCTGTGTAATTGTTTGTGTGTGAGTATAATATAAAGGTGTGTATAAGCATGAAGATAATCAGTGGCTAAGCACAAACAATAAGGACCTACAAGTCATATACATAAGAATATATATATAGTATTAATAAATTGTAACTACTAGTGATGTGCTTGAGTACAAAGGGCGAGCAAGCCAGTGCATAAACAAAACACTTCAAAAGAATCTATCAGTCCATTACTAAAAGTATAGCTAAGTATGTAGCCGTTATGACCATTTATATACTTTAGCTAACAAACACAGAACAACTTTCTTACCATAATTCCCGAGTATACTAGTATTTTCTGTAGTCTCTAATGACTATCTGAATTACCAGTATCTTTTGACAACAAGCACTCACAGCTACTAAAAAAAAGGCCTAGTTTTTAAATTATGTCTGGTAAAGGGTTTCATGCCATAGTAACCATTCGCCATAACATTTTGCGACTTAAAAAAACAAAAAGTTTTAAAGAATTACTGCACAGTATTGAGTATAACAGTAAGTTTTTAAGACCTAAGCACATCTTGTGGCATTCAGAAACAACTTAATACGAAGGGATAAATAATTAATTTCCTTGAATAATACGGGATGGCTAAACGAAAAGACTCTGTTCAGTGGAGGTATGGGAAGGGGTAGACCATGAAGCAAACACAAAAACACGAGGGTCAAAGTAAAAAATGACATACGTACATCCACACATGTATACAAACAAACAAATATCCCCGATTTTCAATTGTGTTATCCTGAGAGTGTCTCGCTTGCTTCGCTCGCTCACCAATTACTAAACTACATATATAGTGATTTTGTTCAGTATACATGGTGGTTTGGCTGGTCTCGCTAAAAAAAAATAATGAAGGAAATTAAAACATTTTCATTTGAATACCAACAGCTAATATATTTATTCATTAGTTAATACTTGCTGTTAATTTTTTGGTGCTATTATTTAGCTAAGCAGTAGCTGTAACACACACACACACTGCATGAGTATGAGATGGAGTCAACTACCAAGCAAACACACAAAAAATACAAGGGTCAGAGTACAGAATGACACACACGTCTACACATACATATAAACAAATATTCCTGATTTTCAATTGTATTACTCCTGACAGTGTCTCACTCACTTGCTAGCTTGCCAGCTAAAATTCAGTGAAATACTTGAACTAAATTATAATGGTTCCAAGTTGTAATTTTGCATCTCAGAAAATGTTAATGAACTTGAAACATGCACACACACACACACACACATGTACTTTGTATAGGATTTGAATATGAGATCTTTGTCAGTGAAAGCCAGCGATGGAGGTGCCAATCCTATCATTCAAAACCAAATTGTCTACGTAAAGCCCCAAACCAGCCACATGAACTTCTCCACTGCTGTACGTATGGAGGCTAACAATCCAGCCACCAACTATTCCAGTAAGTCATGTTCAGTTAGCTATAGCTATATACCATTTCAAAAATTCAAAGATAGACAGATTCATTAAAACATTTGTGAAAGAATCTTGAATTGTTACTGCTTTATAATTGTTGCGTAAATGAATCGTTTCTGGAAGCTAGCTCATAACAACCGTTGATAAAATCTCTAAAACCAAAGTTCCAAGGATACATAAAACTGTCAGAGTTATCTCATTTACATATACAATTGCATTTCCCGTTTCCTTGAGACTTTGGCACAAGGTCACTACCAAAGTGCCTCAATAATCAGTGGCGGACGGGATATGAAGTCCCATGAATCGCACTATGCCTATTGGCTAGTTCCTTACAGCTTATGAACTTTCACCTTATGATATATAGCTCATCATTTCTATTATCCTTACCGCTAATAATATTACTTTCCTCTGTGTGACAAATTTAATAGACTAGAAAGGAGAAGTGTCAGAGAATGTCTCTCTCATTACTCAAAATATATTTTATATGTTAACCTATTTTGTTTACTTGTTTGTATTGTTTAAGGTAAAAGCTATATATTAATTGGGTAACAAAGCAGAGCTTATCATGATTAGTTAATAATATCAAATAGAGTATACTGTATTTCATTTCTTATTCTTATACATGTTTAATAAAGCTGTCTGGGTAATGACTCCAAACGATGATGGAGGAGATATTGTTAGACCCTACATACTGCCTGGTGTGGGGATTAATGAAATGGGAGCGACCTTACACCTTGAACTAAGTCATCACTATGCCGATGTGTGGCTAGTGAAATTTAGAGTAAGTTGTGTGCAGTAATGATGATATCTTATATATGGTAAGTATAAAACTACTTCTTTTTTAAATACTTTCCATTTGTGTATATATACATGGTTATGCATTTATGCATCCATCATTTCTCAGCTAGGAAGCACACGGGTGAAGCTTGGAAGTAGGTGTGGTCAACAAGAAATGTATGTGGTCAAAATTACTTTACACATAATAAGAAATACGGGTGTATTCTTTACTTGCTTATTCTTAACGGATGTGACAGGAACTGCAGATATCTGACCACTTCTTATCTAAAGCCACAATTATAAAAAAAAAAACACTTCTATTATTTAGACTTAGTATATGTTACAATCTGAACCATGTGGGTTAGCATATGCATAGCTATTCAGAAGACTCGTCTAAAGTTGTGTGTGGATTATGGATAAATTAACACTAATGCTATTTTTGACTGTGGTATTGTGAAGTGCTCTTTTGTAAAGCATGTACACCACATGTGCATGCGCAAGTATTATTACGTCTGGCAAAGTCTGAAGTTACTGAAATGGATCAATAATAATAATAATAATAACAATAATGATAATGATAATAAAACATCGATCCTCATTACATACACACTATACTTATTCCTTGACCGACACTCCTCCCACAAACCACACCACACTCCTATAACAATAATAATAATGATAATTATGATAATGATAACAACAATGATGATGATGATGATGATAATAATAATAATAATAATAATAATAATAATAATAATAATAATAATAATAATAATAATAATAATAATAATAATAATAATAAATAATTATTATATTAGTTTATATATCACTGTCAAAAATCAAGTTGTTTTCTTTAAACAAAATGGCCTTATGTCATGTATCATGTTGTTGTTTGTTGTTGGCTGCAGTGGCACTTAAATCCACAGACAGTCTACACCGATACTTCTGAGGACAGTCCCTATATAGGCCTCTATGTGATACCTTATGGCAGTAAGTATACTACTTATAAGAATGCTTCACATGATTATATGCTCATATTTGAATTTTAGATGATCACATCTATCTCATGCCAAGCACTGGTGTAAACATATCAGGGCTGTCTGAAGAATTCCAAATTGTAGGTGTACCAAAGGGAAACTTAGACATCTATGTGTGGGAAATACAGACCGTTGCTCCTACTTACCTCTTGCCAGTACCTAATCCTGAAATGACTGCTTGTGAACCTGAAAACTAACAATTCAGAAAATCTGGAAAGCAGACAAGTACATTTTGTAGATAGTGCCCTAGTTAGCTTAGTATTGCAATTTTATTATTTTTCTTCCTTTTTAAATGGAAACTGATATCTAGTATTATTTTCACTCGTAGCAGTATAAAGTTTGGTCTTTGGGAAGCATTGTGTATACTTAGAAACTGCATTTAACAAAACAAAAGTAGCTAAAACTTTATTACTATGAAGCAATCAACTTTCGTTAAAATCCAGTCACCACAGAAACCCTGCATACAATATCTTAGTACTCTCATAATGCCCAGTAGTACCTTTAAATGATTTTGAAGAGCTTTCTTGATGTGGTACACTAAATAAGTATCAAATTAATGGACTACTCATGGCCAGTTTTGTTTAATTCACAACATTACCATCACTGGTCATCAGACATTGAGTTGTATTTCCACTTGAAGAAGATTGAGCAAGTCGATTGTTATGTTGCGAATAAATTTTAGACTCATTGGACTCAGTGAGTGGTAGCACAATCAATCATCTAATTAATGGCTACCCCTTGATAAGAACAATTCTGCCAAAGAAGCATACCAATCTCACAGATTTGCAGTGCACCAGAGTGGTGGGTTAATTAGTGTGTTTACTTCATGTTGCCTGCAAGTCACATGGAGCAATTAGTACATATACCTTGACAAATCATAGATATTGAAATCTGGAGTCGTTTGCTCGTTTAGACAGAAACTGGATCTACTCTTAGGTAACTCCATCTAGTTCAATAGAGCAGTCTGGTGTCATTGAAAGACATGAAAGATGATAGAGTATCATGACTGAGAAATCTAATCATTATTTAGCTATATAATCTTCTATAGATGAAGCTAACAAACACGATAACTTGGAAAGTACTCGTGTGCATTTTTACTCTGTGCTTTATTTGCTTTTTTCTTCTTTTTTTTATTTTTTATTTTTTATTTATTTTTTTTTTATTTGAGGATCATTCTATAAAATTGGTGGAGAGTTGCCCTTACTACATACTATGCATATATGTTAGGGTTGCAATACTTACTGTTTGTTGCTGCATGGTGCTTTAATTATTATCACCATCATCACTTACTTTTTCTGTCTACAGCACATAGCTACAGCAGCTTCCATCCTTTGTTGCGTACAGTGCTTTAATTTGGTCATTCATCACCAGTTGTTCTTGTTTGTTCTTTCAGAAAGTCTTGTCTGTATTAACTTTGAAATATCTATTGTAGCTCAAAGTTGATAGATTCATAGCCAAAGGTACTACTGATTTTGATAACTGGCTAATATTATATTTAAAAATTCGAGGAACCGTTTACACTAGACTTGTGTGATAGTGCCCCTACAAGAGAGAAAAATGTAGCTAGGTAATTTATTCGTGGTAGCGTGGAGGAAGCCTGCAAAGTGACAAAGTGTGATATGGGAGTATCCTCTTGTGTAAAAAGAATCTACTGTAACGGAGAGAAACATGCAAATATGTAATACCCTACTATCTTAATCTATAGCGCCATTGGGAAATAAACTATCCAATGATTGGAAGAACGCAGTCGTCCTAGTTCCCGTTATTACACCACACCGAAGACTACTCAACCGAACCACCTACTAAAAACCTGCGAAGTTGAACTTACAACTCAAGGCGGCGAAGTAGTTGGGTAAAGGGTTACGCGAAATAAAAACTACAAACACAATGGGGGTGCACTGAGTGGGTGGCAAAACAGCACGGTAGAGAGGGCGTGGTAAATTAGGCCAGCTAGAGCACAAAGATGAAGAGCAGGGTTGCGGAGGTGCTGCTGGTTATTCTCCATTTAATGTGGTCTGCAGACCCTACTCTGGAAGAACCAGTCACCAACTTGTGGTACTTCAAACCGAGACCAAGCGACGCATGTCCTGCTGGTGTTATAGATGAGCAATGCTTAGTCTTCTCCCAAATGTTGCAGAATGTTACAATATTAGAACAAGTATTTACATCCAATGTGGGACTAATTTTTTTAAGTGGAGATCACATAATAAAACTGCCCAATGAAGGATACTTGACTTACAGAGATGTCGAAAACGTGACCATCTTAGGAACTCCGGAAAGGCGTACAACCCAAATTGGAATTCCCGGACCAGCATCGAAAATAGTCTGCCAATTACCTTTCACCTTCATCTTTGCCAATATTACTCGACTGGCTTTTCACAATGTGACTATTTCAGGGTGCGGGGCAACAGTAAACAGTGCAACCTTGACGGAAACTTTCTTTGTGCAAACCAGAGGGATACATACATTTGGTGTGGGACAGAGAATGGCTTTGCTTCTGGTAAACATAAGGAATTTCACAATGACTCGATGCCTTGTGGAGAACAATTTAGGATACGGTCTGCTAGGGGTCAACATTCTCGGGGTATCTCAAGTACTTGGATCCTTCTTTGTATTAAATAATAACTACACTGTAGGAAGAGTGCAGTGCACAAGACCGCCAAGCAGCCGAGATGACATTACAGCCTGCAGCGGAGGAAATGCCCTGTTTGTGTACGAGGACCTCTTGGAGTGTCCCACTTCTCCTCTACAGTACGTGCTCATAATCCGGAGCTCTCTTTTCGCGTTTGGAGTCAGCGGGTTCGGGGGACGCCTCAATGATTATTTTTTGACTAGAGGAGGCACTGGAATCGGAATCATATTGGCACAGAGTTCCTATGGTGTTACAGTGGAGCTGGATACTGTTTCTTCTTTCGGAAACGCTGCTCTGGTAGGAGCCAATATATATGTGGCTCTGTACGATATAGTGGACAACTCTAGTGTTCTCATTCAGAACACCAGGTCCATGGACGCAAATGGATGCTTAAATACACTGGTAGCGGAAAGTGGCAGTGCTTCAGCCGGACTGCACGTGGACTACGGCCTGCCTTTTGTGACTCCCACAACACTACGTCCAATTTGCCCCACAGATAGAAAGTTCTTCCAAGAAGAAATAGTTTCTATCGTCAACTCGAGGTTTAGTGGGAACACGGCTTTACTCGGGAGTGGAGCTTATTTTGAGGTCAGGGTGGGCGTGGGCGGTGCTCCTGATCACGGCGACAGCATTATCCGATTCAGACTGGACAGATGTGTGTTCCTCAACAACGTCGGCATCAGTGGCATAGCACTTTATTACTCACAACAAAACGGACTCGGAGCTGGGAATAGCGAACTGGTACTGAACAATGTCCAGTTCATCAACAATTCTTACATAGAGCCCATCAGAAACCTCACGGAACTCTACACATCTTACCAATTGAACGTGTTGCAATTCATATCAGCCAGGAATGTAACAATTCAGGATTGCGTCGTCTCGAGCAGCGAGGCGTCAGCACTGTCAGCATTTGGAAGTAACATTGTTATGAGGGGCCAGCTCCTGTTCGATGGCAATTCTGGGATAAATGGTGGGGCTCTCGACCTGCAAGATTCACGCATTGGCCTTTTACCAAATACCCGAGTCACGTTTACCAACAACTACGCCAGTAGGTACGGAGGTGCCATGCACATCACTGGACGCTCGGATGTGCTTCTGCCTTGCTTCTTTCAAGTGCATGACCCCAGTTTTCTGCCCGACCCTAACATCACTTTGTACTTCAAAAACAACTACGCTGAAGATGCAGGCAGTGTGCTGTATGGTGGCACAGTAGATCGATGCCTAGTCAGTGCAGACTCTGCTTTCCAGGCCAATACTTCCTCTGAGGTCTTCAACTATCTGGCAGACATCAGATCTCACAGTTCTGCCACTTCCGTCATTTCTTCTGATCCATTTAGAGTGTGCTTCTGTTTCAACGGAGCTCCAGACTGCAATAGGACGTTTATCAACATTACTAAATTCCCAGGTGCAACCGTCGAGATTCCGGTTGTTAACACAGGCCAAAGACTGGGGACCACACCTTCAAGTGTCTTTGTCATACCGAGCAAATCTGCAAAAATAAGAAATGACCAGCAAGTCCAACAGGTTCAGAAAGTTTGTACCAACATCAACCTCACATTGACTTCAACGCAGCTTAACACAGCAACCGTGGACTTGCAAACAAATCTTCTTGCCATCACTAGCAAGGTAACCATCAACATGCAGCTGCTGGAATGTCCACTGGGATTCATCCTCAGCAACAAGACCGGAGCCTGTGAATGTGACCCAATTAGCCAGAGTCAGATTTTCAACATATCCTGCGACATTGACCAGCAAATTATATCCAGGGTGGCCGGATGTTGGATTAATGCCTCTTATCTGGGCCCCAATGGAACATACAATGGGATATTTGTGCTTGGGAGTTGTCCCTATGATTACTGCTTGAGACAAGCTTCCTACATCAACCTCGTCGATCCGGACATGCAGTGCAATTTCAATCGCACGGGTGTGCTGTGTGGAGCATGCAAGGATGGTCTCAGTCTCACTCTAGCAACTTCTAAGTGCACTGCCTGTTCAAATGCAGGTATAGCTCTGTTCCTTGGCTACGTAGTTGCCGCTTTTGGCCTCCTCTATGTGCTGTTTGCGTTAGACATGACCATTAGCAGCGGCACACTCAGCGGCCTGATCTTCTACGGTAATATCATCCACATCCATCAGTCTGTCTATTTTCCTCCAGGATCATACAACATCATTACTGTGTTTATAGCTTGGCTCAATCTAGACTCCGGCTTGGACTTTTGTCTCTACGATGGCTTGGATGCCTACGCCAGGATATGGCTTGGATTTGTCTTCCCTTTCTACATCTGGATTTTAGTGATCATTATCATAGTGGCAAGCAGGTACTCCTCAAAGCTAGCAAGAATAACAGGTCTCAAACCTGTCTCTGTTATCGTACAACAAACTTCTCAACGTATCCATCAGTGCCGTATCCATCAGTGTCATATCCTTTGCGTCAATCCTCGAGCCGGATGGAAAATATAAGCCCGTGTGGTTGCTTGATGGCAATATCGACTTCTTCGAAGGGCACCATATCCCCCTGGGACTGTTTGCCATGGTGGTGGTGCTTTTATGTGTGATTCCGTACACTCTGCTTCTGGTTATAGTTCCCTTGCCGTGGGTGCGCAAGCACGCAGCATGAGCAAGTGGCTCTCGTGGATCAACACACTGAAGCCATTCCTGGATGCCCACCAAGGCCCGTTCAAAAGATTCTTCAGGAACTGGATAGGAATATTACTATTGGCAAGAGGGTTTCTTGCCACTGTCTTCGTTCACTGTAGGGGAATACGACCCCGAGAACCTCATCTTGGCCATCGTGGTGATGATGGTGCTCCTCCTGACCTGGGTGGCTTGGATAAATGGTGGGGTTTATTCCAAGAGGTCACGAAACATCTTGGAGAGTTCATTTTACCTGAACTTGGGGTTTGTGACCGTGATGACCCTTTACGCACGGACCAGTGTCGTGGCAAGTCAACACAGCATCATCCTAACTTCGGGGTGGGTGGCGCTGCTGGATTTCTTAGGAATTATTTGTTACCATCTGCTGAAATGGCTGGACTCCATCCACAAATTCCAGACTATAGAAAGGAAGATGCTGAATATGGTACCAAAGAAGACGGTGGTGAAGAGCAATCAAGAATTGTCTACTACAAACTCGTACGTCGGACCCACTCCAACAACATATGTGGATATCAGAGAACCACTGCTGGATGACCATGTGGTTTAATTGGGCTCACAGACCAGTTGCAAATTTTTTTTAATATCACTTATTTATGACTCACCAAATTATATAATTATGATCAATATTTTATTTGCTTGGAAAGTCAGTTCACTTTGTTTTATCATTATTGTGAAATTTAATGAAGCACAGATCACAAGCAAACAAACCTACAGGGCACAGCAGAATCATCGCCAAGTTCTCTATAAATAGTGTACGTGTGTGTATATAAACATTTCTCATGCTCACAACTAACCACAAAAGCAATATTATTTCTGTGTATATCACCCATTACCTAATACTTTTGTGATCATCTTGTATTGTAAGATGCATGCGCAGAAGAATAAGATTTGTTCAGTAATTTATAACTGCGTGCATGTAGGCTCCCCTGTTGTATCTTCCCAAATTGAGCCCAAGGACACCACAGCTATAAATACTTTTAGCCCCTTTATTTTATATTTGTCATACCATTTTCATATTTAAAAAAAAACAGAAAACCATTTTATGATAACAAATTTATTGTTCCATGATGTCCTTAATTTTCCTGCACAATTGGAACAGGATAAATATAGCTGGTAGGAACACTGGACAGCTCCCATACATGTACATCAGGGACTTGATCCTCCCTGGCACCCACTATCAAACTGTCGGGGCCTGGCACGAGGTATATGTCTTGTCCATCAATAGTGACATACATGGCACGATAGCTGCCTTGCAGTTCAGATATGTACACTACATTGACTGGATCCACTTTCTGCAAATATACCAGTATTATTATTATTATTATTGGCGAGTGAGCGAGACACTATACAATGGTGTCAAATTTAGAATCGGGGATATGTATTTGTATATGCGTGGACTAGTGTTGTTTTGGTTAACTAAAACTAAAGCTAAAATTAATTTTAGTTACACCTAAAACATTTTAGTAAACTAACCAAAACTAAATATCACATAGGATGATAATAGCTAAAACTAAACGTCATAAAGCTCTTGAATAAAAACTAAAACTAAAATTATCATTTCTTCGTAGCACCTCAGTATTTGTTTGGCTAAGGCAAATTGTTGGACAGCAGTCAGTGGTTGCTCGACTATCTAGCCCAGCCACCTCCCTTAGCATGTGCATGTCAGATCATTCAGTCTCTGCGCTGTATGCCACAGGGGAATAATAATTATTTCAAAAACTAAATTGTTGTACTCGTGTTAGAAAAAAAGACAAAAAAACAAAACAAAAAAAACAAAGCTAAAAAAAACAGCTAACAATAATGGTGGAATACAAAAACTTAATTGAATTCCGCATTTTGAAAAACAAAAACTATCTAAAATTGATGACTTGAATTTAAAAAAATTGAATTCTAAAAAACCAAAACTAAAGTTAAATAGAAGATCGTAAATTTGAAAAACTAAAACTAATTGAAATCAGTACATTGGAAATACCAAAACGAAAACTAAAATAGTAGTCTTTACTAGTGAAAAACTAAAACTAAAATTAATCTTGAGATAGTTTTGTCAAAAAAACTATGACTAAAATATGTAAATGTTCAACCAAAAGAACATCAGTGTGAACATACGTTTTGTAATTTGACCCTCGCATTATTTTGTTCGCTTGGTGGTCGACCATGTCCCTATACTCCACTAAACGAAATCCTTTGGTGTAGCAATCCTTTGGTATAGCGATCATTACCCATATCATCAATTGTTTACCCATTTGAATTCGGTTGTGTCTGACATACTCGATTTTTTGCAGAAACAGTTATGTCTTACAAACTTAGGAGTTCATTTTCTATTCGAATTAGCTGCAATGGTAAGCTATATATCTTTGCTAATGTGCTATTTGTCAGAGTTATAGATTGTTCTTACTGTTGTCCAATAGTCAAGTCACGAAAGTAATCCAGTGAACAAGTGTGTGTGTGTGTGTGAAAGTATACAGTGTTACAGCTACTGCTTAGCTAAAGAATAGCACAACATACACAGCCACCATTATAAACATATTAGCTGCATTTACACTGCTTTTTCGGCTGCTGCTGTAGTAAGCAAGTCACCATTTAGGGCAAGACTATAAACTGGGTGGTAATTCCTTAGAAATGCATGCTTGTTTGTTTGTAGTTGTTGTTGTTTTTGTTTATTTTTTTTCTCAAGTCTAATGGTTGTGGAGAGTGATTACTATGGCATTGAAATCCTATACCATATGTCACTTGAAAACTTGCCCATTTTTTAATACCTGGAGTGCTTTTTGTCATGAACACAGGTCATTTACATGAAGCTATCACTACTACAGTCAATGGCTATATAGCCACTTGTAGCTACTTTTAGAACTAAATAGACTGAATAATGTTTTTATAATTAGGTAAACAGAATTTAAGACATTAACTTCTGGCAAACTGAATGTATGTAGCCTTATTGTTACTTTTGTATTCAGATGATTTTAATTACCTCATGCATGCAAATCACTTGTGCACAAGGCTCGCTCACCATTCCCACTTCACTAGTTGTTGTTATTATATTATTATTATTACATTATTATTAATAATATTATTATTATTATTATTATTATTATTATTCATTATCATCACCATCATCATCCTTATTATAATTATTATTGTTATTATTATTATTATTATTATTATTAATTATTATAATTATAATTTCTTCTCAGCCTTCTTTTACTCATTAGATGTATTCTCTATCTCTTACAGGCTTTTTTTTAATACAGGGGGAAAACATCTAATTCTGTATGGTTTAAAAGGACCTGTAAAAGAGAGAGAATACATCTAATATTATTATTATTATTATTATTATTATTATTATTATTATTATTATTATTATTATTATTATTACTATTATTATTATTCATTATCATCATTATCATCGTCATCCTTATTATTATTATTATTAGCTATTATACTTATTATCGACTTCAACTACTGCAGTATTAATTTTTATGGCTTAACTATTGTAAGTTGGCAAAATTTTGAGTGAAAATTTATTTCTATTCTAGCCAATAAAATGATAGAGCTTACTTGAAAGTCAACATCCCAAAATTCATTTCCTCTGAGTGTTAAGTTAATGGTTGCCCCATAAACATCGGAAGGCATCCCTCCAGGCATTGTGTGTGGTCTCAGTGTCACACCTTTTCTTCCATCTGGAGTGGGAGGAGCTGGAGTGGTGACCCAAGCAGCTAGGAGACACAGAAAGTATAACTGCTGACAGAGTGTATACGTATAGGTTATTGCACGATGCGGAGGTTGGTATGGGATTTACACAACTGAAGGCCGAAGGCCCGAGGATAGTGTAAATACCATACCGACCAAACACAGAGGTGTGCAACCAATTTGTACCATGGCTACAGGCTATAGGACATGCACAAAAACTAATTTTGTTTGGACAGTTTACTTATTCGCCTCCTAGGAGGTGAGTATAAAATTTATTCACTGAAAATTGAGCAATCTGATTGGACAGTTTGAACGTACCATGGTGCAAATATTCTTGGTTGCTTTCATTGATATTATGGTCAACCCTCGCTTATCCAATGCCGTTTATGTAGACTATGCTATAGGATGGTGAACATTGACAATTCTTACCATCCAGATAAGCCAGTTCCCATAAAATAAACAGGAATGAAGGCTTTCAGCTGGCTGAAGTCTACCAACGCCTAAAAAACACAGCATTTACACTTGGACAATGTAGAAGTATCTGAGGAAGTAAGGTCCTTGATGAGATGGTCAACTCAACTTGGGGTAGAAGCGTTTAAATATTTCCTTGATTGCAACCATTTTGATTAATATACTGTATCTACATACCTTGATGATTTCAAATTTAGTAATGCCATTATAGTAAGCTACATACATACTAGTGTTCATGATCAGGAAAGTACCGCACACTCCCATAAGCCATTCTTCCTGTGTGAGGTTGTATATATGTGTGGCTGTTGCTAGAACTTCCCACTTTAACTTGTAGAGAAAAAACACTGCTATCCTATAGCAATAAGAAATAATAAATATTTGATACATAAAGAGTGATTAAAACATAATGTAGCTTGAAATAATTCACAACTTTAAAATTAGTATATAAATTAATAGAGCATAATTATGGTGATTGTAACTAGCTACATATAGATTATAGATCACTTTAATTCAGTTAAAACTTTGATTCATTTACAGCACTAACTCCATGGTTACTCTGTGCCCAAATGTTAAAGAGCAGTTCATTAAAAAAAAAATTCTAAAAAGCACCTTAATGTTAAAAGAGTCCCATGTAAACACGATAGCTACCCCAATGTGACTACTAGAAATTGATGCATGCAATACCTAACCATTACCTGATCAGAATCGGTTAGACTTAAGTTTACCTCTCTGGCTATAAGTGTAAAAAAAATGCATAATAGCAATTCCACAGGACAACATAGTATTGTGGGAAGCTTTACAACTAATTATGATTAGTGGTAGCAATATCTAAATTTAATCACATCTTATTCTTGCAGTTTCTTGGCTAGTCTACTGAACATATGTAGAAAAAAATTAGATTTTTTTATGTAAAATAAAATTGGCTAGCTAGTACAATACTTTTCCTTACGAGAGGATCAGTTCCTTTTATCTGCCGCTGAACTTTGGCAATAAAGTCATCAAAGATCTTAATATCCACATCAATGTTGTCTTCAGATAGCTGTACAAAATTAATAAAATTAAGAAATTTTAAGAAATCGTTAAAAATTAATGAAGAAATTTTTTTTCATAGATAAGTCACTTCATTATTTGTACGCTTCGGACTTTATTTGAGTTTCTCTTTATTGAACGGCAAAAAATAGAACAACAAATATCATTGTACTATGATGATATGGGCACCCAACTCACCTGCTCTTGGTGATTCTTTAGCTGTAAATGTAGCTCATTACTCTTCTTCAGCAATTTATCGAAATTATCTCTTTCCGACATAACCAGTTACCACAGAAACGTGATCTGCTACTTCGGGGTGAATTCAGTCGAGGCTCACGCTAAGTTCATTCGCTCTAAGCGTCAATTATTTAATGCCACGAGCAGGGTTTACTTAAATAGGGTTCTGAAAATCCGGTTATAGTTATAAACAAGACGAGGAAATTATGACAGCATAGGAACTATGAACAATAAGCATGTAATTTCAGCTTGTAGAAAATCTGTGTCAGCAGACTGTAAGCATAATCTGGCAGGCCCTATGGAAAAGCAGAGATTCTTGCTGTATTCCATTGGAAAATTTCTAAATATGTTTCTACATGCGATCACCTCCACCAGCAGAATTAAAAAAATAATTCTCAGACTTTGGGGACATAGCTAAATTTAACCTGTATGTAGTTCTATAAGAATTATGTTACAGACATAATTGAGAGGTAGAATTAATTCAAGTGGGGATTAAATCTGCCATTATAACAGTCTGCAGGTGCACTCAAATTTGGGAGCCACCCAAAATTTTAGAATTACTCTATTTTATTCTAAAAAAATTGTTATTATTCCAAAAGATTCCATAAATTTTCTCATTTTTCTCTTATTATTCCAATTAAAAATAAGTGAAATTGTGTTGATTGTGGTACCTATATAAAGTTGGTATGTATTGAAATGACAAAGTAAAAGTATCTATTCCTCTCACTGAATTACTCAATATACAGTAGAGGATTCAAAATAGCTAACTAACCTTTCAGAGAAAACCTAGAATGTCCCTGTATAAGTTCGATGAACGAAGAAAATGTGGTCTGCTACAGCTGAAAAAATTTCAGTGCGAGAAACCATACCAGACAATTGGGGGGAAATGTGGATTAGCTAATTAAAAGTGTTTAATAATGCTCTTCCCTTTAACTTCATAGGTTAGGGTTAGTTGGTAATAATTTACTCTTTTTTTTTGCCAATTCTCGTGTAACCAGGCTTCTAACCACTACCGTGAGCTGTACACAAACAGTGAACCATTATAGGCCTTTAGTACTATAAGTTATCTAAATAAGTACATTACGGTGCACCATAAAAAGAATAGTTGTAGCGTAGCCCATGCTTAAATGAGTACATTACTCACACCATAAAAAGAATAGTTGTAGCGTAACTTGCTTAAATAAGTACATTACGCACACCATAAAAAGAATAGTTGTAGCGTAGCTTGCTTTATCAGTGCCATAACGAGAGCGATGTTTTGTAGTCAAGGAGCTCAATGTATATTTGAAAGCTTGGAATCAGACTAGGCCGTCCACATATAGAGTATGAAATGTATTCGGGGATATATTATAGCTAAATAGCAGAATATTCCATTGCGATTTAGACACGATCGACCAGAAGTCGACATACCTTAAGTTAAATGTGAGGTGTGGCTAAATAATTTACTTCCGGTCACTCAAAAGGGGGGGGGGGGTTCAACCGAACCTACCGAACCCCCCCTGGCTACGGGTATGGTAGTTATTCCGATTTAATCGAAGTCAGCCAGGTACTGCATTCCCTATACAACATCAACCGTGGATCCCAGGTACTGTAGCAAAGCCGTTTTGTATATACAACTAGATATTGATCCCCAAGAAACTGTAAAATGTCTAACAGCTGTCATAGTATATAAAAATGCTGAGTTCATGCACTTTTATTTTAACGAGGTGTTGTGGGCACAAGAATTATCACTGACAAGTATGGTAGTGATTACAAAGGGCTACAATGAGTAAAAAGTGAAGTATTAAGAGCAGTTTTTTTCTGTTTAAACAGCCAATAATGTTTAATTAAAACTTAACGTGATATTTTGACTTCTGGCTGAAGTCCTCCTCAAGAGTCAACAAGCAAAAAAATGAATAAATAATAATAAAAAAATTAAGTAGCTACAACTAGGAGTACTTTTGCAAGAAGTCGAAATGTCAGCTTAAACTTGATTAAACATAATATAGTGGCTGTTTAAAAAAGGAAAAACTGCTATATTATAACTATTTCAGCCCAAGAAGGACTGAATTATTTTAAGTATTCTGGTGTCGGAAAGCTTAATGGCTTATTATAGTTAGTTGTATAGCTACCTATTTGTATTTATTTATTTAGTTGTTTATTTATATATATATACATGTATACTTATTTATTTTATTTTATTCATTGCAAATTTCATATCTTTTTTTAAGTACATCATCTCAGGAAGACATGAACTTGCAACAATTGTACACATCTTCCTAGGTCACTGTTAGCCTAAGAGACACGCAGTTGCAATGCCACCAGAGTTTCAGGCTAGCACCCAGTAGGCTAAGTCACACAGCAAAGCTAGGCTCTTGAATTCTCCAACCCCCCAGGGTTTGGCTAGCAAGGCCCTAACCCCAGTTTCTCGATGTAGTCAGAGTTTTAAGGAGATCTGTCAAGTTATGCTAAAACTGAGAACTGAGGAAAAAAAGGAAGTGAGTGAATGATATATGCTGTCTTCATAAACATGCATGGAACACTCACCTAATTCAAGTTTCAACAAGAAACTCAAATACCGGCACTCCATAACATAAAGCCTAAGAAGTAAGGAATTATTTACTCATGCAAGTATGACGTGATAATAAAAGCGTTACCCACTAAGGGTTACAATCATGCAGCCAAAAAATAATTATTGGGAAAACTATGTAAGTCAAACAAAATTCTGGCACATTAAAGTGACTTAAACGTTCCGGTATAGCTTCATACGTTTTTTTAATCTTCGGAAGGTGCTGTTTTTGAAATCTGCTGTTGTGTGGCATTAATGACTGACTGACAGGTACACAAACAGAGAAGGAGTGGTGTTTTTTGTTTTTGTTTTTGTTTTTTTTGTAATATCATAGCAGTGGAAAACTGAAATAATAATCGCATTGGTCATGGCTATCTATCCACAACCTTGCTCAATTTATCTGCTAATATTGTAACAAACTTTCTGGGCAGAGATAGTTCACAAATTGAGACGAAAAGTATGCTATTAGCAGGGTGTTGCAAATATGTTGTTTTTATTGAACTTTCAGTCAGTACAATGACCACTATCCAGTATTGACCGTATATCCACTAATGGAGAACTTGAAAGGTCTACTGTATTACAAAATTAATAAAGTTGATTTTCATTATCTGAGCTTTCTCTAAATTTGTGTCCCAGTTTTAATTTAGTCCTGGACTTCACCTTCAAAGATTGAAAGCTGCTTTCACTCACCATCTGCTAAATTGCTCACACAGTCCTGAATGATATTTTCTGTCATAATATAAGATCGTCTAGCATCCCCCATTGCTTGCCTCAGGCAAACAGTCAGTGAAATGCAGGCTGTGCAAAGGGGCTTTTTTTATTTAAGAATGGCTCATTGAAACATGCCAGCACTTGTCACACATCAGTGATAACATAATATGATTACATTTTGCAGTGATGTGGCACATTCTATAATTCTCTCACATTTATATTCTTTTTATTTATTTATTTTTCTTTAATTTTATTTTAATTTATTTTTATTTTATTTATTTATTATTTGCATATGTGTTGGCTTAGTAACCCATTCTTGGTATTGTTATGGGTGCATAGTTTCCCAGTGAAAAGGATGACATAGCCAATCCCAACAGTTTCTACATTAGTGAGACCCTGCTTTAATCAAATATCATCATAAACAAAAGAATTTAAATAAAAAATATTAAATCAAATTTGCAAGTAATCAACCAATATTTTCTGATATCAACATCCTCTGCATTAATCAATGTACATGTGTTAAGTCTTTGCAATTATCACGTGTGTGTGTGCATGTGTGCTCATGCACAAATGTGTGTTAAGTGTACTATACCATGCATTTACATATGTGTGTTGCTGTGTTTGTCTAATATACATGTAACATGTAGCAAGTGCACAGCAGGCCTGCATCAGTTTACATATCTCCGGGGAGTGGCAGCTATGCTGCATTGTACGTGAAACGTAAGTTTCTTCATACATACAATGCGCCAATTAGCCTGATTTGGTGTAAACTAGCTATCTATGAATGTACACCTTTAGATACCCACGATGATATTTATTTGATGCCAGACATACAGGAAACTACATTTCAATGAACAAAACTAAGCTATACAACTAAAACAATGACAATGATAAGTTCACTTGTTCTCAGTCTCTTCTACTTCACACTATTTCATCCACTCTCATTCTCTCCACTCTCATCTTCACTTAGCCTTGCTAGGGACTGGCCCCACAGTGTATATCAGTCAAAGAAATGAATTCAAAAAAGGAAAAGCCAATCGAATTTTGTTAATGAACATGATTTATAACAAAAGGTAAGTTGCCACTTCGCCTAAGGAAAAGGGATAGCACGCTGTACAAGAAACTACACACGTGCAGTTAAGTTCGAGGACGATAAGTGTGTTACGTGTAGGTAAGTCATGTAGTCTGCTGCACCGTTGAAGTACTCGGGTAATGCTTTGAGGAATCCACTACATCTTGGTCAGAATTGGAACCGGTACTTCTATCTCTATTAGAGCCAGCTTAGATTTACATGACTGCAGCTTAAAGAAGCTTTTCAAGCTCCCCCTCCCCTTCTGTCTATTATTCAAGGGAGACATGTCCTCGCACTTTTAGACAAACTATGCATTGGCTGGAAAAACACGAAACAAGCATTGACCTTGTTTAGGGAATTTCATCATAAAACTTAAGTACAGTAATTGTTAGAATTTCACACCGGCTCCCACTCTAAATGAGATTCACTTGAGTTGTTTTAACTTAACCTTTTCTGGTAATAATAAATCAATATTGGTTGGCAGAGGGGAATTGAAAATATATAGAAATCTGTGGCCACATACGGCAAAAATATAGTTGTTTTTTTTTAGCCTCAACTCTTTTCCTACTATTTTTGCAGCTATTGGAATGAAAAATACGACTACTAGATGCAATAGCTAGCTACTAATAATAGAGTTTACTTATATCCATGTTTGAACACTAAAGGAAATCATCTATGGCTAATTCTAGCTCAATTTAACTTGATGTGAAGATGGAGAGCTAAGAAAAATAACTAACAAGGTGTAAGGAGTCGCAAAATAAACTGAAATGGAATAAAATATGGGAATCCATGCCCATTCCGTACTTTTACAACATTGAGCCAGATGCATCCCAAAAGGCAAGAATGCACAATTTTTTCATTCAAGACTTTCTAAAAACAAAAAAAGCTTATGATAAACTGATAAGTTCAATACATTAGCTACTATTAGAAACTTAACATTGTGGGTTCAGGCCTGTAGCCAGGAGTTTGCACAGGGGGGTTCGGATTTCATAGAAATGCAAGAAAGCCACGCCTACCTTTGTTTTTTCTTTAAAAAGCGAAAAAGAAGGGGGGGGGAATATGCCAAAATTAAAAATTTGTCTGACGCTCTGTGTTCTAGTAATAAATTCATTTAACACTGCTGACTATCAGCAATAAGTGGTAAACTGCTAACGCTATATCGTTCTCGTGTA
>WLWD01003791.1_pt1 | contig 26042 bp, 14 predicted proteins | sample 6712731 | NCBI WGS metagenome assembly WLWD01 (sample SAMN12718690, study PRJNA576275) | sponge metagenome | isolation source: marine sponge | host: Mycale hentscheli | place: New Zealand: South Island, Marlborough, Capsize Point | collected 2014-11-01 | reverse complement strand
TCATCATTTAATTATTGTGTCAATAGTTCTGTGAAAAAGTATATTGTCTTGTTCGTGGCCTTAGCTTGTTGTGAGTGCAGTAGGTCACTGAGAGTTAATGCTGAAGTGTACTGTTGGGCTAAAATCATAAACTAAAACTAGAAGCCAGAGTGCAAAGAAAAAGGGACAAAAGAAAAGAAGAATGCCCAGTTAAAAAAACAACAACAACAACAACAACAACAAAAAAAAAATAATAATAATAAAAAATAAAAAATGGAGGAAAATAAAGTGTCCTTGCCAAGGATTGAACCATAGTTGTTAACATTGAACTTTGAAGCAATGGCAAAGGAGGTAAAAACTGCTAACTGATATGCCAGAAAAACACACCCGCAAAATGCATGATTATAACCAGATCTGATTGATTATATGTACTTACGTATGGGTGTGGCTAATCCAATAAATATAAGTTGTACAATGGAGGAAATGATACTTTTGTGCACCACATGAACACTATCAAACACATGCACACACACTTCATCACCTACATGTTCAAACCTTCTTACACCAAATCATTATTCACCTAGGTGATACAGGAAGCCCATTACAGCACAAAATGGGTATACACGTTGGTAGTATACTCATCACACATGTATGTGCAGATGTGTGTGTGCGTGTATATGTACACAAGATTTCAAAAAATATTCTGAATGTGGAAAGAAATTAGTGATAAAAGTCCAAATTTTTAAACTATAAGGTTCACTCTATATAACTTCAAGTGCACATAGTGTGCACTAAATGGAATTGAATAGCCAGTAGTGTATAATTACTTAAAATCTATTGCAAATACATCTTTACTAGAATGTATTGTACTAAATCGTAATACTACTATAAGAATGAGTGCCAACAGGTCGTGAATGCCAGTAGAGATTGACATGTTCAATTGGTTATATAGTACGCATCGCACGGACACACATGGATACATTGCGTGGTATTACAAGATAAAAGTGGGCAGAGACAAGTATACTGAGGGTGTAATATGTATGCACTCATAATGATTACAGGACTGTAATATTAGCCAAATGACGGCGAGTTACTCGAGTCACATATCACAGGGGTGTCGGAACAGGTACGGCAATGGCCACACCAATATTTTACAACAAGGGAGCGTGTCAGCCATTTTTCACTTATAGCGGAACATGTCCCCAGCTACACCGCCTTAATATGCGACCTCTTCGTTTAAGACTTATAGTGACTCGTAAGACATGGACAGCCACACTACTTCTAGTGGTGCCATGCTGCTATTCCAGAATTGGTAATGGTCATGAAAAGTGCCTGAAAATACCCAGTTGCCTGCAGGAAAAAAAATAAAAAAATAAAATATTATTAGTGAGCGGAGCGAGCGAGACACTCTCATGGGTAACACAATTGAAAACAGGGAATGTTTGTTTGTTTATATGTTTGGACGTACGTATGTCATTTTGTACTTTGACCCTCTCGTAATTTCGAGTTGACTCAGCGTTCGACCCCGTTCCAAACATCACTAAACAGTATCCTCCGGTTTAACCATTACCCGTATCACCCTAGAAATTGAATTGTTTACTGACACTTTGAATTTTTTTGTGGGTGCAGTTTAAACTCAAAAACTTACTGGAGTTCCATTTCTATCGAGTTAGTTGTGGTGTAGTTATAAGCCCTAAGCAACAGTATTTACTTGAATTTTCATTGTCAACTAGACTTACCACGAAGGTAAGTCTTGCGTACGTATGTTCAGTTATGTGAAAGTATTGTGCGTTACAACAATTACTAAGAATATTCCAAAGAAAAGTTTAAAGAACGTGACTTGGCTTTTTGTTTCAATTCAAATAGTTTCAGGGAGTGGTTACTATGGCATTGAATGCCTTTACCGTATAATACATAATTTAAAAACTCCACTTTTTTTAGTAGCTTGAATATTAGAAGTTAAAACCAAACGTCTAACACTTTTTTAGTAGCTTGAATATTAGAAGTTAAAACCAAACGTCTAACACTCCAGTGTAGTATTAGGCTCGCTCGCTATTTGTGCTCAAGCACATCTCTAGTTACATTTTCATGTTACCAAACTGGTCGTCATAAACTTGGCGGTGAAAGGGTTAATGAATCTTACATTATCTGGAAATCACAGGACCATGGAAATACTTGACTCCAGCCCCTGTGTAACAAATGACTAACTATCATGTGTACCATTACTTTTCTTCTTTCACTTTCATTTATTTCATTTCTGTAGCTATGTGTGTGCGCGTGTGAGACCAGGTGATTGTGCATGGCTATCATCAGGTCATTGACCAAATGATCCGGGAACTCTTGACCTTTCATTTGAATTCAATACTTTATAAATGAAGAGTTGAATCAATATAATGTGTGTGTGTGTGTGTGTGTGTGTGTCCCGCCACACATACAAATGGTTTCAAAGGATTATTCTGTTAGTAAATGAAGTGACAAAAGTTCTAAAAGTTCAGACTCTAAGTCGCTCCCTATATATTTCAGGTTGTCTAAGTGTGCATTAAATGGAAATATCCACAAGTCAATTAGAATGAGTAATAAATATAGTAAATAAAAAAATAATTTCAAAAGGCCTCTTTCTTGTTATTGGAGTTAAGAAGTCATTCTAGAGTTCCTCACCTCTAGTTTTGAAGTCCAGGAGTCATCACGTGTACACCAGTGGAGTAGTCACTGCACTATTACACCTGCCACTTCACACTCCTACATTGAAAGTGTACGTCTCAAGTAAAACTAGCTCAACATAATTCAAGATTCTCGGATTTGTGTTGCGTGCTTGTAATTCCAACACATGTAGACATTAAACAGGCTAGTTTAGTACAGTAGAAGTTGTTAAAATTTACACCTTCCATATTATATTATATTTATATTAACTACCACAAAACTTTATGAAAAATTGGGGCAAATGTCTCCACGAAAGTCAAACTAATATCTGGGATATGTGTGTGTGTGTGTGTGAGTGTGTGTGCATATGTGGATGATGGGGGGAGGGGAGCAAAGGGAAGCAAAGTACTTCCCTGTCTAACTCAAGTACAGTGGAGCCTCACTATTCCAAATAATCTTCCATGCCCCTGGACAACAAAAAAGCCACAAAAGTTTACCAATTGATGAAATCACAAAGAAATCACTTCCTTAAAAGATATTACTGCTCAGTGTCATAATTGAGCAGCACAATAGATAATACAGGCTAAGCATCCCCAATGCACTTGCCACAGTATGCCTTACGCTGCTCATACGGAAAGAAGTTTATTACAAATGACGCTGATTAAATTAGACTAAGATTTAGGTTAGCCACAGTTATCTAATGATGACTAATTGACATTTGGAAGAAAAAAAAACATATCTCAATGTATTCTTTTTTTTTCTTCTTGTAAATATTGAGTACAATTAATTTTAGGATGTCTTTAATCCCTAAGGGGTGGGGGAAGGGCGGCAAACTAGATTTAAGAAGATGTACAAGCCCCCACCCCTCCGCTTCCCCCTAAGGGGTGGGGGAAGGGCGGCAAACTAGATTTAAGAAGATGTACAAGCCCCCACCCCTCCGCTCCCTGAAAAAAATAAACCCTGGTTTTACACAAGATAGAACAATACCATATAACTGTGGTTAGGAAGAAAACCGATGGGTCTAGCCACTAGTACTACGGCTTCAAGCCATGAAGGCTGAAACATCATCCCTGAAGTTAGTACAGCTAGCAACAGTCTTAGAGAGAATCATTCCTGGCATCACGTGATAAAATGCAGAGCAGTGGTAGAATATGAGAATGAAGTTAAAAGTCATGCAAACACGCACACACATACAAAGCTCAACCGTGGTAATTATATATGCAATAATTGGCAGCAAGCGAGACACTATCAGGGACAACACAAAAAAACAGGGATATATTATTGTATATATCATATATGATTGGACGTATGTATGTAACTTTTGTACTTTGACTCACATTTGTTGTGTTCATTCGTTACCTTGGTTAACAACGCGCTGTTTGTCATCACTGTTCATACTTGAAAATTCATTGCCCAAGCCACCAAGAGACTACACTGTAAATTTTGTGTTGGTATATATCCAGTGAACGCGTGCATGTGAGAGTGTTGTGTGTTATATGTGCTGACTAGCTAAGAACAAACAATAAATATACATTTGCTGCTTTATGTGTTAAGCTTCTTAGGTTCCTTCCTGTTTCTTTTGTTAGTAAGCAAGTCTTATATAGAGTTAGAATTTATACAGCGCAATAATTCCTTGGAAAAGCTTGTTTGTTTTTTTAAGTCCCAAAAATTGCTGTGAGTGGTCTCGTACGCTAATTTAATTAAGTCGGCCGTGTAAATTGTTTAAACAAATTGTGCATGATGATTTTTATAAAGATGAATTTTTACCCTTTCACCTTATATGTCTATTTTTTTTTACTGAAGCACATCACAAGCCTTTTCCCCTAGGACTGTGTATATGTGTGGGTGTGTATGATTGTGTGCTTGCGTACTTGAGCTACAGCAGAAGGATGGGTGTGTATTCAGTGAAACTACACCACCTTGACTACCATACAAAAAACATTGTGTACTGGCTATAAATTATATAATACAGATAAGCTTTAAATAAGAATAAGAAACAAAACAAAAACAAAACAAATGAAGCACCAAAGGTGCGAACCCTCAGTGCTATTAAACATTACCTAGCTATTATAATAATATAATCTCCTTAAAAAAGAACAAAGCAATCTGTTAGCTATTTAATTAAACATTACCTAGCTATTATAATAATATAATCTCCTTAAAAAAGAACAAAGCAATCTGTTAGCTATTTAATGAGGCATCAATATAGCAGCTCAAGCAATGAAAACAGTACATGGAAATGCTGTCTTCATAAGAGAAGCTAAACTAGCCAGAAACACTTACTGTTATCGTTTTTCAACGTGAACTTCACTTCATTCAAATACGTTGGTTAACTTCCCTGAGCATAAAGCAAACTACACTGCGGGCTGCAAGAAATTATTTGCTCAAGTGATTATGATGTGACGCTAGGGAGCTGAAAGCTTCACGTTTCATCAACAATTAGCCCCCCCCCCCCAAAAAAAAAGTAGCACAATAAAAGGTCCTAAATCTTCTTTCTGAATAAGTTTATACCTAAATCAACGGTTAATGGTCAGCAATCTCCAAAATCAGAGCATGACAGACAGACTGACAGGGCAACTACTACTACCCTCTTGCGCATGCACTCTTAGGGTTAACAAACAAACAAACAAACAAACAAAAAACAACAACAACAACCACCAACCAACATTGTCTGTTGAATTTTTTTTAGCAAATTAACTGTCTACCAGTCCCACACATCGTGACTTATAAGACCTGCAACTACCTCTATGAGGTCATAAGACTTACATTTGGTAATGGTCATCAATACTATACTGTATCATGCCAAGTTGCTTATGGCCTTAGTGGTTGTCATGGCTCCTATGACTTGTCCTAGTCTTATTCTATGAACTGCATGTGAAAAATGGCATTTTTTCTTCCCATCACTGCACACTGGTGGGACTAGCTAAAAATATTTGTACGCACATTTTATAGACACACACATTTAAATTTGACGTAAGACATACACATTTTATACATTCCCCCGGAATCCTGGGGAAAGATACCAAACAGATACGTTAGGGTAACCAGACCCTTCTGAGCGGAGCGATTAGGTAAAGGGTCTGGCCAGCGAGACTACATGAAACCATGGGCCTAAAACAAAGTAGAACATATAATATGTTGAGTTGCATGCAATGATTATCTCCCTTTCATTGTCCAGGCGCACACTAAAGGATGTTAGGGTGGCCATGGGAAAAAGCTATGAGTGAGGATAATTTTGGTGGAGCATGTTTTAGAATAATTCAGTAACTAGAAACCATTCCAACATGCACCCACACTTTCTCACAAAGAAATGAAAATTTTCAAGAGTACTATGAAACAAACTGACGAGCCCTTGTCATACTAAAACTACCACAAAATATCACTATCATAACTTAGAAAAAATTGTTCAGGAAACACAACTTCACCAGGAAAAAAAAATGACCTGGGTGACCCTGTGCAGCTAAAATACTTAGAAACCCACAGACTGCTAGAAAACTACTTACCCAGAAGCATAAGCCAGGGTAGATAGCGAAAGCTTCCTTCAAGTTCACCAAGACACAGTAGCGTACCGTATTACGAATCAGTAGACTAGCGCGCAACAAAAATTTAGACTACCACTTCCAGTCGAGAGTTTTAATGGTAAAGCGTTTTTAACTTATTTAACCTGGCGATACTTACCTACACATAACTGGAAAAGGGTTTTCCATGAGATAATGCAGTATCTTTGCGAGGCTGCTGGGGAGGAAACAGCGTTATTTTAACGGTCCAGCGTCTAGCGCAGCGAAGTACTTAGGGCCTGAGGGAGGTAGTTCACGATGCACAGAGCCGCCGATGTCTACGCAACAGTACATAGCCTAACAAACATTTAACGTAGCTACATTTTCACCAATGCCGTTGGGGGGACATTATAAACTCAAGGTGGGGTCACTATCTAATTGTGTCTTTCTCTGGAAGGACCTGGGACCTGAGTGATCAAGCAAAAAACTACACCAGTTATAAAACTGTGCAGTGGTATACACACAGGATATGCTGGCGCTTATGAGGGATTCTTCTTCAATTAATCATCAGCCAAGTTATCCTTAACAGTTCCTAGCTTTCTAATTTTGCTTAATAATATAATGCAAGAAGTTAACTAAAGAATTAGTTAAATGCATTTAATAGTTTACTAACAACATTTGGACCCTTCAGTAAACCATGAGTAAAACAAAGGTGTAAAAAAACAGACCTGTAAAACTGCAGTAAAACATGGTACAATGTTTTACTTAAGGTTTCCTGTCAAGTAAAACTAAGTATGTTTTACTAAATGAGTAAACTATGCAGTAAATCTTTAGTGTAATAGTTTCCTCAATTTAGTAAAACAAGCACCTTCAAGCAGTGTATTAAGTAGGTAGGATCAAAACCATTTTAGTTGTTGTGAATGAGGACATAAAATTTTCAAAAATAAACACATTGCTAATTTGTGCCAGTTTGTAATATCAATTACACATCAGTAGCCTCGTCTTCATTCATTTCTATTATCTGAATAATGAGCAAGCTGTTTGATCCACCTTGTAGCCGGTATTTGCTTCTAACTATGAAGGGGTTAAATGTCTTAATTCCTTACATAGCTATGCACTAGGTTTTTAGTTGAGCAATAATGACTGAAATAAGAATTATTGGATGGTTTTGACATGCAAGTTCTTTACATAGCTACATCAGTGTTAGCTCTTTATGAATGCATTGTTTTAGATTGAAATATGAGGTTGTACAGCTGTCTGTGTCTCGCCTTGTAAATTTTGCTGATCACCTCTATCTTAAATCCTCCACCAGTCGTCCTTGACAAATACTATCACAACACTCTTGACAACCTTTCTCTATACTATTCTTCTCACATTTCCCCTCCTTTTCCTGTACCACTTACCATAGTTCACGTGGTGAGTTAATTTCAGTTACAACCAGTAATTAACTCAGTTATAACTTGCTACATGTGACACCGGTTCACTATCTGATGGATTTTAAGCAACAATTGGTTGTGATTTATAAAGGGGATTGTTTAACTGACATACATGAAGGGTCATGTTATGTCAGAGCTTGCATGATTTTGCATAATGTTAAGTTGTCCATGTGATCATAAAGTCTTCATTCATTCAAGACATAGTCAAGCGAGGGTTGATATCTTCCCAAATTCCTTTCCAGGATGGAACCTACAGGCGTCATGCAGTTAGATGGGAAGAGGCCAGATGGCAGATGTCAGCTGGTGTGGGACGCCACTTGCCCTGACACTCAAGTGGCTTCTTACAGAACACATGCCACTAGCATGTTGAGGAAGCTTGCAGAAGCTGCAGAGGAGAGGAAGATTAAAAAATATTGGGGCCTTCCTCCTGGTCATATTTTCGTACCAGTAGCCACCGAGTCTTTGAGAGGAATTGATCCAAGGTCAGTAGTCCCCAAGGAGTAGGGATGCAGGATTAGAGGAGAAATTATAAAACCAAGATCGACAGAGTATTTGATCCAGCGTCTATGTGTTGCAGTCCAGCAAGGGAACTGTGCAGCAGTACAGGAAACCCCCCCCAAAAACAACAACAAACAACAACAAAAAACAAAACAACAACAACAACAACAAATAACCTCGAAGGGTCATTTTGGTATGAAACAAAAGCAATCCTTGATCATTAACCAATTTCAGAGTCGTATCATATGAGAATTAGTACTAAATAATAATAATAATTAGTGTAATATTCAAATATATTTGTGAACTGGGTCTGCTGCATGATGAACAGTTAGCTAGCTAATATTCCAGTGGGAATATCTAGACCAGCTTCATTGGACTCGTTTGTTGTACCGTTTTCTTGATAATGTTATCTTTCTCCAAGAATTAGTTTCTTTTTCTTCGTCATCCAATATACGTAGGTTCCTTTCCTCACTTGCCACTTAGTTGTCACATTAGACACCCACTCTCAAGTCATCATGTTCACTCAGCCATCCATGGACATCTTCTAAGACAAACTAAGCACACACACACACACACACACAAAATTATTGTTGTGTTTCAATGGAGATCGTTTCATTTCTAGGATCACACCCACACCCACACTTCAAGGCTTCATCTAGGAGGAAGGGGAGAGCCTTACCCCTTAAACCACCCAACTTATCCCCCCCCCCCACAACAACACACACCCCTCACATCCACCCACACACAAATATAGAAAAAAATCTCAACTTTCTTCTCAAAAATATTTCGACATAGAATTTTGAATAAAACATGTACAGCTGGCACATTGACCATGGATCAATGGACAACAACAAAATGTGTGATTGAGATAGTGTTTAGTGTAAGCAAAGTATCACTACTAGTCACATCCTGCTGACCTGTAGAAATAGGATACAAGCATTTAGGACATGTTATAAGGGATTTACACTACTGAGGGGGCCAAAGGCCCAAGGGTAATACAAATCTTGTACAGACTGAACCAAGTGGTGCAAGACGAGTAGACCCTTATTCTCTGTATTGGACTGCGACTGTTCTGGCCAATTGAAATAATCTTGTGGCACTCTTCCAGTTCACAAAGTAGGTGATAGCTTTCAAAGATCAATAGCCATTCCTCGCCCAGTTCTCAATTGTAAGTTCAAAGTGCAAGTTCAACCAAACTGACAAAAAAAAAATAACTTGACCATACTGACACTCATAAAGTCGATGACATCAATCAAAACGTCTGCTTGTAGATGGTTTCATTAGGAATAAATATGTCCATGCAATGTGGGAGTACAGTGTCGATGTAGTCTCACTGAATTAAGGGTTTGGTTGGTAATTTTGAAAGATTGCTATTATGCATTAGATGGCATACCTCCAGCAAAAACAACCACATCCAACTGATAAATCTGATTGGCCAGTTTGAACGAACTATGATACAAGTTGCATGTATATATATTTGTTTGTTTGTTAGTGTGTATAAGATCAAAGCTAAGTGTGGGTTGTGGGAAAAAGTCACGTTTCGATTATTCCCGAGGTAAATCTGAGAGATAATGGGAAATGAGTGAGTTTACAGAGCCAGACTCTTCTATTATGTAATCAATTTATACCACGCATGTGTTGTTCTCAGAAACATTGCTTTCACCCAGAGGTTCAAAAAGGGTGGGCTGTGCCACAATCTAATCCATATTTTTTTATACCAATTATGTCAATTACGAATGATGTAACACAAATGTATGTATGTATATATGTATGTGTGTATATATGTATGTATGTACACTAACAAATTCCACATCATGTGAGTGTTCAGGGTATTGAACATTTCTATATGAATGCTCTGAGCATGCATTAAAAACATGACTCATACTATACTTTAGGGTCCTGAAGGCCTTTCATCTGTGCCTGACTAATTTTGCACAAGTGAACTATCCTTGTTTTGTAGTATGAACTTCAGAGTCACCATTCCCACAACCTTCTAGTAAAACATATTGCAATGTTCCTAGTGAGGGCTCATCCACTACATAATCACATCACCCACCACCACCATAAGTAGCATTGGCCAGCAAATGCAACAAGCAAGCTACTCTCAGGTCTTACTCATTAACATATGGTTACACGTGTATGTGCCTGCATGTGTGCATATGTGCCAAATGTGTGTATGTATGTGTGCACACACACGAGGGCATGTGTGTGTAAGAATAATGTGCATGCTGCTTAGACGTGTGCGCATTATCTTTGAGCATGACTGTGTGCATGTGCATACTGCGTGCATGCGCACATGTGTGTGTACACATGTGCATGTGTGAGTGTGTATGTGCATCATGTATGCGTACGAGTGTATGTATATGAATGTATGTGTGTGCACCATGTGTGTGTGTGTGTGTATGTGTGTATTGATATATTGCCTCACTTCCTGTGAATATAGGTACAGGCTTTGGTAAAGACTAAAACAATTCTCTGAAAAGTTTCGTAAAATAACAGGTGTCACAGTTTGTAACCTGGCATAAAAACAATAATTTAAACAATTATTCTTTCACCACCGTTATTATTTTGCGACTCTCCAAATTAAATCAACAACCTACTGCTATGTATAAAGCACTAAAATTCTTTTTGTAGAACAGAATATATGTACTGTAGACCCTCACTTTTCCGAACACCTTGGACTGAGGGTTGTTCAGATAAGCTAAATGTTGGGATATGCAAAATGTTCGGATACGAAAAATAGTCATTTTGAATAGGAAACCAATCTATTCTCTATTTAATGCACAGCAAAATTCCAATGAATATAATTATAGTTCACAACTGGTGTTCAGATTAACAGAAATTCGGATAAAAGGGTTCGGATAAGTGAGGATCTACTCTATATATTCAGCTTGAGCCAAGCTGCATGCTGTTTAGTATCAATGTTGGCAGTCAAAATTTTCAACCATTCCCTGTATGCTTGAGGTAGCATTGATGAGTGTAATTAGATCATTAAATGTCTCAAAATTAAACTCATTACCAAGAAATGGAAATATAAGTTATATTTTTTTCCTTCATTTTATCACATTGGTTGGGAAGTATCTAGCAGTGAAAGAGCTAATGTCCCAATTAGCTTCAATGAAATGATTTTACTCCTCAGTCTGTTGAGCGTGTGCATGCTAGAAACTTATATTATATAACAATGACATCGATAGGTATTGGTACATGTACCTGTATACATGGACATTGATAGGTACTGGTACATGTACCTATGGACATTGATAGGTACTGGTACATGTACCTGTATACATGGACATTGATAGGTATTGGTACATGTACCTGTATACATGGACATTGATAGGTATTGGTACATGTACCTGTATACATGGACATTGATAGGTATTGGTACATGTACCTGTATACATGGACATTGGTAGGTATCGGTACATGTACCTGTATACATGGACATTGATAGGTATTGGTACATGTACCTGTATACATGGACATTGGTAGGTATTGGTACATGTACCTGTATACATGGACATTGATAGGTATTGGTACATGTACCTGTATACATGGACATTGGTAGGTATTGGTACATGTACCTGTATACATGGACATTGATAGGTATTGGTACATGTACCTGTATACATGGACATTGATAGGTATTGGTACATGTACCTGTATACATGGACATTGATAGGTATTGGTACATGTACCTGTATACATGGACATTGATAGGTATTGGTACATGTACCTATACATGGACATTGATAGGTATTGGTACATGTACCTGTATACATGGACATTGATAGGTATTGGTACACATACCTGTATACATGGACATTGATAGGTATTGGTACACGTACCTGTATACATGGACATTGATAGGTATTGGTACACATACCTGTATACATGGACATTGATAGGTATTGGTACACGTACCTGTATACATGGACATTGATAGGTATTGGTACATGTACCTGTATACATGGACATTGATAGGTATTGGTACATGTACCTGTATACATGGACATTGATAGGTATTGGTACATGTACCTGTATACATGGACATTGATAGGCATTGGTACATGTACCTGTATACATGGACATTGAAAATATAAAGCATAGTGAAGCAACCTAGCTAAGCAAAGGCAGTTTGGCTATAACCTAGTGTGGAGACGGAGTCATCGGGCCCCACCCATCATCATCAAGAATGAAGAACTGAACTGTTTGTGTGTGTATTGTCAGAGGACGATTGTTCATTGTGTGCGTGTCGTGTGCAAAACTGTGCATTACGTAGAGTGGTTATTGTGTGCATGTGTGCGTTTTGGCGGGCTAGGATCAGAGGATCAGGATTCTCATTGGTTGAGAAGTTAGCCAATCAAAGCACCCACATAGCTTCGTGGCTGAGCTACTTAAGACTCTGTCTGAGGTAGTTTAGCCGGCTTCCTTTGTGATTCACTTCATTTCTGTTGCTGTGTACGCTATGTTTAAGATAAGAATTAAAACCTCTATATCTGGGACGTCCTGGGGGAAACGCGCATAGTAGCTACTGGAAGCCCTGGTGGCAGTGGAACAAACAATAAAGGGTAAGACTTTGGCCGTACCCTTCCACACCTAGTGTTGGCTTACGTAACGTAAAGTACATGTTACTGGTTCTGGACAGCTTAATTTGGTAAATGAAAAAGATTCTCATCATATACCTTAACGCGCGCACACATACACACACAACACCTATAGCACACTGCAACAGCTTAAAAAATGCTTCCTAACTATTATGAATTGTGTATGTGGTGTGTGTGTGTGTGTGTGTGTGTGTGCGCGGTGGCTATGTGTGGTGGCTATGTGTGGTATGTGAGTGTTTGTATGTGTGCAAGTATCCAAGTGGTGTATGTATGCAAGTGGGGTGTGTAAATATGTCAGGTATGTGTGTAGGGAAGTCAGGGTGGTGGCGAGGGGGCATGTTTCTTCACAAACTTTCAACTCGCACCACACTGAGCTGTTGGAGTGCACGCCCAGTTCAATGGTGAAGTTCTATTACATGCACATCAAATATATTTGGTATGCATTGTGGCAACCAAACAATACTTACCTTCTGTATTGCATACTTTAACTAACTAAAGCATAAGCAAACAACCCACTACTTGGCCAGACAACTCATCATACTGCATAGCATCCTCTAGCAGTATGTATATACAGTTGGCTACACTGTTAGCACACTTACTTCAACACACTATTTATTAAAAAAAAGAAGAAAAAAGCTGGAATGCTTACTATCATTTTATGGCAGTCAATACCAGCCCCCGTGAATCCAATTATCTGTTTAGAATGTCTCTCCATCCTATCAAACTTCAGAAACAGCTATCAAGATGGTACTGATCATTACAAAAAGTCTGCCCACATCACTCTTTAATAATACACTCAACCTCTCTTATCTGTTCTTCTAAGTTGTGGACACCTCTGTAGCAGTGAAAACCAAATGAAAACAAACAACAACAACAACATGGGAAACACCATCCACCAGTGTATAATACTCTGTTCCCAAGAACACATTTTTTGTTTATATTAATGAAGCAAAAAAAAAAAAAAGAAATTAAAAAAAAAGAAAGGAATTAAAATCTGCTCTGCTCTTCAAAAATTCAGCAATAAGTTAGTAAGTTATGGACACCTTTGCCTATCGGACGCACACACAGCCACTATTAATGTGTATGACAACATGCAATATTTGTGGTAAAGGGACATCAGTTTACTATTGATCCCAATCAAAAAGGCTTGTTTCTAAGTTAGACATTTCATAGTTACGGACACCTCTTGGTCCAAGACTGTCCGGATAATGTGTAGTGCTCATGCTCTCTATTCCCAGTAAGTGAAGATACTGGCAGAGGACTAAGAAATAGTCACACACACATTGTTGGCATGGCATACCGTATTCACTGTAATTATAGCGCCACTTGGACTGGAAGTATTCTCCACACTTTAGTTTCATGTTTTCTTGTGTTCAGGCAGTTGATTCCTGACAGAACAGTACAAATAGATTTGTAGAGTGAAACCCTTATATTTCAATTAGAAATAATGCTAATAAAATAAAGCCCAGTACAAACAGCAAAAGTTATCTAATTAAGTGCCATATTAATTGGAAGTGTAATATTTAGTTTATGGCACTTTAATTATAATGAATACAACACATACAGAAAGCAGTTGCAAAACAACAACAGCAAATGATACCTGATAAAGCAGTGAAAACCAAAAGAAAACAAACAAAAACAACAACACGGGAAACACCATCCACCAGTGTATAATACTCTGTTCCCAAGAACACATTTTTTGTTTATATAAAAAAATAAAAATAAAAAAATAAAAAAATTAAAATCTGCTCTGCTCTTCAAAAATTCAGCAATAATTGCTACATTACCAGTTGGTACAGTAGAGTCAGTTATCCGAAAGGGTACTGTAGTAGCACGTGCACACATGAAAAATTGCTCAACTACACCCTAAATATAAGACTATAAGACTGGAGGGACCCTTCCTTCTATGGCTCCAATGATGCCCCTGCTCTCCACCATTTAACCACACTCCCTTACCATTAAATCTCAATATATACTTTATTTTTGAGTTGCCAGCAGCAACTATGCTGCAACTCTCAATAGCTACATAACTCAAGTGTCATAGAGCTACCACCTAAACATTGTGTTTCCTTGCTTCTTTTTTGTCACTCACCCGAAATTTCAGCAGTTTCGGCGTTTAAGACACAGAGACAACACCGCATGCATCCTGTCCAAATCTTTCACCGCCAACAATATAACTATAATTCAGGTAAAGGGTTTTATTGGCGAGCGAGCGTAGCGAGCGAGACACTTACAGGGGTAACACAATCGAAAATCGGGGATGTTTGTTTATTTATTGGCGAGCGAGCGTAGCGAGCGAGACACTTACAGGGGTAACACAATCGAAAATCGGGGATGTTTATTTATATATATGGACGTACGTATGTCATTTTGTACTTTGACCCTCCGTATTTTTGTGTTTGCTCGGCGTTCGACCCCGTCCCAAATTGCACTAAACAGAATCCTCTGGTTTAGCGATCAGTACCCGTATCACCCTAGAAATTGAATTGTTTACCTTTGCTTCTTGTTTTGCGGGTGCAGTTTTTCTATTCGAGTTAGTGGCGGTGATAAGTCAATGCGCTCTTTGTTATGGTTATAAGCCGTGCACAACAGTATTTACTTGAAAATACATTGTTCACTAGATTACTGCGAAGGTAAGTCTGTGTAGGTGCATGTCCAGTTGTTGTGTCAAAGCATTGTGTGTTACAACCACTACTTAGCTAAAGAATATCACAAAAAAAACTTTTAAATAACGTGTATTGTTTTGTTGTTGTTTTCCTTCCAAGCAGTTGCAGAGAGTTGTTACTATGGCACTGAAATCCCTTTACCCTGTATGGTAAATTAAAAAACTGGACCTTATATTCAGTAGCTTCAGTGTTAGAAGTCAAAATCATTCATATAAAAATAGTACAGTCTTTAGGCTCGCTCGCCATTTGTGCTCAAGCACACCACTAGTTTATTTATATATATGTTTGGACGTATGTATGTCATTTTGTACTTTGACCCTCCGTATTTTTGTGTTCGCTCGGCGTTCGACCCCGTCCCAAACTTCACTAAACAGAATCCTCTGGTTTAGCGACCGTTACCCGTATCACCTTAGAAATTGAATTGTTTACCGCTTTGAATTGTTTTGCGGGTGCTGGGAGCTCCATTTCTATTCGAGTTAGTGGCGGTGGTAAGTTAATACACTATTTGTCACAGTTATAAGCACTACTCAACAGCATTTACTTGACAATTCATTGTCCACTAGACGAACCACGAAGGTAAGTCTTGCGTAGGTATGTTCAGTTGTGTGAAAGTATTGTGAGTTACAACTACTATTAAGAATATCCTAAAGAAAATTTTAAATAACGTGACTTGATTTTGTTGCTTCTTTTTCAATTCAAACAGTTGAGGGGAGTGGTTACTATGGCATTGAAACCCCTTTACCGTATATGCGTAATTTAGCAACTCAACTTTATTTTAGTAGTTTGAGTAACAACAGTGTAGTTTAAAGCTCGCTCGCCATTTGTGCTCAAGCACACCACTAGTTTACTCCTTAACCACTCGCGCGTAGTGTAACGCCAAATCGGGTCCTACCCAAAATCGGTCCCCCGGACTGAAATTGGCTGCTAAAAACTGTCCGGGACCACAATTGGCTGCCGAATTCAGTCCGGGCGGACTAAATATGGCTGCCAGATGTGGTCCGCTTTGCCAAATTTAGTCCCACCTAGCCCCGGAGGAAAAAAATCAATTGTGTGATTATTAAGTGGAGGTGGTGGGTTATATCCGTATAGTTATATGTTGAGACTGCTCTTTAGTACTTCTTGTTGATGAGTTTACCTTTCAAATTCCCATTCTCATAGCTAAATACCTATAATAGTATATTCAATAAATTATAAGCTTCAAGACTTCATCATAGTGCATAGTAGTTTGACTACCTTGAACAATGCAGCAGCTACATTTTCAAAATATTTACAGTTTCATAGGAATTTCCTCAACAAAATTTGTGAAATAATCAGTTATAGTCAAGATGTATCTGTTTCCTTGATGTGATGCAGGAGAGATGGGGCCAATGAAGTCAATACCAATGTGGTGCCATGGTGACACAACTGGTACTGGATGGAGCTCAGGAGTAGATTGGCTTAATTTGCCATGGCACAGATCACAATTACTAACCTGGATATATCACAATTAAAAATAACAACACTCTTTGTCATCAGTTGACCACACTCACTTCTGTATGAGTTTATTTATTTGCTTACCAATTTATTAACATCATTGACCATTCCCTGCCACATAAACCGCTCACTAACTCTTGATAAAGTCTTTTTCGTGCCTAAATGTCCAGAGGTGGGATCGCTGTGGCATGATGCTAGAATTCAGATCTCTCATCCAAATCAGTAATGTAACGAACCTAAGTAGTAACATTTAACTGGAACAGTAACATTTTTAACTAAACTTTTTTTTTTTATGTTCTGAACATAAAAAATTGGTTAATCAGGTCTCAATAATTATAAACTTTAGATGATGTATTTTGGTGTGGAAAAACATATAGCTATATCTCCAACAAACATTCCTGTTAGAAACTCTGGAACCCAGTTATCTAAAAAGCTAGTACATCGCTATCTATTGCAAATTTATACAATTGTAAATATTCTTTGAAACTTGTAAATGCCTTCATGCATATCCAAACTGAAGCATCTCCCTTTTAATTCCGGTATAATCTAGTCATCATCAATAATACTATTAGTGTGGTTTGGTTGAGAGATTCCAGTACTAAAAAGTATCTTAAATGCTTAGTTTTAGTTTTTTCCCTTGAAGATTTAGCTAATTTTTATTTAATTCGAGCGCACCCGGGCGGACCGAAATTAGCAGGGCGGACCTATTTTGGCTGCCAATTTCAGTCCGGCCGGACCGTATTTGGCGGGGGACCAAATTTCGCGTGACAGTAGCCAGACCCTTTTCCTAACAGCTATAAAGGGTCTGGCTTTTCGGTAAAGGGTTTATATAGCCTGATGCAACTTCCATTTTAGTATAATTATTTTCCTGCTGATGTTAATGACATTTTTTTTTTAATGATTCTTGTAGTCCACTGGCTGTGCCAGTACAACTTCATAATCACAGTCCTCCACAAAGTCTTTCAATACTTACTGATTAATTCATTATTATGCGTACAACTTAAGTAATTATTTTATCAAAAAGTGTATAGAACAAATAAACCCATTTCACATCCATAATTATAGGATAGCTGGTTCCTTCAGTGAGAAATTCAGTTACAGGTCATATGTCTCAGTAGGAAATTCAGCTGGCTATGTCAGATTTCCTGGACTACCAGAGAACTGTATGACAGGTCACATGTCTTTCAGTGTGCAGGGAAATTCAGCTGGCTATGTCAGATTTCCTGGACTACCAGAAAACTGTATGACAGGTCACATATCTTTCAGTGGGAAATTCAGCTGGCTATGTCAGATTTCCTGGACTACCAGAAAACTGTATGACAGGTCACATATCTTTCAGTGGGAAATTCAGCTGGCTATGTCAGATTTCCTGGACTACCAGAAAACTGTATGACAGGTCATAATGTCTTTCAGAGAGAATTCAGATGGCTGTTTCCTTATGTGTAATAAATTCTTTAAGGAAACATGATATTTATAGTAGTGAAAATACAGAGCGATATTTCAGTTACAAATCTTGTACTTTTGAAAGTACAGGAAATTCAAGTTTTGTTCTTGTGACCCTTTACCATACCTAATACAAAATTATTTTATTGTAGCAAAAATTATTTGTACCAAAATAATTTACTTGACTGTAAATTAGTGCATTCACAAAATGTCGGCACTGCTTGCATAATTATTTTTTCTTCCACCAGATTGTCTTTGTGATATCAAAAAGAGCAAGGAGACAAAATTTTACATTCAAAGCTTTATGAACTAGCTACAATACTATATTGCCACGAAATTTTCTCAGTGTGCACTCTAAAATAAAGAGAAAAATTCTATTGCCCCAAGAAACAAAAGCATTATTTTAGATGTAATGAGGGAAGCTTGATTGGCTCAGGCATTTCTAGTAACAACAAAATTGGTTATTTCTTCGCAAGTAGTGAAAGTAAGTATTGTGGTAGTAGCTATGTGAACCTGGAGTCTAAAAAGACTACTCACCTACCAACAAAAAACATATATCTATATTATTAGTGATGAGCACATGCAAAAATATTAAAATTATCTTAATAGCTAATAGTTAGCCACAATGATATTGTAATTGTGATCCATCATCACGAAACATAGTTAAAAAAATAATGCTATGAACTAGCTCCTCTGCATCATCAGCTTCATCCTCAGTTTAGATATATATTTCATAACTGCTGTATCAAGCAACATTATTACATAAAAGTACTTGTGTATACAAAAATAATAAAATAGCTATATACAGTACTCATTAAATAATAGAAATATTATAATTTGGATAAAATTGTCACCATAAAATAAATTTTGTATTGTTTTTAATTATTTTGGCATAAACATGTATTGTTCCATTAAGTTCTTTGTCTTTCAACAACCTGAAGTGCCCTTCGAAGAGGCTTGTTAATGTAATTATACTGAGCAATTTTAAATTCATTGTCTTGATCTCTATGTTTTCCTTTCTTGACTTTCTTTAAACAAAACATGGCATCACTACTGAGCTATATAAACAGAGAGTAAAATCACATCTGATAAGTTAACTGAGCTATACTCATTAAACATAAATTAGCTAGCTAGCTTTCTAATTTTAGTAACCAAAAGTGAAAATAATTGATTGTGATAAAACTTTAAACATTTGTTTAAATAATACCATTAATTTATGATAGCTAATTATGATTCAGTCATTTTTGGCTGAAATAATCATAATAATATTATATTTTTCTCGTCTTAACAGCCAAAATTAAAACTTAACCCAACGACGTCATGCTGAAGTCCTCTTCAGGGGTCAACTAAGAGTTTGACCTCAGTTTACCCCTGAAGATGTCTTTGGCAAGAAGTCAAAATGTAGGGTTAAGTTTTAATTAACATATTGGCAGTTAGAACAAGAAAATTAGCTATTATTATAATTTGATATGACATTATACACTTTTATATAGTCACCACTTGACAAAGTACGGCTGACTGTGTGAACCACTGACAAAACTACATCTTTCAGCACTGGTAAAGAATAGAGTTTGACTACTTCAACAGCCACATATGGCAGATTACAAGGTCCCTTCAGAGTATGCTGGTAATCTAAACAATAATTCGCTTGGGGTGTCAGTTGTCAGCAATAACGATTAAGACTGTGACGGATGATGAAGGTGATGTGCAATACTTCATAGTAAAGCACCATAATTACTTGAATGAAATTCTTCCCACACTATACATGAAAAAGGAATAGAAAATTGTATTCCACGCCACATTCAAACCTGTGGCCCTCTGCATAGCTGTCACACACACCTACGATAATACAATCCAGCCTTCTTTTTTAATTTTCTTTTTCTTAAGGAAAAAAAAGAGAGCAGTAGAGGGAAACCATGAATAAAAATACTTAATGCTAATGCATTTCTCAATTGCGCAAAACCATACATTAAGTGTCTTGATGTGGTGAGATACTTGCTAGTTCTTAATATTGATAAATACAAGCACATTTGACATCAGTGTGTTTGCTAATACTACATGGAGAGGAATACAATTCATCTCCAGTCTGCTGCTACTTTGAAATTGAGTGGTTAAATGGGTACAACACAAATAAAATTGACCAGAGAACAATAAGACCCTATAAAATACTTACCTTTGGTCCTTGGAGTGAATTGTGTGGAATCGCGAAAAAATCTAAGGATGCTATCTATTAAATATAACATAATAATTATACAGTAAATATTTATTAGTGCATAATCTTACCTCTTCTAATGTTAAATCACCATCAAAAATGTTCTTGAAAACATTATTCAGCTCTTTAGTCACACAATTATATTCCGCTTTTGTTGGTATCACACCGTCCAGTTCTCTTCCAGTTGCCATTTCAAAGATTAGATTACCTAAACAAGCAACAGTTAAGTTAAATATCACTACCATAATATTATCTATGGTGAGCTTGCCTGCTCACAATCTTTCGACTTATAATGATGTGCTTCACCATTATTTCCTAACACACTACTCTAATTTTAATAATAAATTTAATGTTGGATACTCTAATTAAACCATAATATAGTAATGAAATATAATATAAACACCTGGTATAAAAATGTTATCGTAATGGAGATAATAAACCTAGTGTATTCTAGCTTTGTGTGATGATGTTCTCTGAATGAGTTAGTGAAATAATATAATTAGACGCAGAATCAGAGATGAACAAGTTTAGACAATAGATTATACGTACATAGCTTTTGTATCATTTCTAAATGTTTTGACCATAAAAGGTCTTCCTGGAATTAGATTACAACTAGTCAAACCATCAAAATATGCATATAGCTGGAAGAGATTACAAGAGGAGACGGTCATAAAAAAGAATGCAAATAGATGGAATAATACAAAGGGCTTCCAAGTATCTGGCTGCTTACACTGATTACATGATGAGGTTATGCTTTGATCACGAAAAATTACAATTAACACGACTTAATGGAAGCTGGGAGTTGTGCATAAATTACAAATATTCAGTGAGTCACCATTACAAAAGGATGACTGATGAAGTTGGTTAAAGGATACAGACATATACTTGATAAACAGCTAAAAGATGGAAGTTAAAGATAATTGACTCACCAAACATAAGTTCATCAACGCGGTCCATGTGATGTCTGTATTTCACATAGTCTCTGGGTCTGACACCTAGCAACATGTTTTCTACTCCATCCACATAACATCGATGGCCATCCCAAAAAATGTTCCCCGAATGTAAAAATAATAATGGTAAAGGGTCATTAGGATCACCGTGAATTCCACGAAGTTTACAGGCAACCTAAGATATATCAATTTAATTCTATTCAACAACACTATGCACTACATAAAACATTAAGCTAATAATATAATGAACTAGATAATGAGTGATGAGCAATGCGTAGTGAAAACATTCACAGGAAAAATACGAGTGAGATAAACTGGTGATGAAAAGCAATGAAAAAATACAATCTGAATACTTATAAATATTTTAGCAATTCTTTCACATCCCTAAATATAATAAAAGCATTTACTTATTTTCAAAGACAATATAGATTGCAATGTAGGAAAGATTCTGCCTCAATATTTTACAAACAAAAAAAGTCAACTATTAGTATTGCTAAAACTATACACAAAAGAAAATTTCACTTCTTCTATACTCACTGCAATGGGTCTCAGCACACAGTACAAAAATGTAATATCTTCAAAAATATTAGAGGTTCAAACTAAAGAAGCAAGTCATCACTAGAAAAAGTGAAACATAACGTGCTTTGGACAAGTCATTAGAAGTAATAACTTTCCATACTGAATTCACCCACTTAAGTGAAAAATATACTCAATCAATAGAGAATGAAACATTTGGTGCAGTTTTTTTTATCAATTCACTAGTGAATACAATTGCATAAAATTGTACAAACAAACTATTTCAGGCATTTTAAACTCACATGTAAAACTTGAGACCCAATTTTAGCTATCTCGTCTGCAGAAAATATGCGCAATTGTTTGCCAGAATATTTTCTATCCCAAGCTTGCAAAGGATAGCACTGAAAGTGAAGGAAATAATTTTCATATAACCAATTTTAGATATACTAACCTGATGTATCCAGTCTTTTAGTGATCCTTTCTCCACAAACTGTTTTGATAATATAATCACATGACAATCATGTACTTTAATGTATTGGACCTCATAGACTTGGAGCAGATACTGCCACTAAAACATCCAATTACAACTAATCAAATACAATATACTGACATTGATTGCTAGTTATTACCTCCATGTTCAAAATTGCACGAATGGAATCCATTTCAGATTTTACAAAGATAGGACATGTATAAGGAACTGGAATCTAATTAGATATTACAATATTAAACACAGCAATTAAGTTATACCTTGCGGCATACCGCAGACAGTATTTGGCTTGAACTTGTTACCCACACTTTATTAATTCTCCAACCTATAAATAAATAATTAGCTATTACAGCAATAATCATGAAATAAAATAAAATACCTATATTTTGACAAGAGCTATCATCCAGTGTGTACAAAGATGTCAGTTGAGATATAAGTTCATCCTTGAGAATTGAATCTTTTAATGAACAAATACAAATAGAATTATAAATTTTTACATGAAAATAAGTTTCTATTATCCACTATTTGTTAGTTGCTGTCTTAACTTCACAATTGCTATCTTTACCAGGCAAGAAGTAGATCGAGATTGCACTTTATTAATAAGTGCTGCTGCAACTTCATCAACATCAGGAAAACATATCAAGTATTACTTTCAATAATATTAAGTACATGTATTCCCACAGGATCATGTTTAGGGCAAAAATAAGATTGTACTACTTGCCAATGCCAGCAGTGTCTAATGACAGGTGCAGTAGCTACATATATGTATAAAATATTGTATACAATCTTTATTGTGAAGTACACAATGATAATAAAAGTCCAACTTACTCTCAGTTGAAAATTGTTGACCTGATGGTGATGCTATACACTGAATTAGTCTCAAGCCTTCTGGAGTATATTCGAATGCACTGGTTGTCTAAGAAAAAGAAGGGGTTAACAAGCATACATGTCATAAACAGATTTACGCTCGAAAAGGATGATATTCATATCGTGCAGAATAAAAAAAACCCGAATAATTATACCATCGTAATAGTTGTACATCAAAACTTAATATCTGTTTTTAATATACCACAACTAAATCAGATGGTGAGGCCACATCCTAAAGCATAGCTAGATTCCAGTTAAACTTAATAATGTTCTTATCTCGATCTCCTTCATTTCATAACTAGTGCACCTATGCTACAAGTCTCTTGTTGTTATGTCTCTTAACTTCTAAACACTTCATTACCTACTCTATATTGCTAATTAGTTGCTCTTATTTAGCTGAGATACTTTGAGGAAAAAAAAGTCTGCTCCCTAATTGCCATTCCTCTATATACACACCCTAAAACCAACCTTTACCAAATAAATACCATTAAAAACTTGTCAAACTTGTAATTGACGTTGTATTAAAAATTGACCTGTGTCAAAATATAATACAAATTTATTTATTAATCATTGAAAATATTTAAAGAATTTTATTAAAAAAATACGCGTAACCAATAGCCAATATTTTTAAGGACATCATCTACTTAAAACTTTACTTGGACAAAAATACAAAAAAACTCACCCCATAAAATCTCGCCTGTTGAAAAAATGGATGTTTTAATATCTGCAAAACAAGTGAATAAATCATAATTTGTGAAATTTTCGAGCTATGTGCAATACCTCTTGCATTCTGTCTTCTTTAGATCCAATTCTTCTGAATGAGTCACTACTCAATAACTGAATAACTTGTCTAATTTTAGAGCTATGTATGTCATCTAAATCCAAATCTTCTAGTAATCCTTGAACAAAATGCTTACCAGAAGCCATTTCATATAGCAACAACCCTGAAAAAGTTTAAGTATCGATATTGTAATATTTTTTTACAATTATATTGTTCAAAGAAAGAGTGTGTTTTGATGATAATGAAGTGAATATTGTCTATGTGCTCACAAAAGGAAAAGTTTGCCTTACTACTGAAGAAACTAGTACAAGCTCATGTGGTTTTGTAGCAAGCAGTGATAAAACAATAGTTCTATGATCCTCAGGAAAGTATCATCAATACTGACACACATTCTAGAATTCATAAACATATATTTTTAGTACGTCTCTTTAGGTCAGTCTGACCCTTAGGAGTAAACTAATCTCAATTATTACTCATAACTTATTCATAAACCTGGCTCTGTCATTATATTGCTAGTATTATAATAATGTTAAATTATTGTAGTGTATTGACATCTAGTAAAGCATTAATTGAAGAAACATCTATGTTTATTACAAAACACTATGCTGTAATCAAATAATATTGTAATACTTACCAAACATAATTTCATCCATATGATCCAGTAAATTATTCATACTAAAGAAACTATATAGAGCTGTTCGATAGCCTAGAAGAGTATTCTCATATCCTCCAAGGACATATTTATCCCCAATTTTGAAAATATTTCCAGTATGAATTTGTCCAATAATAGGGAATCCTTGCTTGTACAGAAACAATACTGCCTAAACAAGTGATAGTTTTTTAACATTAGATCATATCTTGTCAGTAAGAAAAAATTTTAATTCACTTATTGCTACTTTGTAAGTCTCCATAATTCTGAGTCCAAGTTGAGCCACGTATTCTTAAAAAAACTTTGCAGTTTAGATTACAACCTCATAGTATCACTTGCATCCTATAATTTTTATAATTACTTTAACTAATCAGAATTGTTGATTACACAATCTTTGTTGAGTGAAATTTATCAGTACACCAAAATTGGATAAATTTATAAGCTACAATATCACTAGACACCTAACTATTACTTAACTTACATCCACAGAAACAATAACATACTTATAATAATAGGAAATTTTTCTCTTTTTAATAGCCAATATTTTTTAATTATAACTTAATCCAACGTTTCAACTTATTGCCGAAGTCCTCTTCAGGGGTCAACTGAGGTCGAACTCGCCGTAGTACACAAACAGCAAGATTTCTGGAGGGCACGCTTACTGATGTATTATATCCTGGAGGGTGATTTGCACGCAGCATGGACAGCCAGCATCCTGGAAGCTCTAAACCTCTCTGTTAAACATGTTGTCAGGTTGCATCTGTATGGGTAGAGCTTCCTTGATCTTCAACTCACAATTCTTACTGGCTCTGGCTACAACTCTTACCTCTTCCCATTTAATGGGGTGATGCTGCTGCCAAGCATGTTCAGCAATGGCTGAAACCTTCTCATCACCTCTCTTACAAGCATCCTGATGTTCTTTTACTCTCTGCTCAAGCCTTCTAGTTGTTTCACCTATGCATACTTCACCACAACTTCAGGGTATACTGTACACTATGGATGACTCTGCAGTAATAGGTATAGTATCTTTGACTTTAGTAAGATGTGATCTTAGTGTCTTACCCGACTTAAATGCTGTTTTGATGTCAAAGTCTCTACACACTCCCTGAATGCTCTCACACAATCCTGCTACATGTATGTACGGAATAGTAAGAATCAAACCTTTCTCTTGCTCAGTATTGGTGTGATCTTTAGAAGATAACTCTTTAGAGCCTGCCCTAATGGTTGCGTTGTCATAACCATTACTTTGAAGTACTTTGTGTAGGTGTTTCTCTTCTTCCTTAGTTACCATCCTAGCTCTCTGATACAAGCATCTCACCACTCCTCTCTTTACATGATTAA
>WLWD01003719.1_pt1 | contig 26047 bp, 23 predicted proteins | sample 6712731 | NCBI WGS metagenome assembly WLWD01 (sample SAMN12718690, study PRJNA576275) | sponge metagenome | isolation source: marine sponge | host: Mycale hentscheli | place: New Zealand: South Island, Marlborough, Capsize Point | collected 2014-11-01 | reverse complement strand
GGTTCACAGCGTTGTCAGGTACATCACACAAGGTTCACAGCGTTGTCAGGTACAGTCTCACAAGGTTCACAGCGTTGTCAGGTACATCACACAAGGTTCACAGCGTTGTCAGGTACATCACACAAGGTTCACAGGGTTGTCAGGTACAGTCTCACAAGGTTCACAGTGTTGTCAGGTACAGTCTCACAAGGTTCACAGCGTTGTCAGGTACATCACACAAGGTTCACAGTGTTGTCAGGTACAGTCTCACAAGGTTCACAATGTTGTCAGGTACAGTCTCACAAGGTTCACAGTGTTGTCAGGTACAGTCTCACAAGGTTCACAATGTTGTCAGGTACATCACACAAGGTTCACAGTGTTGTCAGGTACAGTCTCACAAGGTTCACAATGTTGTCAGGTACAGTCTCACAAGGTTCACAGCGTTGTCAGGTACATCACACAAGGTTCACAGCGTTGTCAGGTACATCACACAAGGTTCACAGTGTTGTCAGGTACAGTTACACAAGGTTCACAGTGTTGTCAGGTACAGTCTCACAAGGTTCACAATGTTGTCAGGTACAGTCTCACAAGGTTCACAGTGTTGTCAGGTACAGTCTCACAAGGTTCACAATGTTGTCAGGTACAGTCTCACAAGGTTCACAATGTTGTCAGGTACATCACACAAGGTTCACAGTGTTGTCAGGTACAGTCTCACAAGGTTCACAATGTTGTCAGGTACAGTCTCACAAGGTTCACAGTGTTGTCAGGTACAGTCTCACAAGGTTCACAATGTTGTCAGGTACGGTCTCACAAGGTTCACAGTATTGTATAACTCAGCCTGATAGCATGTTATTACCAATTACTCACCATTGTGTTGGTCTTCAATGATTTATTAGTTTGTTGTTTTGTTTGTGTTTATACAGGAGCATTTGTGGCTGGTCTAGACGCTGGTCTAGTATACAACTCATTTCCTAAGATGGCTGGTCGCTGGTTTCCTGAAGACTACTTTTCTCTGTCTCCCAAATACAAGAATTTCCTTGAGAATCCCAGTGCAGTGCAGTTCAACCACAGGCTACTGGTACAGACCTCATCTGTGTGTGTGGATGATGAGGACTTTGTTTGTACATGTGTTTGTGTGTAATTGTAGGGCGTGACCACTGCCAGCGTAGTCCTGGGTTGCCTGTGGCTATCAAGAGGTGCTGGCATTCACCCCAGGACCAGACTAGCTGCTAATTTTATGGGCGCCATGGCTGTTACCCAGGTAACTATCTACAGTGGAACCTCTCTTAAGGGACATTCCATATAATGGACATCTCTCAGTAATGGACAGTAGTAAATGCACCAATGGGACTTACCATAACTAAATAAGAACCTCTATGTAAAGTACACCTCTGTATAATGGACAAATCTTCAAGTGTCCATTATTCAGAGGTTCCACTGTATACCATCAATGCATCTTACCCAATGTTGTGATCTAGTGCTATGGAATCCCTTACCCAAGGTTTGTGATATATTAGTGTAATATCCCTTATCCAATGTGTGTGATATATTAGTGTAATATCCCTTATCCAATGTGTGTGTGTGTGTGTGTGTGTGTGTCCTCAGGCCAGCCTGGGAGTAGCCACCCTACTCTACTACGTCCCCACCCCCCTGGCCGCCACCCACCAGAGTGGCTCCCTAGCTCTCCTTTCACTGGCTCTGTGGCTCATGAGTGAACTGCGCAAGGTTGTACGACACTAGACTGTGCTACTGGATAGCGCGTGCCACAAAGCCACATACTAAGACCGTGCTACTACAGATAAAGATGCTCTGCTGGTTTCATTGTACTAGTATAAACATACAAATTTCTCATGTTCATGTGTCGGTAGTTGAGGTATGCACTGATGATGATAATGATCAGTTCAGTTTATGAGGTCTGAATGTTGACCTGGTAACGAGCATGGGCGTGCAGTAGGTGGGCGTGGTCCAGACTCCGTGTTAGCAGTGGCCTGATGGTATTGATTTCTAGTCTGGTCAAATTGTCCAACTGAAAGAAAAATAATAAACGAACACTAAACATCCATTTTATACGGTATGATACCTCAGCACATTAACACGCGATTGTGAAATGAGAGGGGAAAAATACAATGTACACGTAACTATGCCTGCGGCTATCAGTATGCTTTCAACTAATTACATATGAAATAAGAATAGTCTAGAGACCACACCCACCTTTCCGTATGTTTCTTGTTGGGTGACCATGTGATCTACGCTCTTACGTAGCTTGGCAAGTCGGACATCCCACAAGTCCTTTACCAGAGCCCTCACCTCGTCAGCCTGTGGAATGTCCTCGGCCGCACTAAAAACAGACCACGCCCATTGACACACCTACCATTGTAACTGACATTCACTCAAACCTGTCCAGTAGTAGTTTGGCCACTTCCATATAATGCTCACTACTCATCTTTGTGAATGTAGCAGATTCTTTCTCCGACTCTAACTTGGCCTCCAACTCTTCTACACACGCACACACACACACAAACACTTAGTTACTTCAGAATGACTATCAGAGATAGATGCTGCACAAACTAAATATTGAAGAGCTTCTTTAGCTGTAGACTTGAAAATGAAAGATACATTATAGATAATCAGTTGATAGCATCAAGTTTGAACGAGATACACTACCTCGTGTCTGATTTAAGTACAACGTGCCTCAGTAACCTCTACAAATTAAAAACTGCCATTGACCTTACAAAACCCTAGTCTTGATACAGCCATTCTCAGCGTGGAAAGGGGTAAAGCCCCAGAGGAAACCTGGCAAACGTTACCAGACATCTCTTTCCTCTGGGTCCCAGCACAGAGAAAGGCTGGTTAACAAGACTAAATACCCACACACAAGTAACTGGCAACGCTTCTACACCTCAGTCATTCCTGTCACTCAAGACGACTGGCATTAGGTTACCATGGCATCAGTTACCATGTCTTTGGTGGTGGGAACACAGCAATAATTATGTAGACACTAATCACTGAACTAGAGATCTGAGTTTCCTCCTGATAATTCTACTCGATGAGTGTTGTGTGTTATTGCGCAAGCCAGAGCAGCTACTCACCCACTGACATCCATTGTGGAGCCTCCACTCGACACTTGTGTTGTTTCTTCAGGTTCACAGCTAGCCAGAGGGGTACTTCGACGGGCATGGAAGGATTGAAGGGCCCAAAGTCACCCTGTAGTATGTGTGAGATTAATGCTTGGGTAGACTGCAGCCCAAGGAAACTGGTTACTAACTGAAATGAGGCATATCCTACTCTCTGAAAAGTTAGGAATAATGGAGACTTCTTCTTTTTCCGCCAAGAACTCGAGCTGTTCAGGGTTCATCGCCTCTTTCATTCACTTCAGAAACCTACCTTTACGCGGTATCTTGGCGGGTACCAATTTGAAAATTGTTGTCGCAGCGGAGGAGAATTACGGAAATTTGTGGTAACCGCATTAGACTACGGAAAATTCCCGAAGGGTGTGTTCTGGGTAGAGTAGAGAACAGTTTGGTAGTGGTACCGAAAGACAACAGTTGTTACATAGATACTGTATTGTTTGTTACTCGTATAGAAGACTTTCAACTTCTTTTCGCTGTTGTCCAAATACTCGTGTATACCTAGGGCGGCGGATAACTGAGTACAATCTACAGAGTCGGAAGCAATGAGCACAAGTGAGTCGTGGTTTGGGTGTGCACGACTACGGAGCTGCATTCCGGGCTCTAGTTTTTATGTTTAAGGTCATGTCAATCTGTCCTAAAATACACTGACCTATGGAAGCCAGCGCCGGCCGCTGAGCCGTCCCTGGTCTTCCCGTAGGAAGAGATCTGCCCATTAAGCAGGAGGTCAGATCGACACTGTATAATTAGTAACGTTAGTAATGTCTAGTGTTATGAGAAATATGCGGCCCCACCCAACTGCCAAATCCCAACAGCACAAGTCATTAACCAGTTTTAGAGTGCCAAAGAGTAGCTTTAGTCCTCTCTCAAGAAGTAGTGGTGCAGTTTAGCTGCATAGAATAGCAAATATCAGCTATTGTCACATTTGTGGCTGCATTTGGTTGGTGAGCCTTCCCTCCAAGGATTGTGTGCATTTATAAAGGAGTGCCAAAACTCCTGCTAGGCTTGGACAGAAGAGAACCTCTAGTTTGTACTGACTAATTGCTTTGACATTTTTTTCTACTTTGTGTGTTGTTTTGTGTCATTCTTCTGCCTGTCTACAATTCCTGCTCTGCTCAATCAACACAAACTATGAATTTCCTGGCCAAATGGACTGTTCCAGAATCAGTAAGTGTTTGATGAGAATTGTCAAGGGGGTTGGTGGGCTTTTGAATAAGCTTAGCTTTCCATTACTTATCATAATTCATAAAGATGAGGACACCAACTTTATAGCTCTGAAGTATTGGGTGTATGACATATCTGTGTGTGTGTGTGTGTGTGTGTGTTCAGGAAAAGGCATCAGCTTCATTTGTAGGCTATGCCAACCTGCCCAATCAAGTCTTTAGAAAGGCCGTCAAAAGAGGCTTCCAGTTCTCCCTGATGGTTGTTGGTGAGTTTGTGTGTTTGTTTGTGATAGTGGCTTTGGGTAGCGTCGAGCATGGGCAGTGTAGCATTACAGTGTAGGTGGTCCAGTCTAGCTCCCACTGGTCCAGGACGCATCAGTTGGTTCCCTCCTCCACACCGTGCCACATTCCTGATGGTGACTGTTGACTCTCAGCTCTAACTTTCTCGGGTGTATGAAATGTCTGCTATTATTCTATTACAATAACAGAGCTGTATTTGCCAGTGCCTCTAATGAAAGTGGTGGCTACAGCTTTAGATAGACTGTAGGGCTACAGCTATGTCTAACTACAGAGTCACTTGAAGCTTCTCATCCTTTCTCCTCTCTCTGTTGTACAGTACTCACCTCTGTCTAGCAATTCTAGAGACTGCTTACTTTTCTACTGCTTGCACATATCTTGACCAGCCTTAACTAGACAGACCACCAAGTTTAAATTTGGTGCTTATTATAGAGAGGGTGTTTAGTAGTGTGTGTCCTTTAATTAAGTGTCTTAGTTGGTTATATTTAGACTGTCATAATTGTTCTGCCTTATGCATGTTTGAATGTTTACTTCATGTCATAAACGACTTATGGCCATGGTAGTTTGGTTGCTTGACAAACTGTGAAATAATGAGGAGGAAACTTTATTAGAAGTGCATCCATTCATCTCTGAGAGTTGTAAGCTAGCAATCACACGATAGGGACAACTTCTTGGCATAGTAATTCACTAAATCTGCCATGCTATAGAAACAAAAAAAAAAAAATACAAAATCAAAACAAAACACACAATGAGTTCAATGGCTATGCAAACATGATTTTGTATAATGTCATAGATTTTCATTGCTACTCTATTTCTATAGTAATTCAATATTTTAGCTCTCGTAAGCCTTTTTGTCTTTATGATTTTGTATTATCATTAATTAATAATGGGAAGTGAGTCTTAATACTTACCGGAAGGGGAGAGAGAGAAAAAACATTTCAGAAGAAGCACAGAAAAGACCGACCTGGAAGTTGTTTAGTTAAAAAACAAACAAAAAAAACCGTGACAAAAAACAACGCAAATGTGCAACTTTTTCTTTCGCATGACGCGACGGGTCGGCGAGATGCGAGAGGGCCAGGAGCGAGCATTCCGGGTTCAGCTTTCACGCTAAGACTAAGTTTACTTCTGGCTGGGTAAGTCCGGGATTTCTCTCTCCCCCCCCCCCCCCCCCCCGCCCTTATTATACTAGCTAAATATAAAGCAGGTGGACATAATATACTATCTAGCTACGACTAACCTGACGAGCGTACGATACTGGAAGTGGTATTAAGTTTGACTACTAACTGCGGATGAGCAGAACTACTCCGTACCGCCACCCGGTATAGGAAATTTCTGAACTGAATGTACTATAAAACTGAGGTGGCGGGTAGCCGGATTTCTCTCTTCCCCCCCCCCCCTTATTACTAGCTAAATATAAAGCAGGTGGACATATATACTATCTAGCTACGACTAACCTGACGAGCGTACGATGCTGGAAGTGGTATTAAGTTTGACTACTAACTGTGGATGAGCCGAACTACTCCGTACCGCCACCCGGTATAGGAAATTTCTGAACTGAATGTACTATAAAACTGAGGAACCGTGGTACTAAAAGTACTTCGATATATGGGCACCCCAGTGTACTAAAAATAGTTAAGAAAATGGGTACCCTTTACATAGGTGCCAACTGTCCCGGATCATCCGGGACAGTCCCGGATTTATCACTCTGTCACGGAGTCCCGGAAAGTGCAAAATAGCTCTATGGTATGTCCCGGAAGCCTGCAGGTTGAGTTGGCCACAAGAAAAACTTGAATAACTTTAGAACGGAAGCAGCTACGCATCCGGGGTTAGCACCATTGGAAAGCTCGCGCCGAAGCGGTTAAAAATATTACCTCAGTATATTCGCGGACCGCGATTTTTTAAACGACGCACCCTTTGAGGACTTAGCAACGTTTATTAAAGGTCAAAGTTCATGGTGCACCAGATAGTTCAATCATTTGCGCATGCGCGGTGAACAAGAGTTGGCCCTATTTATGAATTTTTTTTGGCTTCCCGCGGTGAAATGCTTGCTACCATGCTGTCTTCAAAGTTTCTACTTTTATGGCTTCTTGCGACTGTTCCCATGCAGGATCCCCTGTGCTTTTCAGCACAATCTGGGAATTCTTTGTTCCCAGATCCAGGGGTGAATGCTGGGTCTTTTACTGTTCCAGATCACTTTCCTGATCCTGAACTGTTTTTGGAGTTTCTTTCCTCTTATAGCGATTGTTTCATCTTGATACTTAGAGTTCTACTGTTATTAACTGCAATTTTTTTGACAAGGTAAGGAATAATGGTGTATGTATTAGAAGAAGAGGTTAATACACTTTCTTATTAGTTCACTATCTTGAAAATAACACCATTTAAAAAACTACAATGACTGACATATAAATTAAACAAATTTATCTTAAACATTTCATTGCTCCAGAGATAATACCCGACAGTCATCCACAAAATTATCTAAAAGTTGTCAATATCTTATGGTAAGTACAATACGAATAAAACAACAACATAACAACATATTGATTTATTGTACATGATTAGGGTGGAGGATTGGAAAAGTTATGTTATGATAATGCTCCAGTCATATCTGCAAGTCTATCCATGGACATAGTAATTTCCGAGGTTGCAAAGTCAGTGGTCCATCCATGTGGTCTAACAGAGATTCCTTCACTCACTTCCATTACCAAAGCCATAAGTCTGCTATGTAAACAAACAGAAGTAAGTGTGAAAAAATTTATATACATAAAATTTCCAATGGGATTGATGGATTATAATGGATTAAAACAAATTCAGTGGTATCATTACGACTTAAAACATAACAGCACCATAGGTAAGATTATGACTTGGTTAACCGAAACTGGTGACTTATATGGAATTAATACTAAAATAATTATGGAGTTCTTTAGCCAATCTAGCTCGAATCATGAAACAAAGCTGATAAATTTAACTAGAGATAATTGGATAACTGAAAATGAAATAAATGAATTGTTCACTCTTTTGAATCAGCAGTATGAAGATATTATGTGCGTAGTATGTACCCCAGATAAATGCATAAGAGATTTCTTGATATCGAAAAGCAAAGTGTTTCAGAATGGAAAGGTTATTTTGGCTCTTAATGTAGGACAAGACCATATCAGTAAGTCCATTTTTATTTCTGATGGAATAAAGCAAGGAAATCATTGGACATTATTGGCATTTAATACTGAAACAAAACTAGCGTATTACGGTGATTCACTGAGCTAGGATATTCCATCTAACTTAAACACACATGGTTGAACCATTATTAGGTAAATTAGGAATAGAACTAAAGTTATACAATATTATAAACTTGCAATCCAATGAGAAGAAAGATCCGACAAACGTGTGTCCATTTTATCCCACCCAAACTTGCTCTAATGTTTGTGGTGTCATAGTGCTTTGTATGGCAGCTGTGATGTGCTGTAATTGGGAGAACTGGTACAGCTGGAATGAAAAGACTTCTACCCAATGTTTAGTTAAACCCTCTGTGCACAGTACTCAGTTGAGACTTAGTGTAATTGTGACCGGCTCTGACAAAACATATACCATTTGGAGCAAAAAATTTTTTTCTTTTTAGGCACTTAATGAAAATCCATTCAATTGTCTTCAAAATGATATATAAAGTTCGCTTATAGAATAGTTCAATGGCTGGTTATGTCCGCTTCAAACGCGGTGCGTCAAAAATGACTCTTTCGAGAAATCGACGGCTAAATTCAATGTTTACTTTGGGCTATAAAATCCCGTGTAACTCCGTATATTATCGTGCGGTACGCTGCACCCCACGTGTATATACAAAGAAACTAACAAAACAAGTCAAAGCAACAAGAACAGTGAGAAAATATTTGAACTTAAAGCTAGCTAACATTTTCTTCGTGCTCACAGTCGAGGTAAGTGGTTTGTGGACAGTTTGTAAGCTGTAAGGTCAGCACTGTCACTTAGAATTTTTAGCTATAGCTTAGTTATAGTTAGCTAACTAGATTTAAATTATGAATATTACTGACTAATTGCCACTGTTGCAACTTGAAGATATAAAATTTAGTATTATTTTCCGTTCTACGCGATTTCCATTAACCGTTCACGCGGAGTCGATTGCTGGCTTCTAAAAAGGGAGTCGTTTTACAGTGCCGTGTTTGCGGATTCTACGAGGAGTTAGAGGCTAAAATTTTTCCAGAAGCTAGCTTAAGTGTTGGACTTTAAGTTACGATTGTAAAAAAAATTGTAAAAAAATTAACTTTCACGGCTTTTTTGCGTATATCTTAATTATTTAGTTTTGCGCGAAATGGTATGTTTTGTCGGAGCCAGTCACAATTTCTTGGATTATTGAACGTAAAATAAATACCAGCTCAATAATTCACGATTTTAAAAAGCGGCAAGAAATTAATGATGAAATATGTACAGCTGAGTTACAACAGTGAGAGTGGAAGCATAGATGACATAACTGCTCATAATAATTACATAGCAGCAGTACTGCCTAGTAATTACACATACAAGTTTGTTGAAATAGATTACTGCAATACAGTACTCGAACCTATAACTTCAAATGTACCTTCAAAATACAATTAGAAAATGAACAAGAAGCAAGAGAATGGGTGCAACAATACAATCAAGTGACACAGAAGACCATGGTGTTTCAGCGCAGCAAAAATAGATTAGGAAAGCGAGTATGCAAGAAACTATATTTATGATGCCACCATAACCAACGAAAAAAAGAAATAACTAATTTGAGCTTGAAGACAACGCACCGTTTACATAATCTTAAGAATAATAATTGTCCTGCACAAATAAGTATTACTATACTAGTGGTGCGCTCGAATAGTGCAAATGCATGGCGAGAGAGTAAATGTATGAGTATAGGTAAAGATGATTTGTGAAGGAAATCGCTAAATAATAGCAATGATTTAGGCATGAAGAGTTAACAATAACAAAATTACCTGAATAAACTTAGAAAGCAGTGGCAAAGAAGCGCAGCTTGACAAAGACTTCACAATTGTTTCAAGAAAAGAGTAGCTATAAATTTTTTGGTTGAAACAAAGTTGCGTAAGGCAGTGCAGCAGGATTCTCCGTGCTCGTTAATTGAAAAATACTGGTACTGTGAACACTTTACCTAACTTACGTAATTAGAAGCGCGGGCGAAATATTTTGACGTACGTATACATACCTACATATATATATATATCTGAAATCTCAGTTGAACACGACTGAGAGTCAGCTTCGCTCGCTCGCTGAATTAGCACCTCATCAACATCATCGAGGATACTTAGTTGAGGTCATTCTACAACATAATCATAATCACACCATTAATGTAGCTGATGCTCTGAGATTCAGGCCTATATCGGACGAAACCAAATCCAAGTATTATGATTTATTTAAACAAGGTCACTCTCCAAGTAGTGCACATCTTGAATATGAAACGAATTTAATGTACCAACAAAACGCTCAGCTTTTAGCAGACCGAAATGTAAACCCAATAATTAGTGATATCTATAATCTATTCAATAAATGGAGGAAAAATAACTTGGGAGTCCGCACTGGAAAAGAACTCTTCGCTGATCTAGAAGCACGGATAAATAAATATAACGAAACTAACAAAGATCTTGGTGGTAAAGCTTCAGTACAACGATTTAATAATAGTGAAGGAAAACATGACCATCCTTTAATTTTAGCTATATGTACTCCTTTTATGTCTCGAGTTCACAAACACATACAACAAGCTGGGGAACTCGTATTTATTGATTCATCGTCCTCTTTTGATGACTATAATAATTCTATGTTTGTCATTTCAACTTCCTCTGCTGCTGGAGGGCTACCTCTAGTGGTTACATCAGGGGAGAGTACATCAATAATTAATTCTGCTATGACTCATTTAAAATATTTATTTCCTACATATAGTTTTTATCGTAAAGGTAGTCCAGGCAACATAATTACTGATGACTCCCAAGCTGAACGAAGCGGTTTGAAAAAGACATGGCCCAGTGCATCACTGTACTTATGTGTATTTCATTTTCTACAAACCATGTGGAGATGGTTACTTCATAGCAGCAATCAAATTCAGTCTCAGCATCGTCAACATTTGATGCATTTAATAAGAAATATGGTGTATGCTAAAACTGAATACATCCTCAATAATAAATACAAAGATCTAAAACAAAATTTAATATCCAAGCAATATATAAATTTTAATGAGCATGTGAATACTTATTGGGAGAGACGACAAGAGTGGGCCATAATATGTTATAGAGACAACACCAGTACTAGAGGAATAAATACAAATAATTATGCAGAGGCCGGAATACGAATTTTAAAAGACATAGTATTTCAAAGAATCAAAGCCTACAATTTGGTCCAAATTTTTGAATTTATAACTGTAACTTTTGAAATGTACTATGAACGAAGATTGCTATCAGTGGCATATAATAGAATGGACATACATTTCACTTCGTCACAAAGGACTGGGAGCATACCAGGTAAATAATACGGATATAACTAAACACGATCGTAATAATTTGTTATACTTAGTTAAGAGTAATCACAGCGATCGAGAATATATCATAGATACTGAGAATTGGACATGTACATGCAGTGTTGGAATTACTGGCTTTCCTACAGGAGAGCCTTGTAAGCATCAGCATGCCGTAGCTAATAAATATAAACTGACTTCGCCTCATTTAATTCCTTTTTTTAATGCAAGGGGCAGATATTTACATGCTGTGATAGCTTTAGGTGAAGACAGAGCAGGTACCCAAGCATTCTACGAAAGTTTAAAAACCAGTATGGCAGTAACAGACTCTGAAATGATGTCTACTAATAGTACAGAAATATGTGAGCCAAATGCTCCTATCTCTCCTAACAGTGACAGTGAATATGATTCTGCTGAAGATAATTTAGATACTTTAAAGACACCAATGAGGGAGATGAGCTTATGCAAAATGTGTCACAGCTATGTTACTCATTTGTGGATGATGTATGCAAGCGAATAAAGCAAATGGACACACAATATTTACATGGGCTAAAAAAGTTTTTTACAGTTTATTTGGACACTATTTCTCGCACTGAACCAGAATTATCAGCAACTCCGAAATTGAGCAGTCTATTACATACTTACTTCAAAAAAAATAATGAAATAATACCAGTAGCTGGAAGAAGAATAAACGTCCAGCCTACAGCAATTTCCCGTCGCCGAGAAGGAGCTCCTCGAGGGAATAAGATGGCAGTGAGTGGACGGCCAGTGAAGAGACCACACCCAGAATCAGATTGTGCTGTACAACAAAAGCATGGCAGAAAAGAACATATAAAGCGAAAGCACAATCTGCGAAAAAATGAACTAAATAATCAAGCAAATCAATTTAAACATGGTCGTGGTCATTAAGACTCACACCACAATTTGTAACATTGTTTTTTTTTTAATTAATTAATAATCATTATCACCTACAGTACATTAATTCATAAAGATCCACTGTGTTTTTATAACTTTCACTTATACATACATGGCTTAAATATTCTAAACCTCAAGCTACACACATACATACACTTTAGCTATACCCATGTCTTATTGTATTACACACAAAATTGGGCACTATTTGGAATCTGAAGACACTTCTGTGTATTCAATCAGCAAATCAAAGCACATCAGTATTAGAACAGAAACTTGTCATTACATGTGTACCACATGGTCTCAATGCTGCCAATGTTCACTCACTACTACTAACATACACATTACACATACAACAACACACCCATACACATGCGTACTACACAGATGCTAGCAAATTCTTATAGCTGCATACTGTTTTACTTTTGAATGGAAGCTCTACATTATTGGCGAGCGAACGAAGTGAGCGAGACACTCTCGAGCAAAGATCAAGGCAAAATTTGGTATATATGTTATATATATATATGGCTTTGGTACGTCGCCTCTCTTTACGTAAATAGGGCGGAGCTTCGTACGATCAGTACCATTTTTCACTAAGTTTCTTAAAACGTTTTTTAGCTGTTGATTTCGTTTCATGGCACGCAGGAATATTCTAAGCCTATACATACATAGGCTCGCTAGAAAATATAAATACAGCTTTTGGTGTCAATAGGCTTCATGCTACTAGGGGTGTATTCAAAGCACACAGTGTGGCGAGTGAGCTAGCCCAGTATACAAAAACGTCCTGTACCATATATTTTTGTCAATAAATGGTAAAGTATCGTCAATTTAGCTGTGGGGTTTTTTTTTTTGTTGTTGTTGTTTTTTTCCAATTCTTTTTTTTTTTTATAGCTGGGCTGACTCACTCGCCACACTGTGTGCTTTGAGCGCACCCCTAGTTATTATTAGCATTATTAAGGTGTAAGGCTAGTCATTGTGCTTACCACTTAGGAAGGGTTAAACGATATGTATGTGTGTGCCATGGAAACCTTTTTTATATAATGACTAAGAATCAAAAATAAGAATTTATGTATAGATATACATGTGAAGCAAGTAAAAATGACAAAGATTGTGAGTTTCAGCCAGAACGGACACTAGCTCAAAAGGCTTTGGAGGAAAGTGGTAGTATAATGGTTATTGACTGAATCCTCTCTCCATATCAATGTCTTATGTATGTTTGAGTTCAATGAATGCATGTGTGCGTGGATGAGATTCCTCTGGGTAAAAGGGCATTGATATTCAAACAAACCGGGAATTGCAACAAATTTGATAAGGCAAAGTCCCCAGACCCTATTATGAGCGGAGCATTTAGGTAAAGGGTGTGGGAAACACAAGAAAAGTATCATTGTTCAACTAAAAACTGATTTCTGTAGTAGGCACTCTTGCTGTCCAAAAATACATGGAATTCACAGAATTTTTTTTAATGTACATGTAGCTAATAATATGTTGCAATGGGATTATGTGGTAAGGATCATCACACTAAATATCTAAGCATGCACAATATGTATTTGTTTGCAGTAAAATTTTAAGACGTACTGTAGTAGTTTAATGGCAGAATCTATAGCTGGTACTAGTGAGACCTTAATGCTACAGCTACACTAGCAAAAAACAACAGCAACAAAAAAACAACAAAAAAAAACAAAAAAAACAACAACTAACAAACACTTTATAATCAGGGTTTGATACAGGATTTTTGACTAGGGGGGAGCGGGGAGGAGGGAGAACATCAGTGTCACCAGTCGGTGAGTTTAGTAGATGTGCATATATTCTGAACTTCAAAAAAAAAAAAAAGGTATAAAACACTGTGGGACGAGAAAAACAACAACAACCTAAAGTAGAAATTAGCGAGCGAGCGAGTCACTCTTGGGTCTAAATCAAATTCTTAAAGCACAGAGTGGCGAGAGAGCCAGCCCAGCTATACTACAAACTGGTAGCTAAATTGTCAAAATATTTACGGCACCCGAAGTTATAACTTGAAACACCTAATGATACTTTACCTTTTATGTGCCAGTGGTGACTGACATGACTGCACTTAATTAATTATTTATGTTTCATGTAATGTTCCCATTCAATATATTTCCTGCTTAGAGCACTATTAATTTCTCCACTGTTGTGGTATTACCATACATTTTGCATTGAAAAAGACGCTGCTATAGTATAATAATAATAAAATAATAAATAAATAAATAAATACACAAACAGTTGACAGTTAGACTAGCTCAAGATCAGCCAGTTTTGCAAGGTCTAAGAGTCTTTCACTAAAAGGTCGTCATAATTCTATCAAATTTTCACACTCCAGATAGTTCCTTGTTTGCTTGCCAACATTAATAAGTGTTATTACAAGACAAATGAAACTAAGAGACTCACTGAATTGTTCATGAGTGCCTTGAGGCACAGCACACAGATGTGAATGTCTGAGGACTCCGTGGTGGCCCGTGCCTGAGGCTGACGACCAGTTGAGGACTTGGGCTTAGTGACTAGAGGAATCATGGTGTCACTACTCCGGAGTCTTTGTAGAGGAGGTCGAGTGACAACTGAGGGAGCTTCCTACAACACCAACCACAAGGTAATGTAAAGAACATATATACGTTTACCTGTCACCAGTTCGTGGCATATCATAATGTATTTCTAGGCTTCAGAGTCTCATAATAATAGCTTGTTATTTATTTATTTTTATCGTGTGAGTATGTGCTTGTGTGTTTCTTTTATGTGAGTGCCTATGTTTGCACTTGTGACATATCATATACACATCTTTTTCAACGCGTTTTCACGGTGTTCTGTAACTCTCTTTGTTTTCATGATTACATAATAGGACACCTGGACTTTCAACCGCAAGGAGGGGATTCCTACAGTGGATATTCTATAGGAATCTTTATGATGCCATGGGCTACAGGACTATCCCATAATACACACAGTACTGTACCATACCAGCATAGACTGACAGGAGACTATATACTAGTATAATAAGATACACCATAAAGTCACAGTCTTCACTCACCTGACTTCCAACTGGTATCTGAACATCATGTAGCTCACTAGCTCTCGGAGACCACTCCCCTCACTCAGAAAATGTTTCACCCAGCTATATCCCACATAAACAACAAAACAACAACAATCATGACTGCAATATAATGAAAGATCCATCCCAGGTAAGGTTGTTCTGCATGTTCCAACACAACTGGAACCTTACAGTAATACCAAGGAATGCCTTTGAGTGATCTCTTTTTAAAACACATCAGACAATTGTCTCTGAACAAACACACACACTTACATAATACAAATCCTATGGAAATACTGCAGCTGGAATTCCTACTAATTTACTATAATAAATTTCAGCAGAATCCTATACTCTCATTCTGACTCTAGCAGTCTTACAGATGCTGGCTGAAGCAAAGAAATGACTCGTACAAAAAAGGAAGTGTGCAACGTAAGAGTGGAACTCCTGCAACTATATTTAGAGAGGAACAACAACCTTACTAACATTTCTACAGTTTGGGAATAATAATGTATATACACACACACACATATGTACACACACACATATGTACACACACACATGTGTGTGCGATACCAGAAAGATTAGTGAAATGTTCTGATCATATCAAATAGACAAAAGTAAAGCAACAAAAAAAATTAAAACAAGAAACAATAATAACAATAACAACAAAAACAATAAAAATAACAATAAGAACATCAACAACAACAATAATAATAATAATAAAAGGAGGTGAAGCCTGACGGTAATTTGTCTCAGCCAAATACTGTACATATGTACTTGTTCAACAATATATATACATATACATATATGAGTTTACAATGATCAGTTTACATTGATAATGTTTGTACGCCTATTTTAAAGAAACCTACTTACAACAAACAGGACAAGTATAGAGATGTCCTAAGCCTATTCTAGTGTAAGGTTGGGTTTAGGCATCCCAGACTAGGTGAACCACCCATTCAATTAATATTTAATCAATAACCAAAGTGGGTGTGTCTTTGAGGTGGGGTCAAAACACTTTCATCATATCACTATGCAACAATTCTCTAATAATGGCTTATTTTCTTAAGGAGTACCTAAACTGCAGGTAGACAATTCATGGAAAGGAGCTGGGCAAGGGTTAGATAAGGGTATATAACATGCACAGTAATTTTATGCCACAAGCTACCAATACACACACACACACACACAAACACAAACGCATCATGCAATCAGGTTAACTTGACTCCCCTCTACTTCCCTTCACTATTCTCCACAACAGCTCGGGATAAGTTGGACAAGACTTCGCTGTCAGTGTCTTGACGAGAAAAAAAAAGCAACATAAGGTTCAAAGTATAAAATATCTTGTACTTTGTACCTAAGTATTCCCAGAATTTTTTCTAAGTCCTCAAAGGGGGTGCGTCGTTGAAAAAATCGCAAACGGGATTCGTTGTGAACACGGGGGCGTAAGTTCCGCGCTAAGGTCAGGTAGAGATATAATAGGGAATAGGCGGAAGCAAAGGGTGATAAAAGCTAGCCCCGCCTACTCAACCTCGAAGGACCAGAACTTGACAGCAGACAGTTTCTCCACTTATGGCGAGCTGCTAGCGGGCTAACCTGCTCAGACTCAGCAAGACTTTCTGCCCTCGTTGTAGAGCTGGAATGAGTCAGGAAGTGGGAGCGCACACAACTCAAGCGAATACTATTGCCTTTATGAAAAGTTATAAGTAAGGAACCAAGTACAGTACTTATATATGACTCACTATGATACATGCATTGGGTTTGAGTGGGTATGAATAACATTAATGTGAATGAGATTTGGTAAGGCTCGATAACAAAGTGCGTGCAAGTGAATGAAGGAAGTAGGTGTGGTCTTGAGGGCGTGGTCACGAAGTCCCAGACTGCAGCTTTAGTCCTGGTCGGACGGAGGCTCCGACAGGTTGCCTATATATTTATAATATATTCTGTTAACTTATATTACATAGTAAAATATAACTTGCTTTTCCTCTGGACACTTTTCTGCCGATGAACTAACCACAAACAACATGTAAATAATGTCACTAAATTTAAACATACCATTTTTTTTACCTCTCTACATATCTTGTACATGAACCTGCACTATAGTCTTCATCCTGTAAACCTGCCTGTGCTACATATATTTTTCCCCTGTATATAAAAAACAACTCATGTCATATTGAGAATATTTGAGCATAATAACAATAGTGTCGGTATTGTTGTTATTATGTCAGTAGTAAAAAATGCCAAAACGCACCGTTTAACCAATGCAATTGGATATAAATCTTATAGGAATCCCCACAGTGATAATATACAAGTACATACAAGTTTTGTGAGACATTTTACAAGAGATAAGAGATACCATCATAGCTATGTATCAGAGCAAGATTAACAACCCACTTACATGCTTTTTAACCCAGTTCGGTACTTCCTGTACTTGCAAGTCAATATGGTAGTCACTATCAGACATAGTCCAGCAACTATGCCAACAGATACAGTTACCACTGTAATTGCAGCCACAGTCGCGACATAATTGAAACCGTTGTCCTTGGAATAAGCAGCAGAGTCTAAAAGTAACATAACAATTATACTTTTAACTCTAGCTAACTTGAGCCTATGAAGCACTCAAACCCTGGAAAATATGACCTGTAGAACAATGTGACACACTTCAGTTATGGTCACTGACTAATTTCTATTTTTATTAATGCATATAACACTTTCTAATACCTTCATTCATGCTACTGCTACTTATGGCAGAAGTTGAGAGATCAGGTAGAGTTCCTTCAGATACAAGTGGTTCAGTTTCTACATCATCAGTGGATGTATCCTCAGTCATAGCCCCAAGCATATTGGATGTTAAAGTTTCCTGTTGGCTACCATGTAAGCAGGTTAATTTACATCAAAATTGCGAGCCACTATCAGCATTGATATTATGGTGAACGGTGTACGACCTATCACAATTCCTTGGACATCTACTGTATCAATGCTTGAAAAGCCAGCCCTGTGAAATCCTACACGATCACCTTCTGTAAATGCTATTCGAGGTCCACCCACCTCTAATACTTGGGTCGTATGCTGGACTCCACATACAAATATGTGAGTTGAGATATTTCGCACTATACCGGCAGATACAATATAGTCAAAAACAATGTCATTATTACTGCTACGTGTAGAATTAAAAGCAGATTTGGGACGTTGGGATGGTTTTGTTTCGGAGACGAGGCCACTGCTACAGGTAACATTAAAGCTGGCATTTCTTCTAAACGTCACTACTACAATAGAATCCATGTATCTATTGTTATTGTCGGCAGGTTGAGAAGACAGGAGAGTTGCAGTATATTCATAATTGGGTCTCACATTGACCAGTGAACGGCCAACATCATAAGGAAGGAAGACAGTAAGAGATTCATCTTCATAATGCCAATGTAAAAATTTTCCTTTGATATTGCAATAAAAATAGTAATCAATGTACTCTCTAGTGTCTAGCCTGTGCACTCCTCTAACAAACTCCAGTGTAACAGGTTCCTCTGTAAAGGCAGTTTCGAAATTTGCAATAGCAGCAATTAATATCACCCATTTCACTAAATCTGCCATGCTATAGAAACAAAAAAAAAATCCAAAATCAAAACAAAACACACAATGAGTTCAATGGCTATGCAAACATGATTTTGTATAATGTCATAGATTTTCATTGCTACTCTATTTCTATAGTAATTCAATATTTTTAGCTTAGCTCTCGTAAGCCTTTTTGTCTTTATGATTTTGTATTATCATTAATTAATAATGGGAAGTGAGTCTTAATACTTACCGGAAGGGGAGAGAGAGAAAAAACATTTCAGAAGAAGCACAGAAAAGACCGACCTGGAAGTTGTTTAGTTAAAAAACAAACAAAAAAAACCGTGACAAAAAACAACGCAAATGTGCAACTTTTTCTTTCGCATGACGCGACGGGTCGGCGAGATGCGAGAGGGCCAGAAGCGAGCATTCCGGGTTCAGCTTTCACGCTAAGACTAAGTTTACTTCTGGCTGGGTAAGTCCGGTGTCACAGTAAATACTGTCGCCCGGAAATTCTGTCGCGGCGACGAAATTTCCTTAGGAAATAGTGTCGCTTCGAAAAGTCAGCGACATTTTTTCCTAGGAAATTTTGCCGCCGCTAGGAAATTCTGTCGCTCTTATAATCTGTAGCAAGGTAGCTATGAATACTGGGCATGAAAACCTAGCTGGTAACTAATGGTTTCAATGGAATATAGCTTATCTGCCAAAGTCTAAGAGCTCTTGACAAAGTTGGCTATAGCTATTCTAGAGAATCTCTCACTATTTTTAGCTACTATTTAGGATCTGATCAGGCCTTATCTATGCCTAACACACTCCCCACCAGCATTTCATACAGGATTTTCTGGGAGATGGGAAGAGCTCTTGACAAAGTTGGCTATAGCTATTCTAGAGAATCTCTCACTATTTTTAGCTACTATTTAGGATCTGATCAGGCCTTATCTATGCCTAACACACTCCCCACCAGCATTTCATACAGGATTTTCTGGGAGATGGGAAGAGCTCTTGACAAAGTTGGCTATAGCTATTCTAGAGAATCTCTCACTATTTTTAGCTACTATTTAGGATCTGATCAGGCCTTATCTATGCCTAACACACTCCCCACCAGCATTTCATACAGGATTTTCTGGGAGATGGGGAAAAACCCAAATATTAAAACTACACTGCATAGCTTGTGTGATTCCTAAGAATTTTTTTTAACATTAACAGAATTTTATCAGAGGAAAAAGTTTACTGACACACTTGACAACACCACGTAGTGTCCAATTCCTTTAATTGTTCATCAGTTATGGAATCATGGCAGCATGCTACATGAAACCATTTGAAGCAACTGCTGCATTCAATCATTGGAACATCCTTAAGTTCAGGCATTCTGCAATAGCAGTGTACTGCAATGTCATCAGTTGAACTCTGGATGTTGTTTTTAATCAATGTTGCTATGTTCTCTGGAAATGGGAGTAATTTTCTCCCAGAAAAGCATTTATATAAATGCTCCCTCATCTTTGCTTGATCAAAATCACACTGACTCGGATCCTTACCATATGCGACTGCTGTAGCAAAAGCAATTGCAAATAGGCCACAGTCACAGTTGCCAACCTGTACATCAAGTAATAACAACAATAAAAAAATATATATACTTTTTAAAATACGCACATTATATAGCTTACCTGTTTTTGGACTCTCATAATATTAACCAAAATAGAATCATTTGAAGTTTTAAGAAGGCAAGCAATCTGCGCCTTTCCTAAGGCTGGAATTGAATCATACATACTATCGAAAACATTAACAGCAGATGTTTGATTGCTTCCCATAGAAGATACTGTAAACCAATGATTGTTACAGTGAAGTATTTGCAGAAATTCGCCACTCTGCATTTCAAAAGACATTGTCAGCCCCAATGCTACTTGCTGAAGGCCTTGAATGTGGGGAAACTGTTGCTTCAAAAGTTTCTGCGCTGCATCAATAATTGTATCTGTTAACCACCCAGCCGGATGAAGTATAGTGTTCTTGTCAGACATAGTTAGATGCAAATTGGGAATCCAGTTCAAACTATTTTTTGATATAGTAGTGGTGATATCATGAGCTGTGAGATCGATATCATGAGCTGTGATATCAATATCATTTATTCTGCTTTCCCTAAAATTCACACAACATAGTAAATCTGAATATTATTAATTACTATTGTAAGTACATACTTCAAAGTAATTTCTTCCTGACGAATTATCTCAAAGAGTTTTTGAGCTTGCACATTTTTTATCGAATGCCTGTGAATTTGACATTGTAATTAGCTATACATTTTAAAATCATATCAATAGCTCACTTGATAGCATGGTTTTCATTACTTCTATGTTTTTTCTTCATTCTGGCAGACTCTTCAATAGTTTTTCTCTTGGTACCTGAATGATAACATGTTAACTACAACAAACACACAATATATTATTTCTACCTAACCTGTCTTGAATGATAATAATGCTCCAGTTAAAGAAGACAACAGTGCTTCACCATCCTCCATATATTTCCCCTTCAGATCTACCATCCAGTCAATTAGCAGGTCCATTTCATCTCCTGATAGCCTCACATAACAGCCTCCAGCCATTTGCACACAAGAGAACTCCAATGAACACATGGAGCAATATAGGCTTAGCAGCTCATTGACTAGAACAAAGCTAGATCCTTTTGATACCATATGTGCCTTAAAACAATCGAACTCAGCATGAAGGTCAACATTAACTGTGACAAAATTTTATCGTATCCTGTAGCTTAGGCTTGCCATTATACTCTCTGTGTGTCATCCAGAGCACAACATCCAAATCCTTACTCAAATGATACTCATTATCCGAACAGGTTGTATTAATCTATAATATATAAAATTAAAGAAAATTATAATAAATTCATAAATCATTATGGTGAGAAATACCTCAGATGGATCATCACAATCAGAATTATGTGTTCTCAAATTACCACCAGTTCTCCACAAGCGAAGAAGGTAGTTGTCCATTAGCTGCTCAATCAATTTAGTTATCAATTCCTATATGTATGTTTACATGGTTTTATGTAATTGAGGAAACTTGTAGCATGAACATTTCCAGAGAATAGTTAGGATGTCAAATAGTAAGATTTAATAATGAAATAGTAACCTTACCTCATGTGAGCAATGGTATGTAAGTGGTAAACTTTTGAAGGAATCTTCTCCCTGAGGTTCCAATTTTGACTTTGTGACATTCTATGCAGTAAAATAGTAATGAAGTTTGCAGTTGTTTTTATTGCAGGTAAAATCAACAAACCTTGTCTTCAACTTTATTCTCATTTGAAATAGATTTCTGAACAAAAAAATTCATAATAACAATCACTTTGGTAAAATTAAATATTTTACCTGTGACAGATCTCGATCATAGTACAGCTTTAATCGTGCTCCATTATACAGAGATTTCAAAACAATGGTGGAGTCATTTTTAGAACAAAGTCTATATGTTCCTTTTCCTTTAGCTTCATGAATCATGTACGGTCCTGTCCAGTTTGGTTCCAGCTTTGATCCCTTTCTGGATAGCTTTTTACTATTTTTTAAAAGGACTAGTGCACCGACCTCAAAACAACAAGCCAAAATCAGTGATTAAAAAACCAGCATAAAAATTATGCTTAGAAATTACCTTGAACATCTCTTTATCTTTACAATGTTTTTCATCATAATACATTTTCTGTTTTTCCTGTGCCTTTTCAATGTTAACGAGAGTCTTCTTACGTATTTCAACCATCATTCTAGTTCTCTCTTCTATATCTACACTATCAACTATAGGGAAAATAATGAGATTACTGGACTTCACATGTGCTTATATTACCTATGGAATTGTCTGTTTCAATATCAGTATCATTACCATCATCATTCTGTTTCTGAAATTCAATTGGAAGCCGTGCCTGTCGACCATACATTAAATAGAAAGGAGAGTACTTAGTGCTAGCTTGTTGAGACACTCGATACGAAAACAAAATAGCATCAAGATACAAATCCCAATCATCTTGTTTATCATCAATGTATTTTAACAACTGCCGCTGCAAAGTTTGGTTGAACCTCTCATCTAAGCCATTAGATTGAGGGTGATATGCACTTGTTAATCGACTCTCTACTCCTGTAAGTCGGCACAACTCATCATTGACCTTTAGCAAAAGTATTATTTTTAACCATAGTTACAAAATGAAAGCATAATCTCTTACTTGATTTACGAATTCTCTTCCCTGATCCGTTATCTTTACATTACAACAACCATGTCTAGTAAAGCATTTGAACAAAAATTCTGCCACTCCTGTAGCATTTTTGTTAGGAAGTGGAGTAGCTTCAGGCCACTTAGAAAAGAAACAAGAAACTGTCATGATGTACTTGTTTCCTCTCGGTGTTACTGGAAGTGGCCCAATCAAATCTACTCCTATTGTATCCCAAACTTCATTTTTCACAGGAATTGGATGGAGCTCTGCTGTAAATTTATCAAACTTTCTGCATAAATATAGGAGTATGAATGTGTAAAATATATACCAATATAATTAAGTAACCAAAATCTAGAAGTACAACTCTGTGTACATATATTATACTAAGATATATTTGCTGCCAGCTCTCACTTTCAGTTCTGGCACTCTAATTATGACTTGACAAGGACTTAGTAATATCTCCTAGTATATTAAAAAGTAACAGTATAGTGAAATGAAGTTCTGCTGTGACATGCGCTATCTTTATTGTTTAGTATCTAGTCATTCATCCAAAAGAGATGGTAAAGAGTTGGTAAAGAGCTAATATGTAGCTAGGTAATTTACAGACGTGGCGGTTATGAATAAGAAATAGAGGTGTTGATGATGGCCCTGTATGAGTAGTTCTATAGAGGTGTGATAGTTGCAGGTTAATGGTATGGACCCAATAGTGTATAAAAGTATGTAAATCAAGCAGCCTTTAAACAATTACTAGTCAATAATTCACAATCCATTGTGACAATCATGGATTTGTATTTGGTATTGATATGTCACTTGAAATAGATGAATAACTTGCCTGTTTGCTCTCTGGCACTTGTCGCAGGACTGGCAATACTTTTTAATATCCTCCATTATACCATTCCAATAGAATCTCTCAGTAACTTTGAAATAAGTCTTGTCCCTGCCAAAGTGTCCACCTCCAAAGGCATCTGAATGGCAGCCTTCGATCACTGCCTGCTTTTGAGACTGGGGCACAACCTTACAAATTTTGGAATAATAACTAAAGGATCAATGTAGCTAGCTCAATAAAAAGCACTTGACTAACCTTTAATTTGTTGTTGTTCTTCTTGTCTTTGAAATATAACAGTCCATCCTCCATAACTTCAAATTGTTTGCTCTTCCTACGCAAGGAATCTCTCTTGTTCTTACTTATAGTGGTGGGAAATTCTTTCCTTCTTATATACTCATAAAGGAGATCATATTCTTGCTGATCCATGCTGGGAAAAATACTAGGAACTAAATGTCACCGCTTTCTACAAGCGACAAAATTTACCGGTGGCGACAATTTTTACTAGTAAATTTTGCCGCCACTGCGACAGAATTTCCGGGCGACAGTATTTACTGTGACCCGGTATTTCTCCTTGTCCCCCCCCCCCCCCCCCCCCCCCCGCCCTTATTATACTAGCTAAATATAAAGCAGGTGGACATATACTATCTAGCTACGACTAACCTGACGAGCGTACGATACTGGAAGTGGTATTAAGTTTGACTACTAAATGAGCCGAACTACTCCGTACCGCCACCCGGTATAGGAAATTTCTGAACTGAATGTACTATAAAACTGAGGAACCGTGGTACTAAAAGTACTTCGATATATGGGCACCCCAGTGTACTAAAAATAGTTAAGAAAATGGGTACCCTTTACATAGGTGCCAACTGTCCCGGATCATCCGGGACAGTCCCGGATTTATCACTCTGTCACGGAGTCCCGGAAAGTGCAAAATAGCTCTATGGTATGTCCCGGAAGCCTGCAGGTTGAGTTGGCCACAAGAAAAACTTGAATAACTTTAGAACGGAAGCAGCTACGCATCCGGGGTTAGCACCATTGGAAAGCTCGCGCAGAAGCGGTTAAAAATATTACCTCAGTATATTCCAAAACCGGAGAGATAGTGCTATTCCAAAACTCAATACAAAAGTCTATGGGAATAGAAACCACAGGTTTCCCGCTCAAAATGCGCCCGCTTTTAGTCGCGGTATGGCTCAATTGATCACGCGGCAGTCTCCGTTAAGAATTTTGTAAACAATGGCTTCTTCTCAGATTGCTGCGTTTCTAGCTTTGTGTCGCGATTAGCTTAGGTTGCGAGTGTGGAAACAGGATAGACAGAGTGCCCTGTTGTCACAGAGGGTACAGGACCACCTGATAGGATGTAGGTAAGATTATTTGTCTCTGTTCAATATCAACTGCCGTATAGCAAATATCACAGTGATTATAGCTATCATTTAGCTAGCAACTTGTAATACAGCCACACTTAAGCTGTTTGCTGTTAAATTGTGTGCTTGTCAAAGCCGTGTTTATGCCACTTCCTTTTCTTCACTACTATAGATGCCGTTTATTGTAAGGATTAGGACCAACTCAGGCAGCACTCCTAGTCAGGTGGCTTAGCAAAATTATTGTTACGAAGTGGATAAAAGCGCAATTTTTTGTACATAGGTTCATTTTGATGTACTTTTTGATATTAGAAGGGGTGCCCGAAAAAAAAATTGGTGCACGCCCAGAAAAAAATGGCTGCCCTGTATATATGAAATGAGTGCTAATTGTTGTTACGGAGCACCTAAAAGTGTAATTCTGTGTATGTATATGGGTTCCTTTAATTGGTCCCCCCCCCCCCCCAAAAAAAAAAGTTAGGCATACACCCAGAGAAACAAAATGGCTGCCTCTTTAATTATGAAATTGCAGCTTTCACAGCACTAGGAATGTAATTATGGAGAAAATGTCATGATAAAAAGACATGTTTCAGATCAATGGCTACACTTGCATTTACAGAGAGGTGAACAAACTATATTGGCTTTCGCACATGTACAGTTTGAGCAATTTCCTTTGCACGAACATTTGACTAGTTCACGGCACGCCTTAGACACATCAGGAATAGTGATCCAAACCGGTGCCCAGGAGTTAGATGTTTTGGTCCAAGAATAGTCCTCGGGTGAAGGAAGCATTTGCTGCACCTGCATGCTGGTCGTCCAGATTCCAGCTTGATACAGAGAACGTTTGCAATGCTGAAGTAGCGCATCTTGGGTAGGAGGCATTCTCTCCACTGAGAGGCTTCTCTTGCAGAATAGTTCTTCTCTTGCTTCATTAATCGAGGTTAAAGGACTTGTTCTGTCATACATTACAACAACTAGTCTTTCAAGAGCTTTGAAGTGGCAAGAATTGGGATTCAAATTCTCAAAGGGATATATAGAAAGATATACAAATGTGTCAGTTACTTCTTCAAAGGCTTGCCAAGCCTGCCATGCAGTTTTCTTGCCCTTGAATTTG
>WLWD01000076.1_pt1 | contig 26075 bp, 25 predicted proteins | sample 6712731 | NCBI WGS metagenome assembly WLWD01 (sample SAMN12718690, study PRJNA576275) | sponge metagenome | isolation source: marine sponge | host: Mycale hentscheli | place: New Zealand: South Island, Marlborough, Capsize Point | collected 2014-11-01 | reverse complement strand
CCCCCCCCCCCCCCCGATACAAATTAGATTATTTTTAGCCGGTACTTCTCCCCTCCCCAGCAAAAAAGTCTATACGAAACTGTGCATCCATTTCCACACGTTGACGTGCTCATTCTTACCACTCCCCTCCCCCAATTATACATTCACTATAATATTAATCTAAACTTACGTACTGGACAAAAACACACAAGTTTCTCGTGGTCAGGTTTGCAGCGAGCATCCCGCAACAAATAAGGTAGGACACAAATCGCAAAAATGAATTTGTTGGCACCTACAGGATAGAAGCAAACAAACTGACATGACTAAACTCAACATAACCTACGTGCAATATGTATGTTCAGTGTTCTCCCCAGAAATTTTGAATTGAATATTGGCTATAATTAGTGGACGCATCCCAACCTATATAGCTACAATATTTTTGTGTAACTTATTATCCCATTTTGTTGTCGTATACAGGATTGTCAAGCAAAACAAGACATCATGACATCTGTGTTCTGAAATAGACTTACTTGGATATCTAGCCATCAATTGCCTGAGTCGAAGATTGCTGCTTGTTTCAAGGCCAGCCTGGAGCAGTATTTTTGTTGACCAAGTGGATTTCCAAGATTCCCGAACTGTGGCTCGCAAGCGATCTATTCCAGTTATTTTCTCCACTTCGAAGAAAAACTGTCCCAAATACATAAAAATTATAAAAACAAAGCCTAAAAACACCCACACACTTACAAATTCTTGTTCCTTAAAGAATGGATATTTTTTCAGTACATCCTTGATGTGGTACGAGCTTTCCCTAATATCTTGCCTTCTCATGGCAAAGGAAATTGAAACCAATTCTTTTACAACAGTCCTGTTACATCCTTTCTTTTTAGCCATTTCCACTTGGATTATTTTGTTGTGCCGCCCAAAGGAGATTGCATCTTCGCCAGCAGGGACGTCAGGAATTGAAAGAGCCTCTCCTGGATGTCTATACTTCTGTATACTCTGTTGTAGACGTTTCGGTGTGGAAGAACTAGCCGATTCATTTTTTTCTTTCTTACATCGCCGGAACTCTTTAAACCTATTGATTAGGGTTTGAACTATAGCACCCTATTGAAAAACAAAAATGGGAGAAAATAATAGCGAAAACAAAAGTAGAAAAAAAAATTACCGTGGCCGGTGCTACTTTAGACTTCATGAATGGATATTTGGAAATTATCTCCACTGCTACAGTTGTAAAATCTTCCTTTGTGGGATACCTGGAATGTAAGAAATAATATGGGCATTAATTGTGTGATACTCTTACGTATTCTTCAATAATTGCTCTATTGATGTACACTGGGAGGGTCCACTACATACACAATTACCTTCGGAATGAAAACATAGTAGCAGCAACTGATGACAGAAATTGCCTTCTTGCTTCTGTGGTCATATTCCCAGACTTAAGGCCTACTTGGACACCAGGACGATAATTTTGAGGAAACGGAAAAGGGTGTGGAATAGGCTCTTCATCTTTCCCTTTCTTTTCAACACTGTCAGGTATGCCAACTTTAAACTTTTTACAGGAACTGTCAGATACACTTTGAGTATCATCAGTGGCTGGATCACGAACTCTTTTCCGATCCTCTTCTTCGAAATCATTACTTAATGGAACTGAACTACAATCCCCTGATGATGATTCCAATAAAAGTGGTGAGTCACATCGAAGTGATGAACTCTGGAAGGGAAGGCAGTGTATGCGAGTTGTATAAAATAGTATAACGAAGTAAGAAGTACAATAAACACAATGAAAAAAGAAGAAATATCATTTTAAAATACAGCCAAGTTTCCACTAAATGAAAAAAAAAAAAGGAGCAATGTTATTTCCCAAAGGAACGGTGTCACGGTATAAGCCCAAGTGGTTCTAAAAATAAGGCAGGAAGCGCAGGCATAGTCTAGGCCATGAGCTTATTATTTGCAAGTAAGTTTTATTAGAGTCAAGTCAAGTCTATTATAGTCTTTCCAACTGAGGCTTTAGTTCTCTGTGGAGTGCGATATTTATTCCTGCCACTTCTCACCAGTTTTTTCCCACCAATTTGCCAGCTAGAACTCTATCCTGTTTGGAGTCGCCACAAGGAATTTTCCAAGTCAATCCCCTGCCACATGTCAGGAACTGAGAAAGGCTTTGTGGTAATCACGGCAAATCTTCTGCTAATGTTCCTCATCTCTTGCATTGGTAACTAATTTCAATGCAAGACCTATCATTTTGCTCAGTAAATTAATCTTAGAATACTGGGTAGTGCATATAGTGCTGATGACTAGTTTATAGCAATGTGAGCTTATAGCACGAGACACAGTTCCGTTCAGATGAAAGAACAATTCTACTAAAATGGCCAAATTAAATAGGGGATTTATAAGTAAATATCAAATTTATGCTTTTATGCTACCCACCAATAAGGCGGGTACTAATAGTTACCAGGTTTATTATTAGAACATGATTTCAGGGGGGACAAATCATTTCGGGATACTGAGGGGGATATTAATTAAATCTAAACAAATATAGTAAAAATGATTTTCAGGGGGGACAAAACAGTTTTCAGGGCAGGCAAAATGCCCTCCCAAAAAGCCCTAAAAAAACCCTGGTTACAAAGTATGTATAGCTAAACAACTCTCACCTGGAAGAAAAACAAAACAAAAAAAAACCATACTAACTTCCAAGATCCCCCAAAACTTGGCAGGTGGTAAAGAATAAACGAGTTAATGATACTGAAGAGGGGACTCCAATTGGAACTACATAAACTACATTATAATAATTCAATTGTCACTGAGATTGGTGCTATTTCAAAGCTAATAAAACTTTATAACCATTGCCAAAGAAACTTTAGGCATCTTCCTAGCTATAATAGTTTAACTTACTTTTCCATCCAAAGTCAACAAACTTGGCTGCACCACCATGTTCAACTTATCCTTGTGGCAGATAACATAATCATCCTCAAGGTCTACAACTTCATCCCACTCCTTATCATATTTTTGAAAAAGAATATCCAAGCGCACATTGTCGTCGAACTGGAAGAGTGTGCTACACTTGTTCTTCAAAAATTGCAGACCGTCTTCTCCAGGTGGAACTCTAACGGGTTTTTTGCTGTCATTATAGCAAACCAGCACCATTTTGGCCTCCACACGGTCGTCATCTACTCGCTGAGACATCTCGCGTTCCTGATCCTGATGGTGCCTCTCATGTGCCATGTGGCGTTGTAGAGGCGTGGTTTTGGGCGCGGTCATCTTTGATGGCTCTATTTAGAACTCGGAATTAAAAATGTCTTCGAGGGTTCTTGAAGGGTATCGTTGTACGATTTGTCATCGGTTTGCGGCAGCCTCAGTGAATGGAATATTGAAGCATATTGGTATTGTTCATTCCCACCAACCGAATTTTCGAGTTGTCTGTGGAATCGATGGTTGTCCGAAAGCGTACAGTAATTACCATTCTTTTCGAAAGCATTTGCGTCGTAAACATAACGAAACTGTGCTAGAGTTGAGACCTCCAGGAAGTCGAACTTACGAATTTTGTTCGCTTGAAGAAGACTTGGAAGTTAGTCAAGACAATGATGTGAACTATTGGAGCAAAAATAGTTGCATACAGTTTCTTTTAAAATGCAAAGAAGTTGGACAAATGCCACAGGGAGTGATCAATGATCTTCAATGTGATATCACTATGCTAGTGGAAAATGCTTTAGATACTTTGTCAAGCAATGTTCGAGGTATTCTAGAGCAGAGTAATGTTGCTGTTGAAGGTATTCATGGCTTAGAGGATATTCTTCAAGCGAGTGATCTTCGTAAACCTTTTGAGGGATTGGAAAGCGAATACTTACAAAAGAGAGCTTTCCATTCATTGGGTCTAGTGGTATGTTAACAATTTTATTTTGTTAATTTAACTTTTAGTAGACTTTTTTTAGTATCCCATTGAGCGGATCCTTGGCTCGTCTTTTGGTGGAAGCAGTGGCTCTAAACATCGATTTAAGTTGACTTCAGACTGTGCGTATGATATTCCCTTGAAAGAGTCACTGCAACAACTTCTTTCAAATGCTTCTGTTTTTAGCCAGGTGAATTAATCTGATTCATTCAATACATATGTCTACATTTATTAAATTCAAGGTTTTTTTAATTTTATTTAAATCTGAACATTTTAACAATATTAGGTGATGCAAGGAAATCAGCGAAATGATGAACTTTTAAAAGATTATTGTGATGGTTCCAACTTTAGAGAACATCCCTTGTTTTCTCAAGATAGAAGACATTTGCAAATAGTTCTTTACTATGATGATGTGGAGGTGTGCAACCCGCTTGGCTCGAGAGTGAAAAAGCATAAATTAGGTGAGGTGTAAGTAATTTATTTTGAAAAACTATGATTTGCACCTGATTATAAGCAGGGTTGAAGCAAAGGAGAAAAGGCAACCCTGTAACCCTTCTCCTTTTTTTTTTTTTTTTTTTTTTGTATCACTACAACGAATGAAGTATCTATACTAATTGTCTACATTGAGTCCCATAATGTATGTCATACAGGACTATTCTACTATCTGCTAGGAAACCTAAGACCGGAATTACGTTCTTCTTTAAAAGCTATTCAACTTGTGACTTTGGTTCGCCATACATTCATTAAGGACTATGGAATAGACAAAATTTTGGAACCCTTTATGGATAGCATCAAATTGCTTGAAAGTGTAAGCTGATGTAATGTAACAAAGCAATTTGAATTAAGTACTTAACATGACAATATTTTCTTTTTCCTGTTCCATATTTGTGACCGTCTACGGGAAAACCGGGCACAACGCGGCGTGCGTAATATCGAGAAAAGATCGATCGATTTCTTAAAAATGTATTGTTTCAAGCCGACGGAAGGGAACGGTTAGGTCTATTATAGCAGGAACGACTAAAGCTGCGACGATAAAACTTGGAGAGCTCAATATCTGGACGCCGACAACTCCGTAAGTGCAAAAAAAAAAAATTCGAAGGTGCCGCGTTGTGCCTGGTTTTCCTATAGACGGTCACATATATATGTGTGTTGTCTACATTGTTGTTAATGCAAACCTGAATGGTCTTGGACTTGGCCAGAAGATTTTTTACAAGTTCAGTCACCAAACACTTTGGGATCGAGGGGTGTTTAGATAACCGAAATGTTCGGATAACCATTGTAAAATGTACTGTAGAGTACTAATGAGAGGGCATGACCAAGCTATTCTTCATATCTGCACGTGCTACTATTAGATTTTGTGTGTTCAGTCAACTTAATTGTTCGGATAACTGAAGTTCTATTGTACTATTTGATTGGAGGTTTATACTGGTATATGTATGTTTGATGTAGGATGAGGGCATGGAATTGAACATACATGACCAACTGTATAGATTTAGGGGAACGATCAGCATTGTATGTGCTGATAATCTCGCTAGTTGGAGTCTCGGTGGATTTAAGTCTCTCTCAAGTGCTTTAAGAAAGTGCCGGTTTTGTATGGCAATTGGTGAAGACATGAAATCAAAGGTATGTTATTGACTTCAAGCTGTTTTTTGTTTTGTTTTTTAACTGATTAACGACAAATTACGTCAATTGGAGTCACACGTATGTATGTCCCTCAGGCCGAATTATGTTGGTTGGTGTCAAGCAGCTCAGTTAAAGCACTAGATTTTTGGGGGAGTGGGGGTGGAATCCCAGCTCTCTCCCCTTCACCCACCCACACACTCACACAAACACACACACACAAACACACACACACACACCCTTCCCCCTACATCATATGTGACCATCTACAGGAAATTCGGGCACAACACAGAACGCGTAATTGATGGAAAAAGATTGATTTTATTCTTTAAAATGTATTTAAACAGCCTGCAAAGTGGAACTGTGTGGTCACATTTATGGGCGGCAGTTCTAGCTATCACATTAAATTTGAAGAACTCAATCTCTAGCTGATAAAGGACGCATAAGCACACAAAAAATTTATGGATGGGGCCGCATTGTGCCGATTTTCCTGTAGACTGTCAAATATCTATAATCACCATATTTCATGATTTCTCTGCATTATTCTATAGTTTCTGTCTGAGGACTTTGAAAGGCGAACCAGGGAATGCCACACAAGTCATTGTGCTCTCCTCAATAGTGATTCACATGATCACATTGCTACTACTTATGGTGTGGATCGCAACTCAATTCTCAACACTTCAAGGTATTTCCATGTAACTGATGGTTTGGCTCCTGATATCATGCACGATATCTTGGAAGGTTGCTTACAGTATGAAATGAAAGAGTTATTGAAGTATTTTATACGGGATCAAAAATTGTTTGATTTGAACATGCTGAATAGAAAAATCACTTCTTTTCGGTATGGACCTATTGAATCTAGAAACAAACCTGTGCCAATGTCAAGTACTTCTTTGAATTCATCCGACCATAGTCTAAAACAAAGTGGTATGTACTATTTTCATGTTTAGATCTTTATCATACTATTTACATGGATCACATAGGTACATAATCAAAAGTTTTTCTATTCCCTAGACATTATGATGTTATGTTTTTGGATGACAATCTCCTATTAAGCTGTGCATTATATAGAATAAACACTTATTCTAACATCATTTTGAGCATGATGATGCATTGGATTGTAGCCATTTCTGTACTTCATTTTACAGTTTATATTGGCACATGTGCATTAATCGTGTTCTATCGGTTAAATACAATAAGGTTTTATCCAAAACACGAGGTTTAATGTTTTGTTAGTATTAGCTATATCGATTTCATATTGTAGACTGTTGCCTGAAATGTCAGTGAGAGTGTCGATTTATGCTAACACTTTTACAGCTTTGGTTATTTGGTTGTTTTGTAGCATCCCAGCTGTGGTGTCTAGCCAAATTGTTTCCATTAATGATTGGGCATTTCATCATGGAAAATGAGGAACACTGGGAAAATTTCTTACTGCTACTTACTATAACAGATTTTGTGTTCGCACCTATTATTTCTCAAGATGTTGTACCTTATTTGAAAGATGTTATTCAAGAACACCATACAAATTTCTGTTTACTTTATCCACATGCTCCAATTATCCCGAAACTTCACTACATGATTCATCTTCCAGAATGGATACTACGGTATGTATATAACCCATACAGTACGGTTGTAGTGTATTAATAAATACTTTGATAGTTTAACTGTTGGCTTGATTGATATAGTTAACTATAAGCAAAGTCAGACAGCATAACACAGCAAGTTAGGAAGTTTGATGTTGTTGTTTTTTTTGTTGTTGTTGTTGTTTTCTCTCCTTTTTTTTCTTTTTTCTTTTTTAAGTTATGGTGCCAGTATGAGCACCTTCATCAGCTGGAGTTTTCAGTCTTGCTGGCCACTATTGTACAGTTTTTAGCGTAGGGTAAAGCCTACCATAACATTGCAAGGTGTAGAGTTGAGGGAATTTATATGGATCTGAAGATCAGACTGTCAAAGTTTTGTGTTTGGTTATAACAGAGAGTTAAATACTGAGGTTTAAGAATTTGATATTGAACTAAAAATAATTAGAGGAAGGAAATTTTACGTTTTGTAGGTTCGGTCCACCTAGCAGATATTGGTGTATGCGATTTGAAGCTAAACACAGTTACTTCAAATCTCTGACTCAGAAGGTGAAGTGCTTCAAAAACATTGCCAAAACATTAGCGGAGCGTCATCAGAATTTGATGTGCTACTATTCACTGGATGGAGATACTTTCAAGAAAGATTGGGAGTTTGGAAGAATTAAGTAAGTTTAGGAACTTGCTTATATCGGGTGTGTTATTTTTTTGTACCTGTATGTCCCTCTCTTCCCCCCCCCCCCCTCCCCCCTCTCCCTTCCCACCTCTCACTCACACACTCCACGTGGAATTGCTTCGTCACCACTAAAGTGTATGGTTATTTAATTCATCATATTCCTAATTCCTCTGTTGTTTTGTAGTTGTCATTGTTATTTTAGCTTCCCCTCCCATTAAGGTGTTGACCCTTTACCTGTTGAGGATAATAATGATAAATTCTAAAACATGTAGATTCTGTGCAGTCGCTTCACATGTAATTGTGAACAGTAAGATAGTTGCTTTTACTATGCCAACGTATATGTATATCGACATGCCTATGACTTTGATAATAAAGTCATCAGATGGTTTTCACAGCCATGGGAATTTTTCTTGGCTGCAGCTACTGTATTTAATACCTGTGATTAAATATTGAATAGTTAGTTCACTACATATGTGTATATTATAGGGCAGTTGTTAAGAAGGAGGATTACAATCGTAGTGATCTTATCGCTGACACATTGAGCGAGATAGAAAGTGACATTAGCATGTAAGTGTGTGTGTATGTGTGCTTAAATTGCAATTTGAAGGTTTTAATTTGGACCATTTTACTAAACTTTATGTGTCTATCACCCAATTCTTGGTTCCTATGCTATAGACCCCCTCATGTCCAACCCCACGGGACCATAGATCGTTTGGATAAGTAAAACAATGCATTTTCAATGGAAACCATCAATTTCTCTATTTGTGACCGTCTACAGGAAAATCGGGCACAACGCGGGGAACATCATTTTTTTTTTTTTACACAAATAAGTTCATTAAGAGCTGAAGATGAACTCCAAGTTTTAGAGCCACTGCGCGAACCGTTTCCGAGATAATACACAGAACCGCTCTATTCTGCAAGCATCAAAGACCCATTGAACATCGAGATTTAGAGCCCCAAAGGCGTTGCTAGGGGTGTGCCCGCGTTAATTCCGTAGCTATCTTGTTACGGAAACAGCTTTTAGAAAGAGTAAGAAGTCTTTCCTTATTTCGGGGAAATTGCTGGTAGCCATTTTCGCTGTATTTTTATTCCTTTTCTTTTAGCTTTGAGAATATTGGTGCTGCTGCTGCCTGCTTATCTAGTGAGGTACCATGGAAGTAGGAATTATAAAGAAAAGATAAAGGTAAGCAAGTCTGTTGTTAATCCAAGCAGTAATTTTAAGTGTTCATTAAAGTTTGTATACTTATGCACTTACAAGTATTTCTAGTGCATGCACGCACGTACTGGTATTTCTAGTGTGTGCACGCACAAACTGATATATACACACGCACTAGTATTACCACTGTGTACACGCACGCACTAAAAATTACCACTGTGTGCATACACACATACTAGTGATACCACTGTGTACACGCACTAGTATTACCACTGTGTGCACACACACTAGTATTACCACTGTGTGCACACACATACTAGTAATACCACTGTGTACACACACTAGTATTACCACTGTGTACACGCACTAGTATTACCACTGTGTGCACAAACATACTAGTAATACCACTGTACACTAGTATTACCACTGTGTGCACACACATACTAGTAATACCACTGTGTACACATACTAGTGATACCACTGTGTACACACACACACTAGTATTACCACTGTGTACACGCACTAGTATTACCACTGTGTGCACAAACATACTAGTAATACCACTGTGTACACACACTAGTGATACCACTGTGTACACACACACTAGTATTACCACTGTGTACACACACTAGTATTACCACTGTGTGCACACACATACTAGTAATACCACTGTGTACACACACTAGTATTACCACTGTGTACACACACTAGTATTACCACTGTGTGCACACACATACTAGTATTACCACTGTGTGCACACACATACTAGTAATACCACTGTGTACACATACTAGTGATACCACTGTGTACACACACACTAGTTATTACCACTGTGTGCACACACATACTAGTAATACCACTGTGTACACACGCACTAGTAATACCACTGTGTGCACACACATACTAGTAATACCACTGTGTACACACACTAGTATTACCACTGTGTACACGCACTAGTATTACCACTGTGTACACGCACGCACTAAAAATTACCACTGTGTGCATACACACATACTAGTGATACCACTGTGTACACGCACTAGTATTACCACTGTGTGCACACACACTAGTATTACCACTGTGTGCACACACATACTAGTAATACCACTGTGTACACACACTAGTATTACCACTGTGTGCACACACATACTAGTAATACCACTGTGTACACGCACTAGTATTACCACTGTGTGCACACACATACTAGTAATACCACTGTGTACACACACTAGTATTACCACTGTGTGCACACACACATACTAGTAATACCACTGTGTACCACACTAGTATTACCACTGTGTGCACACACATACTAGTAATACCACTGTGTACACATACTAGTGATACCACTGTGTACACACACACTAGTATTACCACTGTGTGCACACACATACTAGTAATACCACTGTGTACACACGCACTAGTAATACCACTGTGTGCACACACATACTAGTGATACCACTGTGTACATGCACTAGTATTATCACTGTGTGCACGCACTAGTATTACCACTGTGTGCACGCACTAGTAATACCAATACCACTGTGTACACACACGCACTAAAAATTACCACTGTGTGCACGCACTAGTATTACCACTGTGTGCACACACATACTGGTATTACCATGTGCACACAGTGTTTGTTCGTACTAGTACTAGTGTTTGTTCGTACTAGTGTTTGTTTGTACTAGTGTTTGTTCATACTAGTGTTTGTTCGTACTAGTGTTTGTTCATTCTAGTGTTTGTTCGTACTAGTGTTTGTTCGTTCTAGTGTTTGTTCGTTCTAGTGTTTGCTCGTTCTAGTGTTTGTTCGTACTAGTGTTTGTTTGTACTAGTGTTTGTTCGTACTACTGTTTGTTCGTACTAGTGTTTGTTTGTGCTAGTGTTTGTTCGTTCTAGTGTTTGTTTGTACTAGTTCGTACTAGTGTTTGTTCGTACTAGTGTTTGTTCATTCTAGTGTTTGTTTGTTCTAGTGTTTGTCGTGTTTGTTCGTACTAGTGTTTGTTGTTAGTGTTTGTTCTAGTGTGTTGTTCGTACTAGTGTTTGTTCGTTCTATGTTTGTTCGTTCTAGTGTTTGTTCGTACTAGTGTTTGTTTGTTCTATGTTTGTTTGTACTAGTGTTTGTTTCTTCAGTGTTTGTTCTAGTGTTTGCTCTTAGTGTTTGTTTTGTTCTAGTGTTTGTTCGTACTAGTGTTGGTTTGTACTAGTGTTTGTTCGTACTAGTGTTTGTTCGTACTAGTGTTTGTTCGTACTAGTGTTTGTTTTCGTCTAGTGTTTTTATATCTAGTGTTTTTTGTGTCTAGTGTTTGTTGGTTCCGAGTGTTTGTTGTTCTAGTGTTTGTTCGTAACGATGTTTGTTGTTTCAGTTTTGTCGTACTAGTGTTTGTTTGTTCTAGTGTTGTTTCGACTAGTGTTTGTTTCGTTCTAGTTTTTGTTCGTATAGTGTTGTTCGTACTATGTTTGTTGCTAGTGTTTGTTCTACTAGTGTTTGTTTCGTACAGTGTTTGTTCGTACTAGTGTTGTTCAACTAGTGTTTGTTCGTACATTGTTTTTGTCAGTCTAGTTGTTTGTTCTTACATGTTTGTTCGTTCTAGTGTTTGTTTGTACTAGTTCGTACTAGTGTTTGTTCGTACTAGTGTTTGTTCATTCTAGTGTTTGTTTGTTCTAGTGTTTGTTCGTACTACTGTTTGTTCGTACTAGTGTTTGTTTGTGCTAGTGTTTGTTCGTTCTAGTGTTTGTTTGTACTAGTTCGTACTAGTGTTTGTTCTACTCGTGTTTGTTCGTACTAGTGTTTGTTTGTACTAGTGTTTGTTCGTACTACTGTTTGTTCGTACTAGTGTTTGTTTGTGCTAGTGTTTGTTCGTTCTAGTGTTTGTTTGTACTAGTTCGTACTAGTGTTTGTTCGTACTAGTGTTTGTTCATTCTAGTGTTTGTTTGTTCTAGTGTTTGTTCGTACTACTGTTTGTTCGTACTAGTGTTTGTTTGTGCTAGTGTTTGTTCGTTCTAGTATTTGTTTGTACTAGTTCGTACTAGTGTTTGTTCGTTCTAGTGTTTGTTCATTCTAGTGTTTGTTCGTACTAGTGTTTGTTCGTTCTAGTGTTTGTTCGTTCTAGTGTTTGCTCGTTCTAGTGTTTGTTCGTACTAGTGTTTGTTTGTACTAGTGTTTGTTCGTACTACTGTTTGTTCGTACTAGTGTTTGTTTGTGCTAGTGTTTGTTCGTTCTAGTGTTTGTTTGTACTAGTTCGTACTAGTGTTTGTTCGTACTAGTGTTTGTTCATTCTAGTGTTTGTTTGTTCTAGTGTTTGTTCGTACTACTGTTTGTTCGTACTAGTGTTTGTTTGTGCTAGTGTTTGTTCGTTCTAGTATTTGTTTGTACTAGTTCGTACTAGTGTTTGTTCGTTCTAGTGTTTGTTCATTCTAGTGTTTGTTCGTACTAGTGTTTGTTCGTTCTAGTGTTTGTTCGTTCTAGTGTTTGCTCGTTCTAGTGTTTGTTCGTACTAGTGTTTGTTTGTACTAGTGTTTGTTCGTACTACTGTTTGTTCGTACTAGTGTTTGTTTGTACTAGTGTTTGTTCGTACTACTGTTTGTTCGTACTAGTGTTTGTTTGTGCTAGTGTTTGTTCGTACTAGTGTTTGTTCTAGTGTTTGTTCGTACTAGTGTTTGTTCGTACTAGTGTTTGTTCGTACTAGTGTTTGTTTGTTCTAGTGTTTGCTCGTTCTAGTGTTTGTTCGTACTAGTGTTTGTTTGTTCTAGTGTTTTTTCGTACTAGTGTTTGTTCGTTCTAATGTTTGTTTGTACTAGTGTTTGTTTGTACTAGTGTTTGTTCGTACTAGTGTTTGTTCGTTCTAGTGTTGGTTCGTACTAATGTTAGTTCATAATAGCTTTCAGCATTATTACTCCTTTTTCTCCATTTCTTCTCTTTCGTGTTTTTCTAGGCAATGAATGCCTGGGACCAGCCTGTTCTTGCTGTTATACAAGGATGTTCTAGCTTGAATCTTGATACTGTTGGCATAGTAGCTACAGGTAAGTTGCAATTGTATGTATCATGATGTAATTATGATTACTTAATAAGAACTTTAATAAAAGATTAGTTGGCTCTGCTTTTTCGGCTTCTTTTGGGTGGGGGTGAGGATGGTGGAGAGGGAGAAGGAGATGTGGATGGTAAAAGTGTGAAGTCATGGTTGTGAGGTGTCTGGGTATGAGGTGGAAGACAGACAATGTCTTTACATGCATCCGGGACAAAGTCCCGGATTTTATCATGCAGGTACTTCTGCCTCTCCTGTGGCAGTCCTGGTGGCTCAATCACTTCGGGTAGCTGTTCGGGACAGGGCTTCCAGTCTTGTTGGTTCTTCGTGAGGAGGGTGAGCGTCTTCTCCTCAGCATCACATCGCATCTGCACATCCACTTTGCCTGGTGTACCTGAGGAGAAAATCAGGTGGTGGAATGACGTAATGCCATCAAAGGCTCCCCTCTTGAAGTATGGCTGGAAGTGTTCTGGTGTTGAGGGGTCTGGATTTGGTGTTGAGGGTCTGGATCTGGTGTTGAGGGGTCTGAAGCCTCGACGTCAGAGTCTGAGGGATCCAGGGGGGCATATAAGTTGAATTCATCCTCAAAAAGAGGAGGAATAGACTCGGACTCAGAGTCATCACTAGAACCTTTAAAAATGTATTATTTTTTATATTTTTTATTTTAAAATTAGTAAAAATGTAAGCCCTAGGCTATTGCATGAAGATACCTTCTTCTGAGTAGCCAATAAAGTGGACATCAAATTCTTCATCACCTAAAAAGGTAAAAGAGTTATGACTTAAGAGTAATTTTGTAGATTGGGTACTAACAGTCTGGGGGTTGGTCTTCACTTCCTGGAGCCATGATCGCTAATGAGCTCCTCTAAGGCTTCACTGTCGGCTCCACCCATCATGTCCAGGCCATCGCGGTGGTGGAGATTCAAAGCTCTGGCTAGGTTCCAGGCTTACTCATGGTCTGTCTCTAGCTCTATCTAAACTGCACGTTCCGATTTTCCTGTAGACGGTCACATTTAATGCTAATGTTGAATTAATTTCGTAATGTCACAAAATTGCAGTTCATATATTCAAACACGTAAGTGTTAGATATGCCCAAGAATTTTTTTGAGATTTCTTTAACTTGGTTGTACTACCCACAGCCCCTCCCCCTTCTACCCTGTCCCAAAATGTGTAATATTTTACTGTACACATCTGTGTGTATGTTCTTACAGAGTCAGTTGGGCAAGGTGTGGGACTGTGACATACAAGCCAAGCAGTATTGTGGTGGTTGAAAATACCTTGCTTCCACGATTCGGAGAAATCATTGAAATTTTGGTTTTTAATGTCAAACATTGCTTATTCATTTTACAGCTCTACAAAACTGAATGCTTTTTACACCACTATCATGCCTTTGAAGTCACACAAAGTAAACAATGTTTATCATGTGTTCCTAATCTTTTAGTAGACTATCACCCACTTACACTGTACTATCTTCCAAGCCAAAAAAAAGTCATTCCATTGAAGTATCACCTCATTGAAGACTTGTAAATATGCTTTTATTGTTAAATGAATACTGTGCAAATTTTTGAAGTAAGTTACATAAGATTTGATTTACACACACACACACACTTTATTTTTTAAGTCTTCATTACAATTAATGAAACAGCTCCAAGTGTCTATATCTTCCTATAGTAATACTTATCTAAGCCACTAGTTATAGCCGGGGTGAGGGTGTTATAAGATGAATTTGTCCAGTGACTTGACAACAGTCAGACACAATCCGCTGGACACATATACACACACACAGAATGGGAAAAGGGGGAGAAGATATACATATTCTTGAGAGAGATGGAGTTATATCACTTGATTGAATCTTGGAGGTGGCGTTACAGAAAAATCTTGTAAACATCTTGCCGAAAGGTTGGACCACTTGACGTTATCATCATGGTGTCTAGTGGATAATCATTCTGGAGAACAAAAACTGTAGCTATTGTATTCAAACTAGAACATTAATGGGGGTCAGTTGTTTGACATTCATTTGTATATAATGTCTTTATTATTGCTACACAAATGTGTGCTAATTGCACAACACACCAAATATGGTGTGCAACATCTTAGCACACTAAATAAAGTGGGCTATTTCATTGCACACCAAATGAGGTGTGGTAGTCACGCGTTTATGATAGAGTGTGAATGCACACCAAAGGTGTGCTACGAATTTGGTGTGCTACGCACGCCACATTTTTTACAGTGCAGTCTCTAACTCCATGCTCTTATCTATACCACAATGTCCTAGTCTCTAACTCCATTGTCAAATTTCTAACTATTATGCTTTTATCTTTCAATAATAATTACCTCTCATGAATGCGTCAATTTGCTGACTCAGCTCTGCTTGTCCAATATCTTTTAAGACATCTAGTAGTTGTTGCCATGTTGGATGATGTAGTTTATGCCATGTGGCAATAACAGGATTTACATAATACACAGGATCACTCTGTGACTTAAGGTTTGGTAGTTTTACTCTAGTAGATTTCTTTAGTTCAGAAAGACTGTTAGCCAGGACAGACACTATCCGAATGCCCATCACTGCCTCTAGTCTGGACAGGACATTGGATATGAACTGGTTGTCTGGCGAATAGGGAATCACTATATAAAATAACAATATTTTACTTAAAAACATAATAATATTAGATGGTGAGAGAGCTAGTCAAGTCTTTTTCAGTATAAATGAAGAAAATTCATATCATTATAAGAGCATGTGAAAGTTCTCTCTGTAATCTATAACAGTGGACATGCTGAAGAAAAATAGTATCACTGCAGTTTCTAAAGTGGGACTACTTGACAACACTAACCTGATGAAGTTATTCTATACACTCCCTCGGAATCAGCAAGCACTAACTGTCCAAAAGACAATACTGCAGCTGATGTAAATATAGTATGGTTATGTGGTACACCTCCCTCACTAGTTGGCTCAATCCAAGACCGTGCAGTGCTCAAATAACTTCTTATAGAAGAATATTTATCTATACTAATAAGATTTGATAAAAAGGAGGTAATAGCAAATGTTTCAATGGGTGTGGTTATCTCCCTCCATACTGTTCCTGTAGTTGTCCTGTTATCACTAGCAGATGCTTTAAGAGATTCTAAATTGCATATAAACAGAATCTTCTCCTTGTCATCTCCTCCAGTGAAGTAGAAGTTTCCTTCATGGAATGCTGATCGTATGTCCAAGCATGGAGTAGGTAGTGAGTCTGCAGTCATCCAGTGGTCACCAAGTAACACCTCCACAACATCCAAGTCCTTGTCATTGTGAACACTCCCACCAGCCACTACCAGGGCTTCTGGTGATCCTCCACTAACTGATGATGTACAGCTGCGACAAGTAGGCATGGCAGGGAGTGATGTCTTCCAGTCTAGACCAGTAGTACTAGTCAATAGTTGGTTGGTAAACTCATCATGATTTATTCCACCAACCAATACAAACTTAGACTGGTAGGTAGTTAGGGAGGAGATTTGATTTGGTGCAGTAGTCGTAGTCCATGAGTGCAGGTCATCAGTATGATGATTAATATGAAGTTTGTTACCATAGTCAAGTATAACTATTGTATCACGTAGTACTGCACAATGTCTAGGCTTGATATGCTCATTCCAGGTATGGAAGTGTTCCCTGTGAAGTGAGGCTAGAGGGTGAAGAAGATCAACCTAAATACATTTAAAACAATATTATAATTGATGACAAACACCAAATCTCGCAACATTAATAGTTTCTTTGTATGATAAAATAACCAAAAATTTTTATTTATACCAGATAAAAAAGAAGACATGCAACTAACTAGTGCTATGCTTGAGCACAAATGGCGAGCGAGCCTTAAACTACACTTTGTTAAACGATTGATTTTAACAGCTAACATTGAAACTACTAAAATAAAGCCGAGTTGTTAAATTACACATATGCAGTAAAGGAGATTCAATGCCATAGTAACCGCTCCCCTCAACTGTTTGAATTGAAAAAGAAGCAACAAAATCAAGTCGCGTTATTTAAATTTTTCTTTGTGATATTCTTAATAGTAGTTGTAATGCACAATACTTTCACACAACTGAACATACCTACGCAAGACTTACCTTCGTGGTTCGTCTAGTGGACAATGAATTTTCAAGTAAATACTGTTGAGTAGGGCTTATAACTGTGATAAATAGCGTATTAACTTACCACCGCCACTAACTAGAATAGAAATGGAGCTCCTATAAGTTTTTGAGTTTTAACTGTACCCGCAAAACAATTCAAAGTGGTAAACAATTCAATTTCTAAGGTGATACGGGTAATGATCGCTAAACCGGAGGATTCTGTTTAGTGAAGATTGGGATGGGGTCAAATACAGAGCGAACACAAAAATGCGCGAGGGTCAAAGTACAAAATGACATACATACGTCCTAACATATATATAAATAAACAAACATCCCCGATTTTCAATTGTGTTACCCCTGTAAGTGTCTCGCTCTCTACGTTCGCTCGCCAATTATATATGAGTAAATAATGCAACAAACTATATACACACTTCATATCAACTAACATAGGTGTATGTAATTAACTAGTGGTGTGCTTGAGCACAAATGGCGAGCGAGCCTAAAGACTATACTACTTTTATTGACTTCTAACACTGAAGCTACTGAAAATAAGGTCCAGTTTTTTAATTTAGCATACAGGGTAAAGGGATTTCAGTGCCATAGTAACATCTCTCTGCAACTGCTTGAATTGAAGGAAAAAACAACAACAACAAAACAATACGCGTTATTTAAAAGTTTTCTTTGTGCTATTCTTTAGCTAAGTAGTGGTTGTAACACACAATGCTTTGACACAGCTGGACATGCACCTACACAGAGTTACCTTGGCAGTAGTCTAGTGGACAATGTATTTTCAGGTAAATACTGTGCGCACGGCTTATAACCATGACAAAGAGCGCATTGACTTACCACCGCCACTAACTCGAATAGAAATGGAAGTCCCTTAAGTTTTCAAGTATTAACTGCACCTGCAAAAGAATTCAAAACGGTAAACAATTCAATTTCTAGGGTGATACGGGTACTGATCGATAAACCAGAGGATTCTGTTTAGTGCAATTTGGGACGGGGTCGAACAAATAACTAACACAAAAACGCGAGGGTCAAAGTACAAAATGACATACGTACGTCCAAACATATATACAAATAAATAAACATCCCCGATTTTTTTCATTTTTACCCCTGTAAGTGTCTCGCTCGCTACGCTCGCTCGCCAATTAGAAGAACAACAAATACACTCTAATTCAACAATGTAAATAAAAACACATACATATCCAATTCTTTACCAAGAGTGTCTAAACTAGCACACACATAGTAACACTAATGGCATTCAAACACAAAAATATACATACAATGTTAAATATATAAATACAATAATAGCTACTATCAGAAGACACACATGATATACAAACACATTGAAAATGTGCACATGCTACAATTATGTACAGTAGAATCTCGTCTGATAAGATCACAACCCAATGAATGCAAGGATTGTGGGTACACCGTGCAGACTCGTTGCTGAGCCTCAAAGGACCATTTTTTTTATAACTGGGTGGGAAAAAAACCTAACATAGATGGTGGCTTCCTAAGAGAAACTTCGAGTCACAGTCGCTCCCGTGCCTGCAATGTGGGTTGGCACAATGTCACTAGCAAAACATTTCATATAGAGCCAAATGCCACCACAAGAAGAGCAAACTACTATGGAGAAACTACCACACTGCTAGGACTAGAGGACTGCTGACTACTATTAAAAAGTTCATTTCAATGTACACGGACGTAAATTACAATTATATGAGTGTGTGGTTGATGTGGGGAAAACAAAGGATAATGACTACTGTCACATGTCTAGTGACCACTCTGTACCAGCTGTATAAATCAATAATCCTTTTGGTCTGGGGATGCCCAAACATGGTCAGTGGTCGTAGGAGCAAAAGTAAAAGAAGGGGGAGGTGGGGGGGAATTGGTAAAATATGGCTGTTTTTGATTTTTACTATATTACCATATAAATCTTTTATGCCATGCTTTCCAACATAGCATTCCAATGCCTCCAGAGATATCATATTAGTTGTTGAGAATTGGAGCTAGCTTGTAAGTTAGATTTTTTGAAAGACCGTTGTTACCAATGCTTTGTATTATTACAACAGTTGCCAGCTTACATTTTGGCTATTACAGATTTAATAGCAACCGGCTGAAGGCCTAGACAAAGGGAACCTGATCAGCGATGTGCATAGGGGTCCTGCCTCACAAGGATGAGAAATAGCTGGAAACAAAACAGAACTAGTATATGAGTGTGTTTATATCTTTTAATTCACTATGCGTATGTTGTTACTGTGCATTCATTGTGTTCATGTCCATTCATCAATTTCTTTATAGACAGAAAAGTGTCAATTTTGTTTTTACATTCATTATCATTTGTATGTGTGTTTGAGGGCCCCCTCCAATGAATAAAATAACTACAATAGCGTAAGTGGCCAATTATCGATCACCTTTCAACTAACCTCGGTATCGACCAGGAGAACCAGTCAAGGCAATATAATTCAATTGGGCGATAACACCGCGCGAGTGGACGCTGTTTGGTATAGTTCCCGGGGCTCCACCAAAAAAAAAAAAGGGGGATTTTTGTTACTCATTTCCTGAGTAGGACCTGGAGTAGCAGTAAAGCTAATACCTGGAGTAGCAGAAGCGCTTGGTAAGCTCATCAACACTGGCAATTTCACTAATATCCTCTTCCATTTCACATTCATTTTCACTATTATTATCATTGCTTTCTATATCAGAATATTCATATCTCTCTGCATACTCTTCCTCATCAACATACCCCTCAAAATCATCCCCAGAATCAGCATCAAGCGTAGATAAAACGTCTTTAGTTGTGCAAATACGTTGGGTCAACGCTGATAAAAACCGGTAGCAAGAAGTGGTAATTACCGCTGAATAAATTCCGGTGGCTGTTACCGCCTAATTGACATTGTGTCGCTGGCAACACGCGTCTGCGGTAAGGGCGTCCTTGAGCATAAATATACGCACTCCACGGTCTACGCGTAGTTCAATTGTGGCATATATATATATACTCGCCGCAGTGACAGAGTTAAACCCTGTATTGCACAAAAGAAAGCAGAAACTGCTAGTGGGTATACAAATCCTGACTCAATGGAAGGTATTAGTTCTCCCCCAACAAGTCTATAATGATTTCTGGGAGTAGCTATCTTTAGATCTACCCTCATAGGACACTCCTCAAAAGTTGGCTTAGTAATTACAAGTCACAGTTATAATAATAAAACACTGAAAGATTCCAGTCTCTTCACAAGATACAATAACTGCAAGTGAAAAATGTGAATTCTCTCTTAAATGAATATATACACACACATCTTGTGTAGTACACACCACACTCCCACCTTGTGCAACGTAAAAACGTATTCTCCCTCTTTCACAGGCTGTTTGTTTTTGTTATTTTTATTGTTGTTGTAGTGTCGTTGCTTTTTGGCAGTCAGAACAAGCACCAGCAATCTAATCACTGAGCACAACAACCACTGGGCAACCATATTTCCCACTTGTATATACTAATTAGCTATATACTGCTACGCTACAGTCTTACTCAAATTATTTTTATCCGTGGATATATTTTTTTACTCTGCTAGTTTATCATTTCACAATTTCTTGCTCAGTCTTCAGACTTTCATAGCATAGCAGTAGCTACAACAGTACAAATACAGAATTAGAAAATTTGGTTTCTATTTAGTAGTTGTAACTCAGTGGTTAGAGTATGTGTGCAGGTCCATAGTAAGCAAATTTGTACAGTCTGGCCAGGAAGTGGTGTGGTTTAATTAAATGTTTAATATTGTTAGAAATGGAATGTTATCATATTACAGCCTAATCCCAACAGACCAACTGAAATTATTTTTTTCTTTACTAAATTCTTTTATCCGCGAAATTTTTTAATCCACTTAAGTCGTAAGTCTTGTGTTCAATTCCCATGACGGCCAAACGCTTATGGTAAAAAGCCCGGAAAAGAAAGATAAAAGCCACTGGTAGTCAGATTAATACTAAGGAAGCTGGGATAAGTAGTATATAACTCAACATTCCTTGGCTAAAATTACTAAATAACCTTTTGTAGCTGAGAGCTTGTTCAAGAATTACTGGTAATTGTTGTAGTCAGAATGGCTTAAGTTTGATACTATAGAAGTTACCATTACTCACGTAAGAGAGTAATTTTGTATTTGTTTGCTAAAATTAATGGTCAACTGCTATTATACTGTTTAGCACTATGTTAAAATATAAATTATGTAGTAACAATACTGTAGTTTTGTTACCTACCCAGGCTCGATATTGTTGTGCTCAAACACTAGTCTCCCGAGCCAGACACTTTACCGAGGTGAAGGTAAGGGTCTGGTCACCATCTATACAACATTTCGTTGTACTGGAATGTAATAAATATATTTGTTTACTTCCTGTTAGGGTGCCGTGGTTAACTTTGGCTTTTGCAGAAGTTTGTTATAAGATGGATAAACCAGCAATGCAGTTACCAAAAAGTAGAGACAGCAAGAAAAGGGCATGCTAACACTAAGAAATGACTGAAGGCTATAATATAGAGTAAAGAAGCCTCTCTAAGACTGTTAGAAGTGAGACAAATAATCCTTTTCCTTTATGAAATTATTCTTTGATCAATTTATTTGTAGCTGAGCTAGCCCCCAGCTGCAGCATTTTGTATTTATTTCATTTCATGACCATTATGTCCCAAAACTTAATTTCACTGATCAGCAAACCACCTTATGTCTCTAAACTTTCACTGATATAGGTGGGGAGCTTGGCACCACACTAAGGAAGAGCTGATACTCTAATTTCTACAAACTGGTGCCTTTACACCTTCAGAGCTCCAACCCACAATTCAATCTACATACCAGTGGGTGCTCGTTAATACACACGCTAAAGTTTTGTTCCCCACGAATATTGGGGAATGGAACGAAACGTTGTAGGGGTGGTGACCAGAACTTTTCACCGTAATAGGCAAAGTGTCTGACTCGTGAGACTACTCAAGCACACCACTAGTTAGATAACTAAATTGCACTCTAATCAATAAACTAGACATATGCTCACCCCAGGAGGATCTCGTGGCTCCATAACTTGGTAACTCGCGCATAATAGACAAAATACCAACGTCAAACTTCGGGTCGTTCCTTCGAAGCTAATCTAACGGCTACTGGGAGTCTGTAAAGAAAAGTTCCTAATATGACCGACCACACCCAAACTATTACTATTGCGCATGCGTGGAATACGTACTTGGCGCTGGCGCGCAATATACCTGTTACACACGGGCGTTTCACAATGGACATTTTCGGCGAGCGAGCGTAGCGAGCGAGACACTTACAGGGGTAAAAATGAAAAAATCGGGGATGTTTGTTTATTTATTGGCGAGCGAGCGAAGCGAGCGAGCAACTTTAAGATGTAGTCTATGGAAATCCTGAATACGTCGTCCGTCGTCGTTTAAACGCGCGCGCATTCCAGAAGGAGTACCATTCTTTACCCTTTACCAATTGTTACTTTATCATGAGGAGTACCATTCTTTACCCTTTACCAATCATCATTTCCCCCTTTACATGTCATTACATATTCTACTACTAATAATGAGATGTGAATTCAGATTTGGCAACCTGCAGGAAGAAAACCAATGCAAATTCAAATCAAACTACCCCAATGCAATTGAAAGTGTCAACATTTCCCCAGAACCTCGCTCGCCCAACCAATGCTACACGAGCATTTTCTAGTTTATTTGTATATGTGACAGTACTTGGGAAAAGGGACCAATTGCGTTAAAAATTGAAAAATGAGTTATTTATACCACTGTATAGAGCACTTCATATGGAGTACTTTGATACCAAGTTTATAGGCAGGCGCTGCTTGGTTCACTAAATATACGAGCCGCGGTTATTTCGAGAAAACTGCGATTAAAACTTCTTATTCAATTTCTGGCGGAGTTAACGTTGAATTCCGTAATCTAACCGGAAGTCCGTGTAACGGTTACGTAAGACTTTTTTACTTGTGCATGGAAAATGGCGGTGCTCAGCTGAACGGCAGTAAGTTATAGTTGGGGCCGCTTAGTTCGTTTATGGGGGAGGCCTTACTCAGTTCAAACCCTACGTTGTGTAAGGGTACTAGACAGGTATGGCTTTAAGTAGCACTAGATGAGTATAGACATAGTTTTGCAGGCCGTTTTGTGCTTCTTTTTTTTTTCTGTTTCCAACAGTTTGATAGTTACAGTAAGTCATATGGTAACTATAATACAGTCACTCTTTTAGAAATGATCAACTAGCTTGGTTTGTTACTTCACTGGCTAGCTAAGTTTAGGAATATATTTGTCTTAAGTGTGTCAGCCAACTTGTTGCCTGTTTTGGAACAAATGAACAATGAATAATAGTAGGAATCTCTTAATCAATGAACAAAAATGATGGACTTTCAAAATGTGTTGCCTTCTCTTGTTGCAGTGTGACAGAAATCCTCCTCATCACTGAAACCTTTGTCCAGTCAGAGACTTGCTGATTCTTCCAGTGTCTTCATAGTCCCTGGAGAGTCTCCAGATCTACAGACTCCCAACTACAAGACTCCATAAATAGCAACATCAACTTATATAGCTTGATTATTCATGTTTATTATTACTATTCTGTTGCCGCAATGCTGTAACAAAAACTTATAAGAATTTACCCGCAATTTTCCGAGGTCGGGGTAATTTGTTGCCTAGCAACAAATTGAATTCGCCCACGATTTTCGATTACTCGCGGGTTGGATTTCCGTGCACGCACGGAAGGTAAAAAAAGAGAATAAAAGATGGCTGTGTTTAAACGGGGCGCTTGGACCTTTAACAACGGTTTCAGCCACTCAAATTTGGTGTCAGTGTAGCTAAAGGGTAGGAGATACTAGTGGGCCAATAAAAAGAAAACCCCCCCCAAAGTATTTTTGTCGGTGTTTGGGCTCTACTGTACATTTTTGATTTTACGTAATTGGTCCCTTTTCCCAAGTACTGTCACATATGTTTGGACGTACGTATGTCATTTTGTACTTTGACCCTCGCGTTTTTGTGTTAGTTATATGGTCGACCCCGTCCCAAATTGCACTAAACAGAATCCTCTGGTTTATCGATCAGTACCCGTATCACCCTAGAAATTGAATTGTTTACCGTTTTGAATTCTTTTGCGGGTGCAGTTAAAACTTGACAACTTAAGGGACTTCCATTTCTATTCGATTTAGTGGCGGTGGTAAGTCAATGCGCTCTTTGTCATGGTTATAAGCCGTGCGCACAGTATTTACCTGAAAATACATTGTCCACTAGACTACTGCGAAGGTAAGTCTGTGTAGGTGCATGTCCAGTTGTGTCAAAGCATTGTGTGTTACAACCACTACTTAGCTAAAGAATATCACAAAGAAAACTTTTAAATAACGTGTATTGTTTTGTTGTTGTTGTTTTTTCCTTCCAAGCAGTTGCAGAGAGTTGTTACTATGGCACTGAAATCCCTTTACCCTGTATGCTAAATTTAAAAACTGGACCTTATTTTCAGTAGCTTCAGTGTTAGAAGTCAAAATCATTCATATAAAAATAGTATAGTCTTTAGGCTCGCTCGCCATTTGTGCTCAAGCACATCACTAGTTTATTATCGAGCGAGCAAGCGAGCGAGATACTATTAGGGGTGGATAATGCAAAATCGGGTATATGTTGTATGTATGGATGGATGGTACGTATGCTCTTTAAACGCGCGCGCGGGAAACTTTCTCCAAAAAAAGACGGCTTTTTAGGCTTGACCCCAGTTTATTCTGAAACTACAGCATTAAGCAAGCCTTACTTTTACTTAAGCGCAGAAGTGTGAGCAAATTCAGGCGATAACGCTTGCTTTTCAAGAAACAAAAAGTTGATTCTACCGGTTACTATGGCATTGAAGACCCTTTTCCAGACTTCATTTCAAAACTTCGCCGTTTTATGGGGGGATACGGAGTGCCGGTTGTTGGTTGTCAAGGAAAGACGTTATGTGCAGAACGGCTGACCCTCACCTTTGACCTCACGCAATGTCTTTGCGCGCGCTTTGGTGCCAGCTTTCACCTTCGACCTCTGTGGAAGTTGTCCTTGGTGACCCTGCAATTGAAGTAGGTGGTGGTTGGTTGCTCGTTGTTGGCTAGGTTGCATCATAGATATACGAGGAAAAGGGATTAGAAACGGGTGTCATAAGACGTACGCAATTTTATATAGGACTAGCGCAATGATAGGCGTGTTATGCTTCCAGTATAGTATTCTGGTCACAATGAGAATATAAGCTTACTCTTTCCCCGCCTTTTATTTAAGCAAATAGAAGAACTTCGACCTTACAGGTTGTAAAAAGTACGAACTGGGAAAGTTACTCACGCTTAAACTGAAGAAATCGCTTCTGGGAAAGTTGTGTTACGTTTTTTCAGTCTTTCGGTCACTACGGTTAGCTAGATATATTTTTCCCTACAACTAAAAATTCTTAAACAGTTTAGCTGTGTTTTGGCATTTTAAATGCAGCAGGAATCCTACTGCGATGTATGTGCTATAGTCGTGGGCCAGTTCTACTCTCATACACTCATTTTAACCTTGAACAGTTCAAAATGGCTAACAGTGTTATGCCTTTTTGTAATCCCTTATGCTCCTATACTGCATGTTTTAGGGATGTCAGATTTATTATAGTCATTTGACATTTATTTGTTTATCGTATGATACTTCAGGTTTTGTTAAGGATGCCTCGAAAAAAATGTTTTCAGCACAGGAAAAAGGCTGAAAAGGAGAAGCGATCTGCACGTCAGAAAGTTATCTCATCTCCTCCACCTAATTCCGCTCAGCCACAGCTCTCTTCACTGCAGCAAACGTCTTCAGCAATTGTCTTTCCAACCTGTGAGTGGAGCAACCATAGCCCAGCTGATATGAGCAGGTTACAATTGTGCAAGATTCCTCAAGTTTGTGGTAATAGCTCTCAGCCACTGCGTATCGCTTTTAATGTAATTGTCAATGCTGATCTTTCATGGTCCCTATTTGTATATGACCATAAGGTTAGTGTACATACATGTAGTTGTTTGGAATGTTTTCCCACTAATCTGAATGCTGAGTCACTAAATAAACTCCTGAGTATGC
>WLWD01002935.1_pt1 | contig 26091 bp, 24 predicted proteins | sample 6712731 | NCBI WGS metagenome assembly WLWD01 (sample SAMN12718690, study PRJNA576275) | sponge metagenome | isolation source: marine sponge | host: Mycale hentscheli | place: New Zealand: South Island, Marlborough, Capsize Point | collected 2014-11-01 | reverse complement strand
ATACAGTCGAACCTCCGAACAACAGCCATGCATGGGGACGAACCCTTTGGCCTTTGTAGAGAGTTTGACCTTATTTCGGAGTTTTTTGGATTAGATGAAGATCTTGTGGACCCAAAATGAAAAGTGACGTGATTAAATACATTAACTGAATCAGATGGATTCTTAAGACATTTAACAAAAAATAATAGGTCTAGTAATTGTAGGTAGTACATTAGTGGTAAAATATTGAGATGAATAAGTCTTAATTTGTAAGAAATAATATTATAATTATTTAAAATGTATTTAGTTGCACGCCGTCGAACTCTTTCCAATAAGATAATGACTTGTATTTTGTTGGGAAACCATAGCGGGAACAGTAGGTCAGCTGAGATCTTACAAGTGATAGAGAGAGGGACTTCTTAATGTTAATGGGTGATGTGCAAGGAATTGTTCGCCTAATTAAATACAGAGACCGATAAGCTTTGCTGCATATTTCTTTGATGTGGACAGACCAAGATAAACTATATATCAGAGATTAAAATACCTAAATCTTTCTGTTGAGTCACTGTTTTAATTGTATCATTACCGATGGTGTAATTGTTGTTAGTAGATGATGATAGGAAGACGTTCATGTATGCAAATTTAGAAGTATTTAAAGAAAGTTTTCTAGATTGACACCATGACAATAAATTGTCAAGATCCTTTTGAAGAGCAAATTCTAACTTGCAGAGTTTAGAGAGGCAATACGTTTGGCATCATCAGCAAATAAAAACACAGACGAAAAAGAGCAGAGAGACGGTATGTCGTTAACATAAATAAGAAAAAGCTGAGGTCCAAGTACACTACCTTGAGGTAAACCTGATTTGACAGGAAGTAAGTCAGATTTACACCATTCAACCTCAACAAAATGCTTTCTATTTTGTTAGTAATCTTTGAAAAGTAACCAAAGAGGACCAGTAATGCCAGTTAGCCAAAGTTTATACAGAAGTTCATTGTGGGGGACTGAATCAAAGGCTTTGGCAAAATCAAGAAACACAATTTCTGTGTGTCGCTTTGACTCCACAGAATTGAAAACTGAAGTATAGCTATGATAGAAGTTGTTGAAGAGTGGATCTATTTCTGATAAAACCAAATTGTGTCTTTGAAATTTTTGGATATATAAAATCCATTATCTTAGAGTAGACTATTAATTCTAGTACTTTATGAAGAATGTTTAGGAGAGAAATAGGCCTGTAGTTGCTAACTTCAGATACACTTCCTTTCTTGTGGAGAGGAAATAATTTGTGTACCTTCCAGTCAGCTGGAATGGAATGAGATTCCATAATGACAGTAAAGAGAAGAGAAACTGTATGTGCAAGTGAAGATGCGCAGAATTTGTAAATATATGGGAACGTAAGTTTAGCTTAGTGATATACAATACTGATGAATGTCTTCAAGGCACTTCACATCAGGTTAGGTTAGACAGTGATCAAAAGCAAGTGATATCAGTATTATCTTCACTCATGCCTGATATCTCTAAGCTTTCTGTTAGAGATTGCACGAGAATGGGTAAATATAGCCCCTCTCATGTAAGGCCTCGACCTCTACTTGTGAAGTTGTTGAGAACAACTGAAGTGTCTGTAATCCTATCCAACCGAAGTAAATTGACCAAATGAAAGGTGTATATAAAACCTTATATGATTCCTTCAAAGAGAAACTCTGAGAGTATTCTCTTAAAGGAGAGAAAGTCTTTGATTTCCTCTGGGGCAAACCCAAAGGACATTAAAGGTAAAAGCAACAAGCTTCTTTTAAATGGATCTGTCTATGGATCAGTCCAGGGCTCCTCTTTTTCACTCAATGTCCAGAATTCAATTCAAGTTTCCTCTGATTCGCATGTTGACGTGGATCCAGTAGCACACGCTGTGGTCCAAGGAGAGAGCTACTACCGCGTGTTCGGCCCAACTGTTTATGTCTGCCGAATGAGAGAACTAGTTAATAGAGGGACATCTGTAATGAATGTAAAATTAGTATTAGCATTCATTTTATAGTATTATGTCTTTTATTAAATTGAAATGCACACAAGTCATAAATTAGTTAGGCGTGGCAAGCTAAAATTGAAAGGCTAGGCAAAATGGAGGCATCAATAAGTTGGGTGTGGCTAACTGGCCGTCCCAAGAAGTTAATTTTGTACAAGACATTACATTTTGGGGCACACAACTTGGCCGTTGTCCGGAGTAGAGAGTCAACCGTTACTTGGAGTCAAAAAATCCATTACATACATGCAGAAAATACTCCGTTCCCAACGGTCTGACCGTTGTTGAGAGTCTGACCGCTTCTCGGAGTCCCGTTGTAGGGAGGTTCGACTGTATCTATGCTGACTTTTTTTCTTCCTGTAGTAACTCTAGTGCATTAAATGAAGTCCAAGTTCTTAATAAACTAAATTGTTCATCAAATGATAGTAAATTGATAGATTGCTCATTCTCATCTCATGGTTGCCTTAATGGCACTCCACATGTGACCTTGGAGTGTACCAATAAGTGTAAGTCAATGTATAAGGATGCCATAATTGTCATCCATTGAATTTAAACCAATAACTAATGCAGCCAGTGAGTTACGGCTAGCATCAGATTCTGGAAGAACAGAAAGTTTTATCATCGGGACGCCTTGAAATATTTATTAACAATGAGTGGGGAACAGTTTGTTCAACTCATTTTACCCATGTCGAAGCTAATGTGGCATGCATCCAGATGGGACATGAAAAGGCTAATGGATTTACACTAACCTCAGTGATAGGGTAAGTGTTCCATCTAAACAACTAGGCATTCAGAGTATTGTCTGGCCCGTATTTTATATATTTCCCAAATGAACCATTATCTAGATAACAAATTGCACATAACCATATCTGGCTTGATCATGTTGACTGTTCTGTGGAGTATTCCAATGTAAATGATCTGAGATTGTGTTCACACATTAATACAGGAATGACGAAGTGTGCACATGAAGTTGACATCTTTCTTTCTTGTGCTTCACGTAAGATATGAAACAAATGTATAATGCTATAGTCACATGGTACTTGTTACATGTAAGGCTATAGACAAATAATAATAACTGTTTTGATGGTGCTAAAGTGAGTGTCATGCAAGTCATGCTCGCAGTTAATAGATTGATAGATTTAAATTAATCAAAGGCGCCAAACACAATTAATATAGATTCAGAGTAATGCTGCAAAAATCATGTCACGTACGTAAGCTCTGTTCGATATATAAACTGTTTTAGTCAATTCTACTAAGCACAGTAAAAGTTTTACTGAAGGTCCTTATCTTTAGACCATGCTCAGGTACAGTTCCAGCAGTCAATTGGAAGGGGGCAGGGCGAAGGTTATATGGATATATATAATTTGCATAAGCATTGACCAAAGCATGAGCTTTGATTGTGGGAGCAATGCCCTCAAACATTCCAATGGTAATGGGGGAGGGGGGAAGGCAATTGCCCCCACCCCCCCCTCCCCTCCTAGAGCGTCCACTGATGAAACAAAATAGTATTAAAGGTAGCAGTAGCTTAAACCTGTTGTCAAGGTGGGATTCTGAAAAAAGAATAATCTAGTCTTGCAGGCCAAACCTGGGAGAGAGTCTGGCCTGTGAGGCTACTATGAAGTACCAATGAAAGTATGGTTGGTAGTCATCAGACATTTCTATTGTCTCATTTTCTATGCAAAAATTGCATCTACCAGCATGTCCTGTGCATTGCAAGACAAGACAAAAATGGACAAAAAAATGACAACAAAAGACAACTTTACTCTTGAATTCGGAATATATACGGGTGCTAATAGCACTCCAAGCATTCCCCTCATCTACATCCGTGTACGGTAGTATTAATATATATAATTGTCGAGCTTCATTGCTATGAAAATTTAAACTTGAATGAGTATGATTAGCACAGCTTTTATTGTTGGAGAACATCTCAGCTATAATATGAGAAGTTGCACAATGATCTGGATATATAAAGGATGATAGTGCCAAGGATGAATGGTTGGTGGTAATTGGATGAATATTGGTGGTAGCTAATTGATCTGGAGATGTAATAGTTTTTTGAAACTTGACTGGCAATTGACATGAAATTAAAAAAACTAAAAATAAAAGTAAAATAAAATAAAAACAAACTAGAAATAAAAGTAAGGAGGTAAAAGTTATCAGCGCATTAAGAAAAATTATAATTTTTTTCCTATTGTTAAGCTAATCTATGCTGTATTAATAAATATGATTTGATTTTAAGAAATATAAATCTGACAATTTATTGTGATTTGGATATTGATTTGAACTAAAATGAATGTTAGTATTACTATTACACCAAAAACACTGCTTATATTATTTTTCCTAGATTACATACTGTATTAATAAATTACCTACAGCTGGATTTATTCGCCTTATGCCATCAAAGAATGCAGCCCTTACTCCAAGTGGCCAATTGCAAATGTATTGGAATGGGCAATGGTCAGCAATCTGTAGCTATCCGTATTTCTCAGGAAACAATGCACTTGTTGCATGCAGACAGTTAGGATTTGATCGTGTAGTAGAATTCAGAATGGAAAGGTGAAGATGTAGCTATTTGTTATGCAGACTATTGCTATAAGTTAATGGTAAATAAAAAAAAATTTACAGAAATAAAGTGAAGAAATTTCTATTGAGTGATATCAACTGCTTGTCACCCAATGAATTATTTTTGCTAAATTGTTCCCATGGCATCATCGGTTCCCCTCATTCTGAGTGTGGGAAGTCCGCTACCTCAGTATTTCTCACCTGTGAAGCAATCAACACAACCTTGACTTTATCCCAATCAGGTGGTCACACTCCAGGTAGATGCATTAACAATAAAAAACAACAACAACAGTTTGCTAACAGTGTCTAATGTTTATAAGTTGTTTTTTTTGTAATAGTATGTTTAACATTTGAAGTATCACTGAAAAAAATGCAACATTTATTTAAATTGTATCTTGAAATATAAGGATTTCATATGCAGTTGTGTAAAGTGTGAATGCGTATTACTGAACTAATATGATTTACCCACATTGTTACTATCTCTGTAGCTTGTTATAAAGTATTACATATTTTAATGCAGTAACGTAGCTTACTCTCATTTAATTATCATTTTAATTAAATATTTTCTTGCTGTTTTAGGACTATCGACTCAAGGACTTCTTGGTGGTATTACCGTATTTTTTTCTTATTTGTGGTGCTATATATGCATTTTTTAAGTATTACAAGCGATTCAGAGTAGCATTAAAGAAATAATTTTTCAAATGTGCTCAATTTGTGTTCAGCACATGATTATTTTCAGTTTAACCAACCAGTGAATCATAATCAGTGGATCACAATAACCATCACTCGACACTTCCTCTATAACACATGTACTGTATATCATAATATTATTATTGGTAGTAACATGTGACATTAAAGATATATCTATATCATTGTATCATTGTATGAATAAAGCAATACAATTTTGAAATGAAGTTAAGTTGTACACATAGAACCTAGGAATTGGCAAACACTCGTTTGGCAACATTTTGATTTCACAGCCATAGCTGGATCCTGTCTTATTCACTCAAAGTTGTTCTATGCTAATGGTTAATTAAAGAATGATGATTACTACAAAAGAGAGTAGTAAATGACTTTGAACCAGGAAATCATGTACAGTTTCAAGATGAGTAGAGTAATGAAAGTAGAAATGAGTAGTAACTATGACTAAACAAAATAAGTCACACTATATCCCTAGAGTGCATTTAACTAACAGTTTAAGAAGTTGGAGCCTGGCATTTGCATTCTGACAGTTTCTTAATCTTATGATTGGGAGGGGAAGTATCTGAATTCTAGTAATTCACCAGCAAATATTTATCCATCTATGTATATCATTTTGCAAAATGGAAAACTGCAGAGGCTAGCACTACGAGTGTTTGTACCAAAGACAGATGGATGTAAGTGCGGTTAGCTATAGGAAACTAAACTCTGTGACTAAAGAAAGGTGTGTATTCTCTTCCATGCATTTGACGACTTGGATAACATAGTCAAGTCTGGATGAGTATTTTAGCAATATACATGAGATCTTTAGGTTACATCACAATTTTCTCGTTAAAACCAAAAGTGTGGTCTATATGTTTGCTTCCTAGGGCATAGGATGGTACCTATTTCACGCTATAATCACAAGAGCAAATTTGTTTTTTTTTGTTTTTGTTTTGTTTTTTGCTATAGAAGCTGTAGTTTTACTTTATGTTATGGTCTTCATGGAGTGTTGGAATTGGAGTTAGAATTACATACGAGTGTTCACTGCACTTTTGAATATTTCTATCTTTTCTTATTTTACTTCTACCATTTTCATTGCACCAGCTATTATCCTACTTTTCCTGAATAGGAATGCCAAAGTAATTCCATTTGCTATCTGAGGAATGATTTTGTAATGATAGCTAGGGGATAGTAAAGCTGATTGTTGGCACCTTTATGCTTGCATTTGTTATTGTAACAATATCTAGTGTGATCTCTATTATTTAACTAGTCATATTTATGATGCTCTTTTTCAGTAAGTATTTTAGTGTTGTGTTCTGAGGTGAACGCAATCCCAACAACTATGTTCCCCACCCCCACACCCCCCCCACCCCACCCTCACACTTTTTATAAACTTCTCATTTAAAGAATAATACTTAGCATAACCTTGATGTATAACAAATAGGAACGCTTTGGTTTCTTTTTGGTTTTGTGCTGCTTAAATTTTATCATTTGAAGTTTCAATAATTTTACAATTTGTCATAATTATAATGTAATTAGCTATAATTATACACATAATATTTGACCCTTTATTGCTATCATGACATTGATAAGTTGCATTACAAATTAATTGTTAAAAGATACTACATACTCAGTGTCACATTTAGCGCAAACTAAAATTTAACAAAAATAATACTGAAATAGTGCAAGCATTTAAAAAAAAAAACAGTAAGCCAATGTTCAGCTATCAACTTTTTTTGGCACTTTCAAATGGCTACATAGAATTCTATCAAAGAAATAATTATGTCTTCATCAGTACTATCTGAATCCCTGCACAGCCTTATTTCCAAATCATCAGCTGTCATCTGAGGCAATGTTGCACAGAACCAATGGAGGGTTGTTTTTCTGGCAACATGTGCTAGTAGATCCACAGCCTTCTCCATCCCAAAGAGGATCATTTGAATTTACGTTGCCGAAATTGTGAGAAAGACCAGTATTTCCAGTCTCACAGAAATAATTATTCCCCACATATGCCGGTAATTGGCAAGGCCATTCCAAATTGATACTGCTGCAGTCACACGTAACACCTACACTGTAAACCAAAAGGTGTGTAGTTCACACCAAATTAAGCGTGAATCACTTGTAACAATAGTCACACCAAAATATGGTGTGATGCGCACACCTCATCTTTTGGGTGTGAAGTACACACCAAATTTAGTGTGAATTCTCACCACAATCACTATGAACTCATACTTACACCAATGCTGAATTATTTTAAATTACATTGATTCTAGTAACACATAGCTATCAACATTTTTTTTCCAAAAAGAGATTGGTGTAATCCCAGATCTCATTAATCAGACGACTAAAATCTTAGTCAACTCTCTTAGAGGGTTTTCACACTATAATTTTTACAGTGCTTGACTTTCCAGCTATGAAAGTCCAGCAGAGAAAGTCCAAATATTTTGGCGAGAGCCTGCTGCACCGTGAGTCAAAGAAGCTCCATCTACATAAGCTTCCTCTATACTTCTGGCCTGACTATAATGTAAAAAGTTAAAAGCATCTGTGGATCCCTTCTGGTATCCAATAATTCTACCGCAAACCTTGTTATATTATGACAATCCTTCAGTACTATAATGAACTGAATCACAACCCGCTCCTGGTGTCATTTAAAAATAGCCTCTAACTTGTTCCGTGTTAACTGACCAATTGGACGGACATTGCTGGGAGGGGTGTGTCATATTAAGGTAGGCTCATTCATCCAGTGTGTAGAGTTGAGACATGGACAAGGAGAAAGTTTATCTTTCTCTAACTGATATACATTTAGTAGTTCATACAGCACAGTATCTGTTTGTTCAAGTTGAGTTGGACTTGGACAGTGTAATAGTATCCAAACGCAGAGGTATCTTTCTTATACTTAGACACACACAGAATTGACACAGTCAAAGTGACAACTCTGAAAAGCATCATGTTTTACTTGGTACTGTGTGTAATTAAATTTGGTTCTTATAATCCTTGTTGCACATGCGCAACTCTGAGATGGGCCCTTTGCAAAACGTAAAAATACGACACGCACACAATTAAGTTTTTTAGGCTGATGTAGAGGAAAAGAAATAGCAGTTTTTTTCTTGTTTCCTTACTTTTAATTCACTACGTGTATAAAAGAATAGCGAATGTGAGCAGTAGTCTGGGGGCATCCCTCGCTTTCGTGTTAGAAGTTCTGGGAGCACTGAGTATGTGGTCGCTTCACTTCGGACAACAGCGTCTTCCCTCCAGGTGACTTGCTCTAACCTCTCAATTTTAGTAGCTAATTTGAAATTGGCTCAGCTCACAATGCTGCTAATTCTAGAATATATTCATTGAAAAGAAAAACTTTGTTATAGCTTCAACAACAAAAAAGATAGATGTAGCTATTCTCTCTCTCTTTCAAAGTTTTTTTTTATAATTTATAATATTGAATTTTAAAATGTTTGGCTGTCTCCAGGGTTCGAACCCAGGACCACATGCTTATCTAATGCCCAAGCACTCGCCACTGTAAGAGAAAGAATATATCAAATGAATAATAGAAGGTTGAGAAAAAATTCTGAAACAAAATGTTGTGACTTGATAAAAGAGCGAACCCGTTCTGGGTTACCTATCGTTATACCAGCCGTTAAAATGCATTAATTGTGGGAAGAGTGTTACAAAAACAGATGTTTCAGTGTATGAATGAAGAAAATCTTCTTTTTGAGTATCCCTATGGAGGTCTTGAAATTCCTACATCATAAACAAAAAATAAAATGAAGTTAAAAATATTGTGGTCAGACAGGAAAGTTGGTCCACTTTCTTCCTATAACGAATTTAAGTGCCAATCTGGGTGTACAAAAAGGGGGGGTTCTTTTTTTTACCGCACCCCCAAGACACACCCACTTTATTGGTTAAATAAAGTTATTGTATATGCCAATAATTATTGGAAAAAATATTCTAAAAATCTCAATTCTGTGTGGATGTTTCTCTAAGAAAAGTTACAGTTGGTGTCTTTATTATTTTCAAAGTTTATAGTTTATATGTGACTAGGTGCTAGCTAATACTGTTAATCTTACAGTTATTCATATTTTTTTCACCCAATGTAACCATTCTCTGTGATGCTGACTACAGATAACACATAATCCATTCCTGTTACAAGAGTCTTCCCACGTACAGACTTAATATTATTAATTGACATGTATCCACATTTGAGTTATTAATGATTCATTAGCTATAACTAGTTTATAACCCCAAAAAATAACTACTTTGGTTTTTGATTTAATCTAATTTCTAGCATCCACTAAATTATTTTAGTGCAGATTATAGCTTCATATTATATATGTTGTCCATTGTGTTGGTGAAATAATAGTTTTAGTGTTGATTACTGAAAAAGAAAAGGTGCTAACCCTCAGCACTACTATACACTAGTTAGCTATAATAAAATCAATTCTCCAACCGAAAAATAATGTCTATTCCTAATCAGGTATCAGGCTCAAGTTATGAGAATGATAGATGCATGTAATTGCTGTCTAAAAGAAGTAGCTAAACATACAGGAGCACATAGTGCTAGCACTGTGCATGCACGTAGTACTATTACTGTGCACGCACATAGTGCTAGCACTGTGCACGCACATAGTACTAACACTGTGCACGCACATAGTACTAACACTGTGCACGCACATAGTGCTAGCACTGTGCACACACATAGTACTAACACTGTGCACGCACATGTGCTATTACTGTGCACACACATAGTGCTAACACTGTGCACGCACATAGTACTAACACTGTGCACGCACATAGTAACTAAAACTGTGCATGCACGTAGTACTAACACTGTGCACACACATAGTGCTAGCACTGTGCATGCACGTAGTACTATTACTGTGCCCACACATAGTGCTAACACTGCACTCACATAGTACTAACACTGTGCACGCACATAGTACTAACACTGTGCACACACATAGTGCTAGCACTGTGCTAACACCAAACACTGTGCACGCACATAGTGCTAACACCATGCATGCACATAGTGATTACACCGTACTAGAGTCATTCTTATTAGTGTTATCAAGTACTAGAGTCATCCTTATTAGTGTTATCACGTACTAGATTTATTCGTATTAGTGTCAGCACATACTAGTGTCTGTCAGTTGTAGTATGTTCGATTAAGTTAGTTTTTGCTAGTTTGATTGTAGTAGCTGTTGTTGTAAGGAAATTACGATACCCGATGAAATAATTTACTAATCAGGTGATCTTTGGAGGTACGGGCGAAGTCCTTGAGGCCAAATTATTTCTTCACTGGTGGGCGTGTCACATGATGTCACTTCCAGTTTCACTTCCTGCCGTTAAATTTTGTCCTTCGAGGCTATCTGAGTGGTTCTGAGGTGGGCTTGTGGTTTTTCATTAGTATGTACATGTACTAGAGTCATTCTTTTTAGTGCCCACATGTACTAGAGTTATTCTTTTTAGTGCTCGCATGTACTAGAGTCATTCTTATTAGTGCCCACATGCACTAGAGTCATTTTTATTAGTGTTCGCACGTAATAGTTTTATTTATCTTGGTAATGTCTGTTTTTACTATTGTCCACTAGAGTATTTTTTTGTGTGGTTTTAGCTGAGTTGGGATAATTATATTGCGTATTCAATGTACATAGATAGATTTTGATAACACTGGACATAAGAACAAAGTAAAGGTGTGTATTACTTGTATAGATGATATATAATTTAAAAGAGATGACTAAACATAAAAAAATAATAATTAATAATTGATGTCTGTACTTCTAATTCTTTTAGAATGGCGTGACGAAACTGGTTGGTGATGGTGAAGGAGTTGGTGACTGTGAAGGAGTTGGTGACTGACGGGCTAAAAACTGGTCTAACTGCTCAGTTGAGGTAAGTCGTTTCGTCCTTGCTGGTGATGGCTTTCTTGACCTCTTCCTTTCCTTTACACAGATGATGCTGTTCCGTCGGCAGGCAACGGACACAGTATCGGAAGGGGAAAGAAAAGTGGGGTCGGAATGGGGTGGTGACAAGAAAACAGATGAGTGGTCAGGATGCAATGATGAAGGCTCGATGTCTGGTACAGAGCAGTCCAAAGAATCCAGAGGATCATAGAGGTCATCTTCGTCTTCAAACAGTGGAGTAGCAGAGCCTGACTCTGCTGATGAGACATCCCTAGAAGCTTTATAAGAAGTTGTTTTGTTTTGTTCTTTTATCAAAAAAATTATTTAAATTTAAATTTATTACCTTCATAATAGTTGGTAAAATGGCCATCAAGTTCTTCATCACCTAAAAAAAAAAAAGGAAAAAAAGATGATGAACTGATGAGGGTTATAGTTAACTGTAATAAGTGACTTACAGTCAGAAAGCGGGTCCTCACTTCCTGGAGCCATGGCTTCAGCGTCAGCTCCACCCATCATGTCCAGACCATCACGGTGGCTGAGGTTTAATGCTCTAGCAAGATTCCTGGCTTCACTCATGATAGCCACTGTACTTACTACTAAACTGAGAGCTGTATTTTCCCGCCATTGACGGCGGCATTTACCGCGGATTGGGCCACTTGCCGCGTTGTGCCCGATTTTCCCGTAGAGGGTCATATTTTGGATAGTGTGTTAAGTTGCATTTGTGAGCGTGTTTAGAATTGAGTGTTTAGCTGAGTCTGTGTGTGTGTGTGTTTAGAATAGTGAGTTTACTAGCATTTATGAATGTGTTTGTATATTGCTTATTGATTTATGTTATATTTTTATGTGTCATGCAGGTATATTTATCTTGAACATGATGGATCATAAATGGAGTGCATATCATGATATTTCATCTACTCATGTTGAAAGGACAGCTTTAAAACTGTTTAGCTATAGCTACTTTATTCAATCTATTTTTATATATTCATTGTCAATCATTTATTTATCAAAAAATTTTGAGGTTATGGGAATGAGGTGTGGTCATTATTTATTAGCAGTGCCATTGAAACATGTTACTTAGTGTTGTAATAAGCTTGCAGAAGGTGTTAACACAACTCTGCTAAAGATGTTGTCCAGACACCTCTCGGAGTGTTATATTATAACCCTCTGTGCAGTGTTCAGGAAACATGGGTGGGGCATAAATTCCTCCCTCTCGTGGGAACGCTCCTTGCAGTGTTACTGGAACACTTCAATTTTAACAGTGTATCATCCTATAAATGGAATTGTTTACCGCTTTGAATTCTTTTGTAGGAAGCCTATGCAATAGTATTTACTTGAAAATTCATTGGCCATTAGGCTAACCACGAACTAAACACGAAGATAAGTCTTGTGTAAGTCCAGTTGTGTGAAAGTATTGTGTGTTAGAGTTTCTACTTACAGTAACTAAAGAATATAATAAAGAAAACGTTTAAATAACATGATTTGTTTTGTTTTTGTTGTTGTTGTTTTTTCAATTCAAATAGTTGTGGCGAGTGGTTACTATGGCATTGAATCACCTATACATGTAATTTAAAACTCGACCTTTTCTTTTAGTAGCTTGAGTGTTAGAATTTAAAATCAATCTCTTAACAGTAGTGTAGTTTTAGGCTCACTCGCCATTTACGCTCAAGCATATCACTAGATATAATTACTAGTGGTGCTAGAGCACTATTATAGTAAGTGAGATAGCTGAGCTATATTTTAGGATTTAATAATATTAAATTTTTCAAATTTTTTAAATTTTAATCCATAGATTAATACGCTAAATAACATTCAGTAGAAGATGATAATTGCATAAACTAAAAGCAGGTGGAATTGGCGAGGGAAGGCGGCGTAGGTTTAAAAAAGGAAGGCGAAAGAACAATAGAGAAGCAAAAGTTTCGCAAAAGCATAAGTCCACTATCATGATAGAAGGACAGAGAGATTCAGAAGGAGGAGAGATAGACAAAGGAGGAGAAGGGACTCCACAACGCAAGAAGAAGAGCTGAAGAAAAGAAGGAGGGAGATAAGAAAAAGCTGAAATAGTTCAGGAAAAAAGAGACCAGGAGAGGGAAACTGATGTAGCTAAACCAAGTGGGAGAGGATGATAACAATGATTAAAAAAAAACTTATGATTCTGCATTCTTACTTCAAGTGCCACTGTGTGGTGGGGTACTTGCTAGTAATTGTTAATGTGGGACAAATTGTTACTGTCAAAACATGCTATTATTTTGGTCATTTACACAGTATGAAATGGTAACCATAGAATAAAATAGTTAAACCACAGCAATTATCACTAGATAAAAACCCTCTCCAGGCTGGAGCGATAATTCTTCAAACCAATGGTATAATTATTGTATATACATTAAATAATAGTTGAACCATGTGTTTGAGGAATTATCGCTGATAACCAGCCCGATCCTGAGGAGGAAGCCCTAGAGAGAGGGCGACTATCTAGTAAGAATTACGAAAGTTGCCGCCGTGGTTAAACTATTTTGTACCATAGTTATGATTGCAAATACTGACTGAATATTGTTGTTTCGAGGGGACGAGGGGAAAGTAGTTTGATGCCTGGCTATTCCATAAATCTCTGTAATACAAACTCTAGCGGAGCCCTGGATCACACCACCCAGCCCCTTCTTGCGCAAAATCAAAAATAAATAAATAAATAAAAACTTAGATTGCATTATTAAATATCAGTTCCACTAACCATTTCATTTTTCCTATTCCTGCTGAAAGGTATCTTGAAAAATCTTCACTGATCCAGTGTTTCTGGCATGCTCTATCTTGTACTATTTCTTCTTGGTAGAACAGATAAATAATATAGCCACTCTATACTAAGTCACATATTGGTAACTTACTGCTACTTGTTGCACAGTTAAGCCAGTATCATCAGCAGCTTCTTCCAACACATGCATATGCTTCACTGAAACACGCACCAGCCATCCAGTTTTGAATAGAGCATTTAAACGGGGAGTCTGAGCAGCACTAGATGCTTTCCCCCTCCCCCTAACCTCTACCCTTCCTCCAAAGTCGGCAGCCTGATCACTATCACAGCTATCCAAACCCTGCTCTGTACTAAGGCTTCCCACACGCAAAATGGAGCTCACTACGTGGGTGAAAAGGCCATAGGTCAGAGAGAGGTGTGGCTTTATTTGGCACTTTTTTCGGTTCAAAAGTGATATAGCTAAACAGTCTTTTGTAGCCAACTCGCGTAATTCCCGGTTTCCTTTTGCGAAAAACCGGTGACGTAATTCATGGTTCGGGTCGTAGTGCAAAGACAAGGAAATGGAGTTTGACTGGGGCGTAGCTCTGCTCTATCACTAGTAGGTTGTGTTCTCTTGTGTCTAAAGAGAGCACAAGACACTTTAAAAAGTATATAGCGCTAATTTTTTGTTCTACTCCAGAAAGATAGAAAGTTTTACTGGTATTTTATCACAGGTATTGGTTTCAGCAAAGAAGGAAGTAAAATTATAACTGATCATAACTAAAGGTAAGTACGTTTTGCAGTTACAGTATTAATTTCAGAGATAGCTATTATAGTATGTTTAGTGATGATGTGGCTTAAAAGGGTGTAATTGCTTGCAGATTGCAATGTCCCGAATTGTTTGTGTTTCCTGTTGGACTTCCTGATTTTATTGGAGCAACTGCTAATATGCCTATTGGTTACAAGCTGTTGAAAAATACAACACATTATGATGAACAGATAAACACTTACACATTTATAACTCAAAGGTTAAAAAGACAATGAATAATAATTAAGTCACAAAGTAAAGTCCTCGACAAGAAACAAGGGCAATTTATAATTTCATTCCACGACTGCATCTTCTGGGATTGAGTCTGGAATAATGTTTAACCCTTTCGTTCCCAATCCCGCTTTAAAGCGGGTGAAGACCGATTGACTTCTCCGAATTTTAAAAAATAGTTACTTTATAGCCAGAACCTTCAGATTGCATACACAGGTGCCCAATGCATTGGAAAAGCATCTAAAATAGCTTTCAGCCAGGACTGCTTCGACAGTACCTCACAGCAGTTGCGTTTATTTCTTCCTCGGCAAAAAACAACAACATCGGTTCTCCGTCGAATTTTTAAAAAAGTTACCTTCTTCACAGCAGCTTCATTTATGGATCCAGTCATCTCCAGAGCTTTGTAGAAGCAGCAAAAAATTGCTTGAGCTCAGTAGCCTTCCATAACACATTGAAACAACCGCTTCTTTGCCGACCAAGACTTTGCGGTTTGACTTACTGTCTTCTCCATTTTTTATAAAATCGCCAGTTCAACTGGGGACCTCCCTATTACGTACAGTCTTAGGTAATGCTTATTACATCATAGGAAAAAAGTGAGCGTGTCGTGTGACCCCGGTAACTATGCAAAAAAAAATTTTTTTCAAAGTCATTTTTTGGAAGATGGCGTCTAGAAGTTACAATGCGGTGCAAGTTTTAGACTTGCTTGATGCTGACTCTAGCGACTCAGGATCAAGCGGAGAGAAGGGAGACGACATCTAGGGCTATAGGAGGCCCTGTATCAGGGTTGGTGGACCAGACCCCGTCAACTCTGATACTGAAAATGAGAGTCAAGAAGATGATCGAGGTAAGCTTGTCTTTCTCTTGTCTTTCTCTTGAAAAATAGCAAGCTTCTGTTGTGGAAAGGACTTATTTATAGCTATATTGAGATAGAGTAAGCTGTTTAGCTATAATATATATATATTTCATTGAGTTTTGAGATTTGAAAGTGGCTTGTGGTTTTTTGAACAAATTCAAATTTTCAAAAAAATTAAAAATTTTTTTTTACCACATATACTACTAGGACCAGATGTGAATGCAGTCACCGACCCCGATTACGCAGATGAGGCGACAGGAGCAGAGTCTTCCAGTCATGAAGGAGAGGATACCGGACCTGAGTCTTCCAATGATGAAACACGAATAGGCAGCAGGTTCCAGTGATGAAGAAGAGGAAGTGGCTCCTCCTGCTCCGAGTTCTGGACGTAGTCGCGGTCGGAGAAGGCGGGAATCGAAGAACAAGAGTCGGGTGGATGAGGTAGGGGGAGAGTGGAAGAAAGATGACAACACACCCATTGATATTCCATAATCTTTTGTGTGAAGGACCACAGACTTTGATATTTGTGGCTGCTCCCCCCCCCTCCCCCTCCCCCTCCCTGAACATCCCAAAAGTTGTAATATGTATTGTTATTGTCGTTGTCGTTGTCTGTGTTTTTGTGGTGTTGTAGTGGAGCTTCACACTCGATGTATATGTGTGTGCGTGGAGTTGAAATGTTATTCTGGCGCTTCCAGATCTAACCGGAGAGGGAACGAACTCGGGGGGGGGGGAGGGAGGGGGGTCTTTTCCAATCGGGGCTACTATGCCCATGTAAGTTGAATTTCATGTATGTGTGTGTGTGTACACCAGTCAATTTATATTATACATTTATTTTTATGATCTGTATTCACCTGTATCTTCTTTTTTCTAGTGTGTGTGTGTGCATTTGTGGAATGAGAGAGAGCAACCGTGGACAAACAGTATGTGGCACTTCCGTATACAACCTGGGAGGGAACTCTGGATCTTTTTGGATCGTGACTACTATGCCCATGTAAGTTGAATTTCATGTGTGTGTGTGTGTACACCAGTCAATATATGTATAATAAATTATACATTTATTTTTATGATCTGTATTCACCTGTAGCTTCTTTTTTCTTGTGTGTGTGTGTATGTGTGTGCGTGCATTTGTGGAAAGAGAGAGAGAGCAACCATGAACAAACAGTATGTGGCACTTCCGGATCCAACCTGAGAGAGAACGAACTCGGTGGTCTTTTTCGGTCTGTGACATCATCCATGCCGGGTAAGTTGAATTTCATTTCAACGTACTGATATTTGGGTGTCCAGCTAGGGCTGTGGGGGTTATGGTACAAGAATGTCAGTGAAAAGTAATGACGGGGGAGGGGGGGGTTATGGTACAAGAATGTCAGTGAAAAGTAATGACGGGGGAGGGGGGGTTATGTACAAGAATGTCAGTGAAAAGTAATGACGGGGGAGGGGGGGGTTATGGTACAAGAATGTTAGTGAAAAGTAATGACGGGGGAGGGGGGGTTGGGTTATGGTACAAGAATGTCAGTGAAAAGTAATGACGGGGGAGGGGGGGTTATGGTACAAGAATGTCAGTGAAAAGTAATGACGGGGGAGGGGGGGTTATGGTACAAGAATGTCAGTGAAAAGTAATGACGGGGGAGGGGGGGTTATGGTACAAGAATGTCAGTGAAAAGTAATGACGGGGGAGGGGGGGGGCAATTCAGCGAGGCCAGCTGTTATGTTACAAATATCATTGTTGTCTTGTGTTTTTTTGTATTGTATGGAGGTTCCGGATCCTATGGGAGGGATCGTTCAGTCTGTGCCACCATCCATGCCGGGTAAGTTGAATTCCACGTGTGTGCTTGTACTGCTTTTCATTTTCAAATTACACTTTCTCAATACAACGATTGTTTCTCTCATGTACAGTGTGGAGTATAAATACCAGGGTTCATACAGTGGGAGGCTAGCGCTGGGTTCCCCCCTAGAATTTTGGGAGTTGAATAGAAATGAACATTTAGGAAGCATTTATTTTTAGTCTGATATTGTATCCCATTATGTTCCAATCATAACTAGGCCATTTAGTGCATAGGACCGAACACTGATCATCAGTGTGAAGTATAGACTCGTATGCAAAGATGTGCATCAAAGTAGTGTAGGTTCCAAAAAATGGGTGTGGCGAAGTACACTCGGAGCCCCACCCCAAACAAAAATCCTGTATGAAAACCGCATACAACACATCATAAAGTTGCAATTATATAGGATCATGAATAATTTGTTGTTTGTATTACAAATATCTTTGTTGTTTGTGTTTTTGTGTATATGAAATTGTTTTGTAGTGGAGCTCGACGTCCGATGGCATACGTTCCTTGTGGACACTCATAGATGTCTCCTACATGATCACAATCAGCACCACACACAACAAACAACATATTTTATTGTTGAACTAATATAATATTGGTATAAAATGCATCAAACAATATTATTTCTATTTTATTTTATTTTTTTATTGATGGGAAAAGTGGATTTTTTTGGGGGAAAAAATTTTTTTTTTTGAAATATTAGTAGATGGCTTAAATATTATTCAATTTTCTCAATCAAAAAATGAGGGGAATCCCAAACTCTTGGTCTATTTAGTGATATATGGTTGCTATGGGGTTTTCCCAGCCAGCATCGAGTTAAAAAAATAAAACGGTAATGCACTATTCCGCGGTGGAAGATTAGATTTTTCCGCGCGCGTCCAAACAATTTGGGAACGAGAGGGTTAAAAGGGTACTTAATTCATAATCATGACTATTTTGCTTAAAATTAGCAATTATTTCGAGGTGACTATTATAACAACTTTTGCATATTTTATGATTTTCAGTGATGTACAAATCCATATCACTGACTTGACAAAAATGATATTTAATGGCAACAGTGTTAGGGCAGTGCCTGTACGACCCCTTTATGTTAGCACTACATGTGAGGGTTGATTGTGCACTACATGTATACTTGAGGGTTGATTGTGCGATGCACTTGTTTATAATGAACCTGGCACAGTGGAACTAGCTTCCCATCATCAGTGTTATGTTTTCTTTGTTCTGTAATGTCCAGCCTGGTACATATTCACCTGAATTAATTTTTCTTTCTGTCTTTTTCACATGCATAACAAATATAGCTGTCAACTGTGATCGTTTTCTCCATGGCCCGGAGTTTTGTTGAAAGTTCAGGATCCCAAGTGGACAGCTTTATGTAATAAGAAGCAGATTTGCAGCATAACTGGCAAGGACCACATTTTCTGCCTGGATGGATCGTTGTCTTTGGACCTATTCTCCTTAGCACTGAACTCTTTGATTATACATAGCTACAAAGTATTATCATAATACATTAAATATCACTTAAAAAAAATTTTCTTTGTTTTGCAGTTACAATAATTTAGTATATCATAAATACATGAATCACTATGACATATCACTAATTATTTTAGTCTAACACCATGCAAATACTTCAGTATACACCGGTGTATAACATAAGGATAACTTTGTTATACATTATGAGAAACACCAGGGTCACTCATCTAGTATACACCAGTGTTTCTCCTATGTATAGGTACCGGTTTACACAGGTGTGTATAACATTGATATAACAAAAGTATACTACTGGTGTAAACCATATGTAAACCATAAGTATACCATATGTATAACTTAAGTATATCAAAAGTATACTACGCATATGTATAACTTAAGTATATCAAAAGTATACTGCACTGGTTATAACAATAGTAGACAGCCTGCGTATATCTTTCATATTGACTATGTATTTCAAATATTTATCATACGTAAAACAAAGTATAATGACCACAAAAAAAAAAGTGATCTTGCACCATAAAAATTTTGAAACATAATGAAAAAAGAAATCACTTCGTCCAATAAAATAAAGATTCTGTGTGAATATTGCTTGATCATTGTTATCACTGCATGGAGAGTTCTCGGGTGAAAACAGAACTTCATACTTGACGCTTGCATCCTATTCCCGATATAAATCTTTCAGATAGTATTCACAACATCCACAACGTCCCCTTCAAAATTCTGAACACATAAACACACACAAAATGAATTGCATTAGACTACACTGATAAAACCTAACTTAAAATTAAGACAAATAATTATACTACACAAATATTTAGTCGGCGAGCGAGCGAGACACTTACAGAAGTAACACCATTGAAAATCGGGGATGTTTGTTTATTTATATATATGTTTGGACGTACGTATGTCATTTTGTATACTTTGACTTTCTCCTATTTTTTGCGTTAGCTCTTTGTTCGACCCCAACCCAAACTTCACTAAACAGAATCCTCTGGTTAAGCGATCATTACCGTAGCATCCTAATATTGAATTATTTACCGCTCTGAATAAAGGTCCACAATATTATGAGTTCAATAAGAAAAAGGGTACATAATATATTACTTTAATTTGGATGGAGGTCCACAATTATCCGTTCACTATGGAAAAGGATCCACAATATATTTACTTCAATACGGAAAAGTATCCACAATACAATTAGTTCAATACATAAAAGGATCCACAATATATTAGTTTAATATGGAAAAAGTGTCCACAATACATAAGTTAAATATGGAAAAGGGTCCACAACACATTAGTTCAATAAGGAAAAGGCTCCACAATATATTAGTTCAATATTGATTGCGGTTCTCAATATATCCATTCAATATGGAAAAGGGTCCACAATATATTACTTCAATACGGAAAAGTATCCACAATACATTAGTTCAGTACGGTAAAGTGTCCACAATATATTAGTTTAAGATGGAAAAAGGTCCACAATATATAAGTTTATGGAAAAGGTGTCCACAATAATATTAGTTCAATATGGAAAAGGGTCCACAATATATTACTTCAATATGGAAGTGTCCACAATGCATTAGTTCAATATGGGAAAAGGTCCACAATATATAAGTTCAATATGGAAAAGGATCCACAATATATTAATTCAATATGGATTGCGGTCCACAATATACCAATTCAATATGAATAAAGGGTCCACAATACATTAATTCAATACAGAAAAGGGTCCACAATATGTTAGTTCAACACAGAAAAGTGTCCACAATACATTAGTTCAATACGGAAAAGGGTCCACAATACATTAGTTCAGTACAGAAAAGGTCCACAATATGTGACCGTCTATGGGAAAATCGGGCACAACGCGGCATGCGTAGACGTCGCAAAAAGATCGATTTAGTTCTTAAAATTGTATTAAATAAGCCTAACGAAGGGAACGGTTAGCTGATATATAGCGGGAATGGCTAAAGCTACGGCAATAAAACTTGGAGGGCTTAATGAGGGAAAGGTCCACAATATGTGACCGTCTATGGGAAAATCGGGCACAACGCGGCATGCGTAGACGTCGCAAAAAAGATCGATTTAGTTCTTAAAATTGTATTAAATAAGCCTAACGAAGGGAACGGTTAGCTGATATATAGCGGGAATGGCTAAAGCTACGGCAATAAAACTTGGAGGGCTTAATATCTGCTTGCCGAGGAGTGTGTAAGTGCAAAAAAAATTTTTTCGTCGGGGCCGCGTTGTGCCCGATTTTCCTGTAGACGGTCACATATATAAGTTCAATATGCAAAAGGGTCCACAATACATTACTTCAATATGGAAAAAGGGTCCACAATATATAGTTCAATATGGAAAAAGGTCCACAATACATTAGTTCAATACGGATAGAGGTCCACAATACACAAGTTCAATAATATGGAAAAGGGTCCACAATACATTACTTCAATACAGAAAAGTGTCCACAATACATTACTTCAATACAGAAGTGCCCACAATACATTAGTTCAATACAGAAAATACTTTAGTTCGATACAAAAAAAGTGTCCACAACACATTAGTTCAATATGGAAAAAAGTCCACAATATATAAGTTCAATATGGAAAAGGGTCCACAATATATTACTTCAATATGGAAAAGTGTCCACAATGCATTAGTTCAATATGGTAAAAGGTCCACAATATATTAGTTCAATATGGATTGTGGTCCACAATATACCCATTCAATATGAATAAAGGGTCCACAATACATTAGTTCAATACGGAAAAGGGTCCACAATATATTAGTTTAGTACAGAAAAGTGTCCACAATATATTAGTTCAATATGGAAAAGGGTCCACAATACATTCGTTCAGTACGGTAAAGTGTCCACAATATATTAGTTCAATATGGATTGCGATCCACAATATACCCATTCAATATGAATAAAGGGTCCACAATACATTAATTCAATACAGAAAGGGGTCCACGGTATGTTAGTTCAACACTAAAATGTGTCCACAATACATTAGTTCAATACGGAAAAAGGTCCACAATACATTAGTTCAGTACGGAAATAGCTCCACAATATATAAGTTCAATACGGAAAAGGGTCCACAATATATTAGTTCAATATGGATTGCAGTCTACAATCTATCCATTCAACACGGAAAAAGGTCCACAATAAGGTCCACAATATAAGTTCAATATGGAAAAGGGTCCACAATACATTACTTCAATACAGAAAAGGGTCCCCAATACATTAGTTCAGTACGGAAAATGGTCCACAATATATAAGTTCAATATGGAAAAAGGTCCACAATATATTAGTTCAATACAGAAAAGGGTCCACAATACATTAGTTCAGTACAGAAAAAGGTCTACAATACATAAGTTCAATATGGAAAAGGGTCCACAATATGTTAGTTGGAAATGGTCCACAATATATATGTTCAATATGGATTGCGGTCCACAATACATTAGTTAATACAGAAAGTGTCCATAGTTCAGTATGGAAAAGTGTTCACAATACATTAGTTCAATATGGAAAAAGGTCCACAATATATAAGTTCAATATGGAAAAGGGTCCACAATATATTACTTCAATATGGAAAAGTGTCCACAATGCATTAGTTCAATATGGTAAAAGGTCCACAATATATCAGTTCAATATGGATTGCGGTCCACAATATACCCATTCAATATGAATAAAGGGTCCACAATACATTAATTCAATACAGAAAGGGGTCCACGGTATGTTAGTTCAACACAGAAAAGTGCCCACAATACATTAGTTCAGTACGGAAAAAGGTCCACAATATATAAGTTCAGTACGGAAAAGGGTCCACAATATATCAGGTCAATATGGATTGCGGTCTACAATCTATCCATTCAACATGGAAAAAGGTCCACAATAAGGGTCCACAATATATAAGTTCAATATGGAAAAGGGTCCACAATACACTACTTCAATACAAAAAAGGGTCCACAATACATTAGTTCAGTACAGAAAAAGGTCCACAATATATAAGTTCAATATGGAAAAAGGTCCACAATATAATAGTTCAATACAGGAAAGGGTCCACAATACATTAGTTCAATATGGAAAAGGGTCCACAATATGTTAGTTGGAAATGGTCCACAATATATCAGTTCAATATGGATTGCGGTCCACAATACTTTAGTCAATACGGAAAGTGTCCATAGTTCAGTATGAAAAAGTGTCCACAACACATTAGTTCAATATGGAAAAAAGTCCACAATATATTAGTTCAATATGGAAAAGGGTCCACAATACATTACTTCAATACAGAAAAGGGTCCACAATACACATTAGTTCAGTACAGGAAAAGTGTCCACAATATATTAGCTCAGTACGGAATAAAGTCCACAATATATCCATTCAATATGGAATAAGGTCCACAACACATTAGTTCAATATGGAAAAAGGTCCACAATATTTTAGCTCAATATGGAAAAGGGTCCACAATACATTACTTCAATACAGAAAAGGGTCCACAATACATTAGTTCAGTACAGGAAAAGTGTCCACAATATATTAGCTCAGTACGGAATAAAGTCCACAATATATCCATTCAATATGGAATAAGGTCCACAATACATAAGTTCAATATGGAAAAGGGTCCACAATATATAAGTTCAATATGGAAAAGGGTCCACAATACATTACTTCAATACAGAAAAGGGTCCACAATACATTAGTTCAGTACGGGAAAAGGTCCACAATATATAAGTTCAATATGGTAAAGGGTCCACAATACATAAGTTCAATATGGATAGAGGTCCACAATACATAAGTTCAGTATGGAAAAGGGTCCACAATACATTACAGGGTCCACAATACATTAGTTCAGTACGGAAAAAGCTCCACAATATATAAGTTCAATACGGAAAAGGGTCCACAATATATTAGTTCAATATGGAAAAGGGTCCACAATACATTACTTCAATACAGAAAAGGGTCCACAATACATTAGTTCAGTACGAAAAATGGTCCACAATATATAAGTTCAATATGGAAAAAGGTCCACAATATATTAGTTCAATACAGAAAAGGGTCCACAATACATTAGTTCAGTACAGAAAAAGGTCTACAATACATAAGTTCAATATGGAAAAGGGTCCACAATATGTTAGTTGGAAATGGTCCACAATATATATGTTCAATATGGATTGCGGTCCACAATACATTAGTCAATACGGAAAGTGTCCATAGTTCAGTATGGAAAAGTGTTCACAATACATTAGTTCAATATGGAAAAGGGTCCACAATATATTACTTCAATATGGAAAAGTGTCCACAATGCATTAGTTCAATATGGTAAAAGGTCCACAATATATCAGTTCAATATGGATTGCGGTCCACAATATACCCATTCAATATGAATAAAGGGTCCACAATACATTAATTCAATACAGAAAGGGGTCCACGGTATGTTAGTTCAACACAGAAAAGTGCCCACAATACATTAGTTCAGTACGGAAAAAGGTCCACAATATATAAGTTCAGTACGGAAAAGGGTCCACAATATATCAGTTCAATATGGATTGCGGTCTACAATCTATCCATTCAACATGGAAAAAGGTCCACAATAAGGGTCCACAATATATAAGTTCAATATGGAAAAGGGTCCACAATACATTACTTCAATACAGAAAAGGGTCCACAATACATTAGTTCAGTACGGAAAAAGGTCCACAATATATAAGTTCAATATGGAAAAAGGTCCACAATACAATACAGGAAAGGGTCCACAATACTTTAGTTCAATATGGAAAAGGGTCCACAATATGTTAGTTGGAAATGGTCCACAATATATCAGTTCAATATGGATTGCGGTCCACAATACTTTAGTCAATACGGAAAGTGTCCATAGTTCAGTATGGAAAAGTGTCCACAATACATTACTTCAATACAGAAAAGGGTCCACAATACATTAGTTCAGTACGGGAAAAGGTCCACAATACATTAGTTCAGTACGGGAAAAGGTCCACAATATATAAGTTCAATACGGTAAAGGGTCCACAATACATAAGTTCAATATGAAAAAGGGTCCATATTAGTTCAATATGGAAAAGGGTCCACAATACATTCGTTCAGTACAGAAAAAGGTCCACAATATAAAAGTTCAATACGGAAAAGGGTCCACAATTATATTAGTTCAATATGGATAGAGGTCCACAATACATCAGTTCAATACAGAAAAGGGTCCACAATACATTAGTTCAATACAGAAAAGGGTCCACAATACATTAGTTCAGTACGGAAAAGGGTCCACAATATATTAGTTGGAAATGGTCCACAATATATCAGTTCAATATGGATTGCGGTCCACAATACATTAGTCAATACGGAAAGTGTCCATAGTTCAGTATGGAAAAGTGTCCACAATAAATTAGTTCAATATGGAAAAATGTCCACAATATATTAGTTCAGAAAAATGTCCACAATGTCAGTTCAATACGGAAAAGGTCCACAATATATTAGCATTAAGGGGAGAAAATGTACAATAGTATGTTTTCCCAATATGGAAATAAATCAGAATTTATCTCTAGGGCACAAACCAACTAAAGACATAATCATGTAAGGATATTGTCCTAGTTTTAAATACACCAAAGAATAAGTGAACATCACTAATACTTATTTTTAATGGCACAATTACATTTATTTACCTTGAGAGAACATCAGATCCATTTATCTTGTCTGTATTAGAAACTTCAATGTCCCCAGTATTCACAATGAAAAATCTGGAAACTTAACCTAAAAAAAAAAAAATTTAAAAAAAAAGTAAAACAAGAATTGAGTATTTACTAAGGTATGTATACAAAAAATTTCTGACGGGGGCGGGACTTTTGACGTAACAATTTTTGCATGTGTGACTAAATTTTTTACTTACTTTGTCACATTATACGTATATTATAGTCAAATTCATCATGTCAGGATGAATAAAATCTAGCATAATTCTGCTTTAATAGAAAGGGTTGAACTCAAGCTATTGGGGGGTGGATCCCAATGCCATCTCTCCCCTTCCCCCCAATCACTAT
>WLWD01003165.1_pt1 | contig 26101 bp, 17 predicted proteins | sample 6712731 | NCBI WGS metagenome assembly WLWD01 (sample SAMN12718690, study PRJNA576275) | sponge metagenome | isolation source: marine sponge | host: Mycale hentscheli | place: New Zealand: South Island, Marlborough, Capsize Point | collected 2014-11-01 | reverse complement strand
TCAGTGTTAGAGGGCCGGGTCACGTCAGTGTTAGAGGGCCGGGTCACGTCAGTGTTAGAGGGCCGGGTCACGTCAGTGTTAGAGGGCGGGGTCACGTCAGTGTTAGAGGGCGGGGTCACGTCAGTGTTAGAGGGCGGGGTCACGTCAGTGTTAGAGGGCCGGGTCACGTCAGTGTTAGAGGGCGGGGTCACGTCAGTGTTAGAAGGCGGGGTCACGTCAGTGTTAGAAGGCGGGGTCACGTCAGTGTTAGAGGGCGGGGTCACGTCAGTGTTAGAGGGCCGGGTCACGTCAGTGTTAGAGGGAGGGGTCACGTCAGTGTTAGAGGGCGGGGTCATGTCAGTGTTAGAGGGCCGGGTCACGGAGAAGGGAGGGGTGATCAGCTAAGGGATAAATTTCGGTGTCCCTTTTCTGTATATACATAAAGTGTGTATGTGTGTGTGTGTGTGTGTGTGTATGTCCACTCCTGCATGTTGTAGGTGTGTTTTAAGTTTCTGAGTGACCTGGAGAAGGCCATTCAGCTGACGGAGGAGGCGTGTGTGGGCGGGAACGCCATATTGGAGTTGGTGGAGTGTGTGCACGGGCCATATTGCCAGCTGCTGGTCAAATATCCCACCATGGAAACACATATGCTCAAACAACAACTTCATTCTGTTAATCTGGTAAAGGGTTAGTTGTATATAAGTAAAAGAAAGATGTAAAGGGTTCCTTTAATCTGGTGTTAGTCAGTATGGGTTGTCATGACACTCATCTGTTAGGGCAAGCTAACTGGTATGAAGAAATGTGTGTATGTGTTGCAGTCAGTAGTGGGCGGTCTAGAAGAAGGTGTGGCCAGTGTGTATGTGTTGCAGTCAGTAGTGGGCGGTCTAGAAGAAGGTGTGGCCAGTGTGTATGTGTGTATGTGTTGCAGTCAGTAGTGGGCGGTCTAGAAGAAGGTGTGGCCAGTGTGTATGTGTGTATGTGTTGCAGTCAGTAGTGGGCGGTCTAGAAGAAGGTGTGGCCAGTGTGTATGTGTGTATGTGTTGCAGTCAGTAGTGGGCGGTCTAGAAGAAGGTGTGGCCAGTGTGTATGTGTGTATGTGTTGCAGTCAGTAGTGGGCGGTCTAGAAGAAGGTGTGGCCAGTGTGTATGTGTGTATGTGTTGCAGTCAGTAGTGGGCGGTCTAGAAGAAGGTGTGGCCAGTGTGTATGTGTGTATGTGTTGCAGTCAGTAGTGGGCGGTCTAGAAGAAGGTGTGGCCAGTGTGTATGTGTGTATGTGTTGCAGTCAGTAGTGGGCGGTCTAGAAGAAGGTGTGGCCAGTGTGTATGTGTGTATGTGTTGCAGTCAGTAGTGGGCGGTCTAGAAGAAGGTGTGGCCAGTGTGTATGTGTGTATGTGTTGCAGTCAGTAGTGGGCGGTCTAGAAGAAGGTGTGGCCAGTGTGTATGTGTGTATGTGTTGCAGTCAGTAGTGGGCAGTCTAGAAGAAGGTGTGGCCAGTGTGTATGTGTGTATGTGTTGCAGTCAATAGTGGGCGGTCTAGAAGAAGGTGTGGCCAGCATGTGTGGGTCGGTGTCTTGGATATTCCAGTATGCCAGTGAAGCTGTCCAGCGTTGTTTCCAGCTGACTAGGGGGTGGGGCTGCCATGGACTGCTGAAATCTCTGCAGGTATGTGTGTGAGTATATTAATGTAGTGAGATAATTACTCCTTCAATAGTCCATAGTAGCCCGTGCTGTCCAGCTAGTAGCCCGTGCTGTTCAGCTATAGTATGTCCAGGTTGAGTTGGCCAGAAAACAAAAACTTTAATGACATTTGAACGGAAGCAGCTACACATCCGGGGTTTGCACCGTTAGAAAGCTCACGCTGAAGTGGTTAAAAATATTTCCACAGTAAACTCCAAAACCGGATGGAAAGTGCTATTCCAAAACTCAATACAAAAGTCTATGGGAATAGAAAAAAACCACAGCTTTCCTTCTCAAAATGCGCCTGCTTTTAGTCATGCAGTACGGCTCAACTGATCATGCGGACGGTCTTCATTAAGAATTTTGTAAACAACTTCTCCGGTCGCCAAGTTTCTAGCTTTGTATTGTGATAGCTTCAGTTGCGAGTGTGGAAACAGTATAGGCGGAGTGTCCTGTTGTTGCAGAGGGTACTGGACCATCTGATAGGATGTTGGTAAGATTATTTGTCTACCTGTTCAATAACAAATGTCAATATCCAGTACATTTCAGTTATACAGTTATCACTTAGCTAGCAACTTGTAATACACTGCAGTTGTGTGCTTGTCAGCTGTGTTTATGCCAATTTCTTTTTCTTCTATTAGACGAGTTTGTGAGAATTCAGACCAACTCGGGCTGCACTCCACCTTCAACTTGGATCACAACTATATTTTGTATTTGTGTCTGTTTATATTCTATTCATCTCATCAGTTTTCAATATATGTGACCGTCTACAGGAAAACCGGGCACATCGCGGCACCCTTCGAAAAATTTTTTTTTGCACTTACAGAGTTGTCGGCGTCCAGATATTGAGCTCTCCAAGTTTTATCGTCGTAGCTTAAGTCGTTCCCACTATAATAGACCTAACCGTTCCCTTCCGTCGGCTTGAAACAATACATTTTTAAGAAATCGATCGATCTTTTCTCGATATTTACGCAAGCCGCGTTGTGCCCGGTTTTCCTGTAGACGGTCACATATATATTTTATAAATAAATAAAACCATTGATAAAAAAAAAGTCTAATAACTTTAGCTACAAGTTAACAGTGCTGTACTGTTGAATCTTGTGAGTTTCAAAATATTTCTTGGGACACAGTAGGTAGAGTCAACTGCTTTTACTTGTAGCACCCAAAAAACTCCACAATAAACTTCTTACAAAGTTACAGAATTAATGCGCACCTTTGTATCCGCCCCTTTTTCACGTGCAATGTTGACGTTAGCGTGCATAATTGACTTAGATTCACATGACTAAATTGCTTCCGGTTAAGTACTAAATGCATTCCTCATTTACCACGCTTGCAGTTGTGCTAACTCAACTTGGACAGACTATAGTAGCATGTGTGTCTGCCTGCCTCTCTGTCAGTCTGTCTGTCTGTTTGTCTGCTTCTCTGTCAGTCAGTCTGTCTGCCTCTCTGTCAGTCTGTGTGTCTCTCTGTCTGCCTGTCAGTCTGTCTGTCTGTTGTAGGGTTTCTTCTCCCAATACGTAAGCGCACTCTCCACCAACATCCATCAACTTCGCAGAGGGTGTGGTTTGAGTGGCAAAGGAGAAAGTCAGGTGGTAAAGAGTATTGCATCACGTGGTGAGGAGTGGGTGTGGCTCCAGCATGTGTTCCAGCTTCTACAGATGTGTGGAGACTTGTGGTTGCAAAATGAAACTCTGGATGAGCAGATCCAGTCATCTCTGTCACAGGTAGCCATGGAGATGTGTGCTTCAGCCTCTGCTACTGCTCCCTTCAATAGTTATGATTACCTCGCTGTGTACCACCCTGAAGAGAGGACAACTACCATGGCACTGCTGGATAATGTCAAGGCAACTGGCGCAGGTGAGGCTAGTCTTTACCAGCACTATCACACTGGGATGGAAACTTTCATTGTGTTGCATCAGAAACTCAAAGTGACCATTGTGTTACATCAGAAACTCCAAGTGACCATTGTGTTGCTTCAGAAACTCAGTGATCATTGTGTTGTGTCAGAAACCCAAAGTGACCATTGTGTTGCATCAGAAACTCAGTGATCATTGTGTTATATCAGAAACCCAACATGATCATTGTGTTGTGTCAGAAACCCAAAGTGACCATTGTGTTGCATAAGTGACCATTGTGTTGCCTCAGAAACCCAAAGTGACCATTGTGTTGCATCAGAAACCCAAAGTGACCATTGTGTTGCCTCAGAAACTCAAAGTGACCATTGTATTGCATCAGAAACTCAAAGTGACCATTGTGTTGCTTCAGAAACTCAGTGATCATTGTGTTACATCAGAAACTCAAAGTGACCATTGTGTTACATCAGAAACTCAAAGTGACCATTGTGTTACATCAGAAACTCAAAGTGACCATTGTGTTACATCAGAAACTCAAAGTGACCATTGTGTTGCATCAGAAACTCAAAGTGACCATTGTGTTACATCAGAAACTCAAAGTGACCATTGTGTTGCATCAGAAACTCAAAGTGACCATTGTGTTACATCAGAAACTCAGTGACCATTGTGTTGTGTCAGAAACCCAAAGTGACCATTGTGTTGCATCAGAAACTCAAAGTGACCATTGTGTTGCCTCAGAAACTCAGTGATCATTGTGTCATCAGAAACCCAACATGATCATTATGTTGTATCAGAAACCCAACATGATCATTATGTTGTGTCAGAAACCTAGTGACCATTGTGTTGCTTCAGAAACTCAGTGATCATTGTGTTGTGTCAGAAACCCAAAGTGACCATTGTGTTGCATAAGTGACCATTGTGTTGCATTTGGAAACCCAAAGTGACCATTGTGTTGCCTCAGAAACCCAAAGTGACCACTGTGTTGCCTCAGAAACTCAAAGTGACCACTGTGTTGCGTCAGAAACCCAAAGTGATCATTGTGTTGTGTCAGAAACCCAAAGTGACCACTGTGTTGCCTCAGAAACTCAAAGTGACCATTGTGTTGCCTCAGAAACCCAAAGTGACCACTGTGTTGCCTCAGAAACTCAAAGTGACCATTGTGTTGCATCAGAAACCCAAAGTGACCATTGTGTTGCCTCAGAAACCCAAAGTGACCATTGTGTTGCCTCAGAAACTCAAAGTGACCATTGTGTTGCATCGGAAACCCAAAGTGACCATTGTGTTGCCTCAGAAACTCAAAGTGACCACTGTGTTGCCTCAGAAACTCAAAGTGACCACTGTGTTGCGTCAGAAACCCAAAGTGACCATTGTGTTGCCTCAGAAACCCAAAGTGACCATTGTGTTGCCTCAGAAACTCAAAGTGACCATTGTGTTGCATCGGAAACCCAAAGTGACCATTGTGTTGCCTCAGAAACTCAAAGTGACCACTGTGTTGCCTCAGAAACTCAAAGTGACCACTGTGTTGCGTCAGAAACCCAAAGTGACCATTGTGTTGCCTCAGAAACCCAAAGTGACCATTGTGTTGCATCGGAAACCCAAAGTGACCATTGTGTTGCCTCAGAAACTCAAAGTGACCACTGTGTTGCCTCAGAAACTCAAAGTGACCACTGTGTTGCGTCAGAAACCCAAAGTGACCATTGTGTTGCCTCAGAAACCCAAAGTGACCATTGTGTTGCCTCAGAAACTCAAAGTGACCATTGTGTTGCATCGGAAACCCAAAGTGACCATTGTGTTGCCTCAGAAACTCAAAGTGACCACTGTGTTGCCTCAGAAACTCAAAGTGACCACTGTGTTGCGTCAGAAACCCAAAGTGACCATTGTGTTGCCTCAGAAACCCAAAGTGACCATTGTGTTGCCTCAGAAACTCAAAGTGACCATTGTGTTGCATCGGAAACCCAAAGTGACCATTGTGTTGCCTCAGAAACTCAAAGTGACCACTGTGTTGCGTCAGAAACCCAAAGTGACCATTGTGTTGCATCAGAAACCCAACACGATCATTTTGTTGCCTCAGAAACTTGTTGATTCTGAATGAATTAGGTGCTAGTAGTGTCCTTCCTAATTCTGTGTGGGCGGAGCTCCAGGCTCTCAACGAGCAAGTGCACACGTTTGCCTATGATGTCATCTTCCAGCCTCTGAGACAGAAGTTGGAGCGTGTACCTCTACTGCAGGTAAGACCCTCCCTGTCCCCCACCCCTGCCAATTATGTTGACAGTAGGTGTTGCTTGTGTAGGTGTGGAGTGGTGTGAGCAGTCCAGTGGAAAGCCCTCTGGCACTATCTAGTGAAGGGCTACCTCGTTTCTCCCTCTCTCCCTTACCTTACATCACAGAGGTCAGAGTTCATTCTGTAGTGCCAGTATTGTGACCTAGTTGGCTCTTATTTCCAGATTGGTGACTATTTGCTGACATTGCCACGGCAACTGGAACCTTTCACAGCGCAAGACAGTGCAGGACTGAAGACAGCATTGAAACAAGGTAAACTACCCTTTTCCAGCAGTGGGCGTGGCCTGGTAGGGGAGGAGGAGGGTCATCCTTCAGATGAGTGGCTAGGTGCAGTTGCCAGTGGTATCATGGAGACATATTGTAAACAGGTTCTTCTCATTCCAACTCTACCACCTCCAGCTGCCAGTCAGCTCACCACTGACATAGGTGAGTGGGTGTGGCTTGGGTGGGCCAGGCATTGAGCTAGCCTAGGTATAGTCTGCAAGAGGAATAACTAATTTAATTTACACATTGAATTTTATCATTATATTTATTTATACTTGATAAGCTGAAGAAGAGAGAATTGCTTGCCCACGAGTTATAGTATAGATTGCATGCTGGATACAACACACCACTAGTGCACTCTGTGTATTGGTGCACGACACACCACTAGTAGTGCACTCTGTGTATTGGTGCACGACACACCACTAGTAGTGCACTCTGTGTATTGGTGCACGACACACCACTAGTGCACTCTGTGTATTGGTGCACGACACACCACTAGTAGTGCACTCTGTGTATTGGTGCACGACACACCACTAGTAGTGCACTCTGTGTATTGGTGCACGACACACCACTAGTGCACTCTGTGTATTGGTGCACGACACACCACTAGTAGTGCACTCTGTGTATTGGTGCACGACACACCACTAGTAGTGCACTCTGTGTATTGGTGCACGACACACCACTAGTAGTGCACTCTGTGTATTGGTGCATGACACACCACTAGTAGTGCACTCTGTGTATTGGTGCACGACACACCACTAGTGCACTCTGTGTATTGGTGCATGACACACCACTAGTAGTGCACTCTGTGTATTGGTGCACGACACACCACTAGTAGTGCACTCTGTGTATTGGTGCACGACACACCACTAGTAGTGCACTCTGTGTATTGGTGCACGACACACCGCTAGTAGTGCACTCTGTGTATTGGTGCACGACACACCACTAGTAGTGCACTCTGTGTATTGGTGCACGACACACCACTAGTAGTGCACTCTGTGTATTGGTGCACGACACACCACTAGTAGTGCACTCTGTGTATTGGTGCACGACACACCACTAGTAGTGCACTCTGTGTATTGGTGCACGACACACCACTAGTAGTGCACTCTGTGTATTGGTGCATGACACACCACTAGTAGTGCACTCTGTGTATTGGTGCACGACACACCACTAGTAGTGCACTCTGTGTATTGGTGCATGACACACCACTAGTAGTGCACTCTGTGTATTGGTGCACGACACACCACTAGTAGTGCACTCTGTGTATTGGTGCACGAGTTGTCGTCTTCACTAATTTCTGCAATATAGTTTGTTAGTATTGTTAGTAGGAAGGAATGGAACAGCTGGATCACTATACAAGTGTTAGTTCACATAACATATCCCCTCATTAATTAGGTGTAAACTGAACCTTTGGTGCAGAATTATCATGATATTTGTGTGTGTGTGTGTGTGTGTTCCCAGCATATCTGTCCAATGTGCTTACTGCACTGGGCCAACTCCCCAGTGAACAACTGATGCAGTTAGAAGCTCTCCTGAAGCCTACAGAGAGGACAGAGTAAGAGACCACACCCCCACTATAGATAACATGTCCTAATTCTCTTATTTGTGTGTAGATTTGACAGTCTGAAGGGAGGTGTTCTTCATCACAATGTCAGTAAACTCAGAACTTGGGACTGACTGACTGACGCACCCACTTATGTCAATCATATCTTCTAATTCTCTCTGAAAATAGAGTTTAGGGTGTGGTATGTGGGTGGAGTTAGATGGGGTACGTGTGTCAGTGAGATATTAAGATGCCCTACCTCTGCTCCGTGTGAGAGAGACTGGTTGGTGGTCAGTGAGATATTAAGATGCCCTACCTCTGCTCCGTGTGAGAGAGACTGGTTGGTGGTCAGTGAGATATTAAGATGCCCTACCTCTGCTCCGTGTGAGAGACTGGTTGGTGGTCAGTGAGATATTAAGATGCCCTACCTCTGCTCCGTGTGAGAGAGACTGGTTGGTGGTCAGTGAGATATTAAGATGCCCTACCTCTGCTCCGTGTGAGAGAGACTGGTTGGTGGTCAGTGAGATATTAAGATGCCCTACCTCTGCTCTGTGTGAGAGAGAGACTGGTTGGTATATATCCAGTGAAGTTTTACAAGAGACAAAGTCTGAAGTTTTACAAGAGACAAAGTCAGAAAATAATAAGTGAATAGAAAGACATAAAGTGATGGATGTGCCTTAATTAGAATGGCATCGTCATATTCTAGAGGTTGGTAGACAGCCCTCGAGCTGTCTTCACCAGACTCTGTGCCAGGAGCTGAGTGTCTTTAGAGGAGCTGTGCGAGCCAGCTAACACCAGAGCAGACACGCCTACCTGATTACACATGAGCACAGGGTTGAGCCCCTCCCACTTGCCCCCTGGAGACCTGAGGTTACGAATCAAGTGGATGATGAGCCGATGAAGTGGTAGCAACAGATGAACGGCCTGAGGCACACTCACTGCGTCTTCAGGATTAGACCACAACACAGCCTATATTGAAATAATTAAAGGGTTAACACTCCAAATTAGTCAGTACTCTTATTTAGTGGGTATGTGTGTGACCTATTGAACTCACTTGAAGTTGCAGCAAATGTTGTGTGAATTCCATCGCAGATTCAGCAAGTCTCTCCAGCTCAGACTTCTACAACAAATATTACAATCTCTCATAATATTATACCAAATACACAATGCACAGAAGTATGTGTGGCTATCCTAGTGGTTGATGTGTGGCTGTCCTAGTGGTTGATGCGTGGCTGTCCTAGTGATTGATGTGTAGCTATCCTAGTGGTTGATGTGTGGCTGTCCTAGTGGTTGATGCGTGGCTGTCCTAGTGATTGATGTGTGGCTATCCTAGTGGTTGATGTGTAGCTATCCTAGTGGTTGATGTGTGGCTGTCCTAGTGATTGATGTTGGCTGTCCTAGTGGTTGATGCGTGGCTGTCCCAGTGATTGATGCGTGGCTGTCCTAGTGGTTGATGCGTGGCTGTCCTAGTGGTTGATGCGTGGCTGTCCTAGTGGTTGATGCGTGGCTGTCCTAGTGGTTGATGCGTGGCTGTCCTAGTGGTTGATGCGTGGCTGTCCTAGTGGTTGATGCGTGGCTGTCCTAGTGGTTGATGTGTGGCTGTCCTAGTGGTTGATGCGTGGCTGTCCTAGTGGTTGATGCGTGGCTGTCCTAGTGGTTGATGCGTGGCTGTCCTAGTGGTTGATGCGTGGCTGTCCTAGTGGTTGATGCGTGGCTGTCCTAGTGGCTGATGCGTGGCTGTCCTAGTGGTTGATGCGTGGCTGTCCTAGTGGTTGATGCGTGGCTGTCCTAGTGGTTGATGCGTGGCTGTCCTAGTGGTTGATGCGTGGCTGTCCTAGTGGTTGATGCGTGGCTGTCCTAGTGGTTGATGCGTGGCTGTCCTAGTGGTTGATGCGTGGCTGTCCTAGTGGTTGATGCGTGGCTGTCCTAGTGGTTGATGCGTGGCTGTCCTAGTGGTTGATGCGTGGCTGTCCTAGTGGTTGATGCGTGGCTGTCCTAGTGGTTGAGTGGTTGATGCGTGGCTGTCCTAGTGGTTGATGCGTGGCTGTCCTAGTGGTTGATGCGTGGCTGTCCTAGTGGTTGATGCGTGGCTGTCCTAGTGGTTGATGCGTGGCTGTCCTAGTGGTTGATGTGTGGCTGTCCTAGTGGTTGATGTGTGGCTGTCCTAGTGGTTGATGTGTGGCTGTCCTAGTGGTTGATGCGTGGCTGTCCTACTGGTTGATGCGTGGCTGTCCTAGTGGTTGATACGTGGCTGTCCTAGTGGTTGATGTGTGGCTATAATACTTCTATTCCCAATTCATTCATAATACTTGACAGCCAGTGGTTTAGTATAACTCTCTCTCTCTCTCTCTCATGGCCCCTACCTTGTGTGGTGTATTACCAGAAGATGATTTCCTGGACTTTGCTGTGACGTTGTGAGCTGACAGTGCCTTGAGGGTGTGGTCAAGAGAGCGATTCATGGTTTCCATGACTTGTATACACCACAGACCAACTCCTTGTGCTACAGCTAGCCTCAGTCCTTCCTCCTGCACACCAGACAGTAAGAGAGTGAAATAAAGTTGCTGAACTTCACTGAATAACTCCCCTGCCCTAATTAACCCTCAGTGCACATGCACAAGGAGTTTAGGCATCCTGTCTGTCTGTCTGTCCGTCTGGCCTGTTTAGCTCTTCTCTTATGAAGACAGCATTTACATCTACTGTTTTCAACTCATCAATAGTATGGTACAGGGTTGACACAAGGATGGTACAGGGTTGCCACAAGATGGTACAGGGTTGACACAAGGATGGTACAGGGTTGCCACAAGATGGTACAGGGTTGCCACAAGATGGTACAGGGTTAGCACAAGATGGTACAGGGTTGACACAAGATGGTACAGGGTTGACACAAGGATGGTACAGGGTTGACACAAGATGGTACAGGGTTGACACAAGGATGGTACAGGGTTAGCACAAGGGTGGTACAGGACTGCCATAAGGTGGTACAGGGCTGACATAAGGTGGTACAGGGTTGACACAAGATGGTACAGGGTTGACATAAGATGGTACAGGGTTGACATAAGATGGTACAGGGTTAGCACAAGGGTGGTACAGAGTTGACATAAGATGGTACAGGGTTGACACAAGATGGTACAGGGTTGACATAAGATGGTACAGGGTTAGCACAAGGGTGGTACAGGGTTAGCACAAGGGTGGTACAGGGTTGACATAAGATGGTACAGGGTTGACATAAGATGGTACAGGGTTAGCACAAGGATGGTACAGGTTTGGCACAAGATGGTACAGGGTTGACACAAGGATGGTACAGGGTTGCCACAAGATGGTACAGGGTTGCCACAAGATGGTACAGGGTTAGCACAAGGATGGTACAGGGTTAGCACAAGGGTGGTACAGAGTTGACATAAGATGGTACAGGGTTGACGCAAGATGGTACAGGGTTGACATAAGATGGTACAGGGTTAGCACAAGGGTGGTACAGGGTTGACACAAGATGGTACAGGGTTGACACAAGGATGGTACAGGGTTGCCACAAGATGGTACAGGGTTGACACAAGGGTGGTACAGAGTTGACATAAGATGGTACAGGGTTGACACAAGATGGTACAGGGTTGACATAAGATGGTACAGGGTTAGCACAAGGGTGGTACAGGGTTGACATAAGATGGTACAGGGTTGACATAAGATGGTACAGGGTTAGCACAAGGATGGTACAGGTTTGGCACAAGGGTGGTACAGGGTTGACACAAGGGTGGTACAGGGTTGACATAAGATGGTACAGGGTTAGCACAAGATGGTACAGGGTTGACACAAGGGTGGTACAGGGTTGACACAAGATGGTACAGGGTTGACACAAGGATGGTACAGGGTTGCCACAAGATGGTACAGGGTTGCCACAAGATGGTACAGGGTTGACATAAGATGGTACAGGGTTAGCACAGTTTTGGCACAAGATGGTACAGGGTTAGCACAAGGGTGTTGACATAAGATGGTACAGGGTTAGCACAAGGATGGTACAGGGTTGCCACAAGATGGTACAGGGTTGACACAAGATGGTACAGGGTTGCCACAAGATGGTACAGGGTTAGCACAAGATGGTACAGGGTTGACACAAGATGGTACAGGGTTGACATAAGTACAGGGTTAGCACAGGTTTGGCACAAGATGGTACAGGGTTGGCACAAGGGTGGTACAGGTTTGACACAAGATGGTACAGGGTTGACACAAGGATGGTACAGGGTTGCCACAAGATGGTACAGGGTTGCCACAAGATGGTACAGGGGCACAAGATGGTACAGGGTTAGCACAAGGGTGGTACAGGTTTGGCACAAGATGGTATAGGGTTACCACAAGGATGGTACAGGGTTGCCACAAGATGGTACAGGGTTGCCACAAGATGGTACAGGGTTAGCACAAGGGTGGTACATGTTTGGCACAAGAGGGTTGCCACAAGTAGGTACAGGTTTGGCACCTTTGATTCAGGAGTCAATAACTGCCTACCTCAGTCCATGGCCAGATCAAGGGATATTGGAGAACAGAGTCCATAGCTCTGTCTTCTTCAGGGATACTCGTCCCACCAGAGACTGTTCCTTCAGCAGCACGAAGGTGAGAGTATATCAGAGAGCCATTGAGCTGGGTGGATAGCAACAGTTGTCCTAGCAACCCTCCCATGTCATGCATAGCAACACTCAGGGAGTGGAGACACTCTTGTAGTTCTTCTACTCCAGCACACTACAACAACAACAACAACAACAACAACAACAACCAAATGTAACAATAGCAACAATAGCACACTATCAACAGTGCTCAGTACAAACCAACCCTATCGTTGAGATACGTGGATGACACATTTGTTCTATGGCCGCACGGTAAAGAAAAACTTATGGAGTTTCACAAGCACATCAATAGCCTCAGAGAATCCATCCAGTTATAGAAACAGAAGAACGTGGCAAACTTCCCTTCCTGGACGTTAACATCAGCAGACAGCACCAACAACTCAACACTACAGTCTACAGGAAACCGACGCATACTAATAGATATCTCAATTATAAGTCCCATCACCACCCCAGAACTAAGTTGGGCATTATCAAGTGTCTAGCTCACCGTGCCAAGAATATCTGCAAAGGTACACAGGTTCTGGAAGAATTTAATTACCTTCAAGAAGTCCTTGAATCCAATGGTTTCAAAAAAAGGCGCAGAAACCATACCACCACCAACTGATGAGAAAGAAGAGAAGCCAAAAATCTTTTGCACACCGTATGTCAAGGGTTTCAGTGAGAACCTAGAGAGAGGGTGTGGCAATATCAACATCAGGCCAGTGTTCAAGACCAGTAGGACACTACGCAGTCTATTAGTGAAAGTAAAGAAGAGAATACCCCAAGACAAAATCAAAGGTGTGATATATAGGGTGCAATGCGAGTGTGGCAGCTCTTATATGGGCGAAACGGGCAGGACTCTTGAAACCAGACTGAAAGAACACAAGAGGGCAATCAGATATGATGACCAGAACAAGGCATTGCTGTTCATACCAATACTACATGCCATACCATCCAATGGGAAGAAGCTGAGATTCTCGCCAAAGAACAAGACTGGCATAAGAGGAAGTTCAAAGAAGCGCTACACATCAGAGAAGAAAGCAACACCATGAACTTGGATCGAGGCAGCCCAATCTGGAACACAAACATAGACCATCACCATCCATTTGGTCTATTAGTACTTTCTTTAATCTTCTATTACCATCTATTCAGCCAATTAACACTTCCTTATCATCCATTCTCATTTTTCCACCCAGCTTAGTCACCATCACCTACTCTTTAGAGACAACTTAGTTCTGTCAGGTCATTTAGCTACAGTTCTGTTCGGCTGAAGACGGACCTCGGTCAGAAACGTCCTGATAAAAATATCTATATTGAATACTACGTTCAACATAGCTCAACTAATAGCAATAATTATATTAAGTGTATAAAGTAGTAATGAGCCTCTACCTTACAATAGCACACTACAACAATAGAACACTACAACAATAGAACACTACGACAATAGAACACTACAACAATAGAACACTACAACATAGAACACTACGACAATAGAACACTACAACAATAGAACACTACAACAATAGAACACTACAACAATAGAACACTACAACAATAGAACACTACAACAATAGAACACTACAACAATAGAACACTACAACAATAGAACACTACAACAATAGAACACTACAACAATAGAACACTACAACAATAGAACACTACAACAATAGAACACTACAACAATAGAACACTATAACAATAGCAACGACAGCACACTATAACAATAGCAACAACATAATGTAACAGTAACCAACAGAAAACATCACTCCAGTATGAAGCACACTCAGAGGTATTTATGAAGTGGACAGCACGTCCCTCTTTCTCTCACACATCGATTCAGCTCGTAGTTTGTTAGTATCCTAGCCCCGCCCCTCCTATAGCCTCTGGGCTTTACTTGCCTTGTGTAGACCAACTGCATATGTGGTCACATGTTCTGACAAGGTCTGCAGGAGTCTGTAGGAGACATGGGAGGCTGAGAAGGTGTGTCCCTGAGGAAGATGTCCCACCAGCATGGCTTCCTGCACACATCTCTCATGAAGAGAACTGCAAGACTCGTACAATCCTTCAACACACAGTGTGATGGAGGACAGAGCCACACCCAACTTCTCTGGATCTAATGAACACACACAATACATGTAACAAGACATGTACATATCACATCTAAACACATGTTACATGTAATGTTACATGGTATACATGAACATCTGTGTAAACATGTGATTATGTGACATGTGATCGTGTGATCATGTGACATGTGATCGTGTGAACATGTGATCAACTGGATGAAATACATGTCAATGCACCATGTGACATGACATCCTGTGTGAAACTAGATAAGACAATGTTCTCATGTTCTCTCTCACATGGTCTTCTCTTACCTGCAATCTCCTCTCCAGATCCTGGACTAGCTAGTTGCTTCACTTGCTGGCAGTCTGTCTTAATCTTACACATGTACCCTGCCATCCTCTGGAATATCCCTTCTTCTTCCTCTTCATCATCATCTTCTTCAGGAATCGATTCCCAACTGTGGCTCGCCCCTTCTACAACACACACACACACACACACACACAAAGTGTATTTTCTCCCAAGCCACACATTGCACATGCTACTCACCTGTTCTGCGATGCACTAATTGTCCTAATGCCGCTCCCATTCCGTGAGCTAGAGGTTCCCAGAGTGAATGCCCACACCTTACCAGGTGGGAGGAGGATGACAGTGAGTTTTCTAGGAGGTGTGGACTACTGTAGCGAGCCTTCAGGGATCGTCGTTTCTTTGCACTTCTGCGCGAGTCAAAGTCTAACTGCCGACTGACTGGAGTGGATGAGGAAGAGGAAGGTGTGAGGGCTAGTGCTAGTGAAATGGGTGTGGCCATGCCGGGACTGGACTGCATCCGCTGCAGTGATCTATACATTATTATTAATAAAAAGTGAGATAAAGACAAACTTAGATTCTGGAACTGTTACTTTAAGGATTTTTACTTGTAAAGCTGGAGGGCAGGCATTACTAACGTCGCCCAGCATTTCTATGTACCCGACACACCCCCTGATTGCTAACATGGGAAAGAAGGCTAGCGGGTGGCTGAAGGTGACCAGACAGACACACAGTCAGTCATGACTGATACAGTTACCCAGTGTGTTGTGCAGTACCTTAGGGGAGATGGAGTCCAGTCATCTGAAGGGTCGTTGAAAGGGTCCTCACCAACACCACTGTCCCCCGAGGCTAACGAAGTGCTGGATAGAGAGGCTGTGGAGTCCTGGGAGTGATAGAGCTCTCGCATCTGATCCAGACGAACCTCAAACTTGTGCATGTCCCAATAACAGACAATATTTAGCTGTGCGTTGCTAACACGAACATACGGAGCACCACCACGTTCCTCTCGACTGAACACCTACACACACACACACACGCATGCATACACACACACGCATGCATGCACACACACACATACACACACACACACATGAAGTGTGAATAGGGAGATGGGCTGCACACACTCACCAGTGGTTTGTTGAGGGTCTTGCAGATGGCACTAGCCTCCTGTAGCATGATAGAGATCCTCATCAGCTCAGAGCCAGTCTGGAACAAGCTGCTGTCTGACGTTGCACCAGACACCAGCAAACTGTCTGCTGATGACATGCTCAATTCACGAATATTCTGCAAAAAGACAAGTCCGTCCGCATTAATCCGCAGATTTGGAAAGAACCAGAAACTGATTGGCAAGTTATAAACCTTTACAGGTTAGTGAGATGAGTGGGCAGGTCATGAAAACAAGGGGATTACAGGGACTTTGACTTTAGTTCAAACCTATATTAAAACATACATAGAGTAGCACTCTTTGTGTAGTAATTGAGTGTCAGTGTTTGCCTGATGTTGTTGATGTATTTGCTAGGTTGCTATGGATTCAGGTCAATTAGGGCACAATGCGTACCCTTCCCCAATTAGGGCACAATGCGTACCCTTCCCCAATTGAGGACTCACTTTTTTGTTATTGAGTCCTTTAATGTCTTCTTCCAGTTTCATCTTTTCCTGCTCCAACTCGTCCATAAGCTGGTTCTTCTGATCCTCCAGATCCCGACTCTCTCTCTCTGTCTTGAGTCTCTCCAGATGAATAATGTGCCGCTGACTTACAGTCTCCTCCTCCAGTGCCTGGTTGCGGCGTAGCAGTTCTTCCATGCGTTGCTCGGCTGCCTCTTTAGTCTCCAACTGCTCGTGAAGTAGTTCACTCTTCTCTTCCTACATACATACGTGCATGCCAGCAAGGTCCCTATCACTCTGTTGCTTATCATCCATGTTATTGTCATGACAACCAACACCACACCTACCATTGCTTTGGCCAATCTCTGGATTTCTTGCTGATATTCTGCCTGTTTGGAAGTTTGAAGCTCTTCTAGTTGAGACAGGAGTTCTTGTCTCTCTCTTAATCTCTTCTCTTCTTGCTCTCTTTCTATCCTACATATAGACAACATAAACCACACACACATCACACACACACACACACACACACAGCTACTGCACACTCAGCATAACTAACCAGTACGTGAGCAGGTGCTATAATAAGTTTGAGATATGCAGAATGTGGCATAGCACTGCAGATGTAGCACGATAACTTAACTAGTATTTTTTTTTTAACCAGTAAGTGTTCAAGTGGCAGTTAAAAAGTTGTTTTTTAATTTTCAAGTGACTGTTATAATTTTTTCAAGCATCCGTTGTAAAGTATGTTTTCTAATCACTGTCAAACCAGAAAGTTTACCAGTTGCTGTTAAAAGTTTCCAATCTTCTGTTATACCACACAGCTTTGCTAGGTTATGGTGGAGTATAGACTAGGTGGACCCACCCACCCACCAACCCACCCCAGTGGAGTATAGACTAGGTGGACCCACCCACCCACCAACCCACCCCAGTGGAGTATAGACTAGGTGGACCCACCCACCCACCAACCCACCCCAGTGGAGTATAGACTAGGTGGACCCACCCACCCACCCCAGTGGAGTATAGACTAGGTGGACCCACCCACCCACCAACCCACCCCAGAGAGATTCCACCTCCCAACATGTTATGTGATGAATACAGTCAGGGCAGTATTGGGTGATGTAATGGTGTGTATGAATTCAGTGTGCATTGGGTGGGTGGAGTGATGGGGGGTGTGTGTATGTACATGTGGACCAGTCACTCTGGGTGGGTGGAGTGATGGGGCGTGTGTAATGTGGACCAGTCACTCTGGGTGGGTGGAGTGATGGGGCGTGTGTAATGTGGACCAGTCACTCTTGCTATTCTTATGCATTTATTTAAATATATTGGCCACATTTTCACAGGTTATATTTAGCTCTCATTAATACCAGCACATAAATCTCCCGGGAGAATGGCACCATAAACTTGGCAGATATGCTCGTGAAAAAACCCACGCTGGTTAATGAAGTGTGATATAGGAGGCGTGAATTTCACAAGTAGAAATCAAAACAATAACAGACCAACCAGCATGCTGGCACGACACACCCACCAACCAGCATGCTGGCACGACACACCCACCTTTCAGTCTGAGCCCGGAATAGTTCGTTGCGTGCATATTGGAAGTCTCTGTGTACTGAGCCAGCAGCTGCACTGGGCCTGCCAGCCTCAACCTCCTGGGGGTGGTTGAACCGAAAGAAATAGGTCCCCCCTAACACTACACGATCACCCTACAACATGTAAACAAACAAACAAACACACACTAAGTGGTTTAGTTAAGTATAGACAGTGTCTGGCACAGTATGAATACATCATCTACATTCATTTGAACATTCCACTCTCTGAGTTGAACACATTGAAATCAACAACAACAATACACAACAAACAAGAGAAAAGAAAGGGAAAGGTTAAGGGAATCAATACTAACATATAGCCCATCGTTTCCAGCCCCTCCCCTCCATAATATCCTGCATTATATTCAGCCACTCCCACCTATCACATCCAGCATAATATTCAGCCCCTCCCACCCATCACATCCAGCATTATATCCAGCCCCTCCCACCCATCACATCCAGCATTATATCCAGCCACTCTACCATGTAAGAGCCACCATATTATGTCAAGTTCTTTCTGCTCAAGTTTCAGTCAGGGGCTAAGCTGAAGAACTACTTTATCACAAACTCACACACAATCACATATTATACATACACTAGTGATGTGCTTGAGCACAAATGGCGAGTGAGCCTAAAGCTACACTATGATTAAATGAGTGCTCGTGATTTGTCTGCTCCCAGTGTGTTGATAATGTTGTTAATATTGTAATACCTGAAATTTCTGCCAGTGCCGAAAGCAACCCATATAGTAGTAGTAATAGCTGATGAGTTCATGTCAAAATACAGGTATGAGAATAACTATGACATCCGTGTCAACTGTGCGTACTAGTATATTTCGGGCACCATGGTTAATAGCATCAAAGAGATGAAGAGCAAGTCTCGTATCTGCCTCTTCATGGTCACAATCTTGTAGAAACTGAGTTGAATAATTGACACAGATAAAACACTTAGACCAATCTGTGGTCAGAGCTAATCCACCTGAAGCCATGCGAGTTCCACCAAAATCCATGTGGGTTTGGTGCATCAATTAGAAGGGCATACTACGTTTATTTTCGCGCATATTAATTTCGTGTACCAAAATGTATTATTCGCGAAAATTTTAATTTTCACGTGAACCGTTCATTTTGATAATTTCTTATGTGAATTCAAAAGTCTTCAAAATTCACCACAAAGACTAAAAATGAAGTGGCTACCCGTCTGAACATCTTCTATATGCAACAACTAATGCTTCTAAGAACTGTGGTGCTTTTATCCACTTTGTAACGGAACTGGACTATTATGTAGCCTAAGGACTGACATGCTCACTACTCCTTAACAACATTGTTTTAGTTTTATTTAGTTACCTTATAGTATTAGTATTAGTATCTAATGTTATCTATCTTGGTACTATAGTGGGTAATTGCTTAGTTGGGATATCAGGGAGGAGTCTGAAGGTCAGAGATAACTACTCCCATTCACCTCCTGCCTGACTACCACTTATCCAAACAAACCCCTTCACTTCTTCTCCACCATCTTGAGTATCTCCCCTCCATCTGAGCCCCTCCCCTCTAACTGAGTTGCTCACATGATGGAGTGCTGTAGTTGCAGTAATGAGAGTGCCATTGATATAAGTAGTAGCCTCAGGATCAGCCGAGGGCTCCAATTCAACCACACTGTCCTCACCATGGATGAACACACTAACACACACACACACATACACACACACACAGAAACAATACAATATTGTCTGAATAAACCTTTATGCAACAACAACAACAACAAAATTAACAGAATACTTAGTGATGCTAGCAGAACAAAACAATTTAACACAAATCTATATGGTGCTTGAGTTCTGCATGGTACTAGTAGATTTAAGTTCTATATGGTGCTTGAGTTCTGCATGGTACTAGTAGATTTAAGTTCTATATGGTGCTTGAGTTCTGCATGGTACTAGTAGATTTAAGTTCTATATGGTGCTTGAGTTCTGTATGGTACTAGTAGATTTAAGTTCTATATGGTGCTTGAGTTCTGTATGGTACTAGTAGATTTAAGTTCTATATGGTGCTTGAGTTCTGTATGGTACTAGTAGATTTAAGTTCTATATGGTGCTTGAGTTCTGTATGGTACTAGTAGATTTAAGTTCTATATGGTGCTTGAGTTCTGTATGGTACTAGTAGATTTAAGTTCTATATGGTGCTTGAGTTCTGTATGGTACTAGTAGATTTAAGTTCTATATGGTGCTTGAGTTCTGTATGGTACTAGTAGATTTAAGTTCTATATGGTGCTTGAGTTCTGTATGGTACTAGTAGATTTAAGTTCTATATGGTGCTTGAGTTCTGCATGGTACTAGTAGATTCAAGTGCTTGAGTTCTGCATGGTACTATAGTATGTCCAAGTTGAGTTGGCGTGGTAAAAACCGTTAATAACTTTTGAACGGAAGTAGCTACGCTTCCGGGGTTTGTACCATTCGAAAGCTCGTGCCGAAGCGGTCCAGAAAATTCCCTTTAAAAACTTCTGAGCCAGCGGGGAAAGTGCAGTTTCAAAACTCAATAGAAAAGTCTATGGGAATAAATAAAACCACACGTTTCCCGCGCTACACGCGGCGGGATTTAGTCACGCGCTCAAACCGGGCCAAACACATGCGCAGTACCTCAGAGACAATTGTAAACAAAAAGCAGTCGTAGTTTGGTGACTTCGTTTCTACCCTTCTGCTTGACATTCTGGTTCATTTTAGGCTCAGGAATTTGTTGCTATTCAAGCCTATTTATTTAGAAACTCAGCCAATTTACTGACCAAGATAATAAGATATACAATTCATCATAGACTCTATATGCCACTATTTATGCTTTAGCTGTCCATTACTCCTCATGTCTATATAGGTACAGTTCTCTATGGTTATGGTGATGCTATTTACCACCCTCCAAATTCAACTGCTGCTTGTATCTACCACAATTTCATGTCATTATAAAATTATATTAATTGTCTTTTTTTTTTGTATAATTTAAAAAAAAGTTGAAATTTAACAAGTAGATAGAAAATATAGTAAAATCATGAATAAAATGATATGAATGATTCAGTGTGAAGGACAAAGTAATACTGGAATGTGTGTGGCCATAGCTAAAGTGTAGGTGATATGCTGGATTTTTCACATTACTGTTGAGTACTTCAGAAATTCGTCACACCAAGAAAGTAAGAATTGAGTTTAAATACACGCTTAAGCACAAAACAATCAGACTTACTTGAGGAGGCATTCAGCCGCGGTCCTGTGCTTCTTTCCTCTAAGTTTTGTAGCTCCAGATAACCCTCCGCAACCTTCAACCAGTTTTAGCACACAACTAGAAGCTCGTACAAACTCTAAACTACGAGTGATTAGTTATAACTGGGCATATATTGAATACAGCCGCGGAAGAAACTGCCATAGCTTCTTTTTCATTTCAACAAGTAAACTTACGGTAATAATGCGCACCTTGGACCCGCCCTGTTTTTACTGTGGGCGTCGATGTTTTCGCGCGTTTGAGCTACTACTGTCATGTGACCTTAATTGGTCTCCGGTTTCGCCAAGTGCATTCCTCGTTTGCCACATTTGTGGTTGCGCCAACTCAACGTGGACACATACTATAGTAGATTTGAGTGACCTCTCAGTGAAGTGACTTACAATCAATCTATAGTTATTTATTTGTAAGGACACACCAGTCCCTAAGAGCACACTCTGTAACTGACCAGTGATTGTGTGAGACCAGAGCCCCAGAGAGCTGCATGTGGTTGCCAGGCTGCTGTTCCTTCCTCCCCTGAATGGAGCTAGAGTTGCCCACTGTAGTCCGGCCTGAAGGCAACATGTAGAGAAGTGTCTCTGATAACTGAGGGTCCTCCGTCAGGTTCACCAAGTTAGGGAGCCGGCTGTTGACTGTCAACCCACTCTTCTATAACACACACACACACAAACAAAGCTTACAACTGATTACTCCTACTTGGCTAAGACAGACTACCGTGCACAGCTATAACTGCCCCTAGGGTCATGACCGTGCATAGCTATAACTGCCTCTAGGGTCATGACCGTGCACAGCTATAACTGCCCCTAGGGTCATGACCGTGCACAGCTATAACTGCCCCTAGGGTCATGACAGTGCACAGCTATAACTGCCCCTAGGGTCATGACCGTGCACAGCTATAACTGCCCCTAGGGTCATGACCGTGCACAGCTATAACTGCCCCTAGGGTCATGACCGTGCACAGTTATAACTGCCCCTAGGGTCATGACCGTGCACAGCTATAACTGCCCCTAGGGTCATGGCCGTGCACAGCTATAACTGCCCCTAGGGTCATGGTCGTGCACAGCTATAACTACCCCTAGGGTCATGGTCGTGCACAGCTATAACTGCCCCTAGGGTCATGGTCGTGCACAGCTATAACTACCCCTAGGGTCATGGTCGTGCACAGCTATAACTGCCACTCCTACTAGTAGAAGCTCAGAACTCCAGAGCTATGATCCCTCTCTCACTATTTGGAGGTCGAGAGATTAAATCCAGACACTGTTATGCCAACACTCTTTGTAGGGATATGCCACACCCCTAGCTCTGTAGGGATATGCCACACCCCTAGCTCTGTAGCACCCCTAGCTCTATAGGGATATGCCACACCCCTAGCTCTGTAGGGATATGCCACACCCCTAGCTTTATAGGGATATGCCACACCCCTAGCTCTATAGGGATATGCCACACCCCTAGCTCTGTAGGGATATGCCACACCCCTAGCTCTGTAGGGATATGCCACACCCCTAGCTCTGTAGGGATATGCCACACCCTTAGCTTTGACTCCGACACATCAGTGATTGCAACATTTGTAGAAGTCCTCAAGTAAGAGCTATAAATCTCTGCCTACTTCACTCTGCCATTAATGAGAGGAGAGAGAGAGAGGTTAATTAAAGCACTCAAATGGCAAGATGCACCAGCTACCCTCCAGTTGACCAATATTTGACTACTATAATAATAATCTATAATATTTCGAGCTCAGTTTGCCCTTCAAAGTAGTAAAACTAAAAAAAAATAAAAAGATAGCTGAGAGCTGGTATGAGTATTGCAGCAGCTGAAGAGCAAGTTACTGATAATGTTTGCATCTGAAGCAGGTGAATAACTGGCTGAGTGGCATGTGAAGCAGGTGAATAACTGGCTGAGTGGCATGTGAAGCATGTGAATAACTGGCTGAGTGGCATCTGAAGCATGTGAATAACTGGCTAAGTGGCATCTGAAGCATGTGAAGAACTGGCTGAGTGGCATCTGAAGCATGTGAATAACTGGCTGAGTGGCATGTGAAGCATGTGAATAACTGGCTGAGTGGCATGTGAAGCATGTGAATAACTGGCTGAGTGGCATGTGAAGCATGTGAATAACTGGCTGAGTGGCATGTGAAGCATGTGAATAACTGGCTGAGTGGCATCTGAAGCATGTGACTGGCTGAGTGGCATGTGAAGCATGTGAATAACTGGCTGAGTGGCATCTGAAGCAGGTGATGTGAAGAACTGGCTGAGTGGCATGTGAAGCATGTGAATAACTGGCTGAGTGGCATCTGAAGCATGTGAATAACTGGCTGAGTGGCATCTGAAGCATGTGAATAACTGGCTGAGTGGCATGTGAAGCATGTGAATAACTGGCTGAGTGGCATGTGAAGCATGTGAATAACTGGCTGAGTGGCATGTGAAGCATGTGAAGAACTGGCTGAGTGGCATCGGAGCGGTTGCATGACATGGCTGCGGGCATGTAATCATGGAATAACTGCTGAGTGGCCATCTGAATCAGTGAATACTGCTGAGTGCATTTTAAGCAGTTAATAACTGGCTGACGTGGACATCTGAAGCATGTGAATGCTGGCTGAGTGGCATGGAAGCTGTGAATAACTGGCTGAGTGGCATCTGAAGCATGTGAATAACTGGCTGAGTGGCATCTGAAGCATGTGAATAACTGGCTGAGTGGCATGTGAAGCATGTGAATAACTGGCTGAGTGGCATGTGAAGCATGTGAATAACTGGCTGAGTGGCATCTGAAGCATGTGAATAACTGGCTGAGTGGCATCTGAAGCATGTGAAGAACTGGCTGAGTGGCATGTGAAGCATGTGAATAACTGGCTGAGTGGCATGTGAAGCATGTGAATAACTGGCTGAGTGGCATCTGAAGCATGTGAAGAACTGGCTGAGTGGCATCTGAAGCATGTGAATAACTGGCTGAGTGGCATCTGAAGCATGTGAATAACTGGCTGAGTGGCATCTGAAGCATGTGAATAACTGGCTGAGTGGCATGTGAAGCATGTGAATAACTGGCTGAGTGGCATGTGAAGCATGTGAATAACTGGCTGAGTGGCATCTGAAGCATGTGAATAACTGGCTGAGTGGCATCTGAAGCAGGTGAAGAACTGGCTGAGTGGCATCTGAAGCATGTGAATAACTGGCTGAGTGGCATGTGAAGCAGGTGAAGAACTGGCTGAGTGGCATCTGAAGCATGTGAAGAACTGGCTGAGTGGCATCTGAAGCATGTGAATAACTGGCTGAGTGGCATCTGAAGCATGTGAAGAACTGGCTGAGTGGCATCTGAAGCATGTGAAGAACTGGCTGAGTGGCATGTGAAGCATGTGAATAACTGGCTGAGTGGCATCTGAAGCATGTGAAGAACTGGCTGAGTGGCATGTGAAGCAGGTGAATAACTGGCTGAGTGGCATCTGAAGCATGTGAATAACTGGCTGAGTGGCATCTGAAGCATGTGAAGAACTGGCTGAGTGGCATGTGAAGCATGTGAATAACTGGCTGAGTGGCATCTGAAGCATGTGAATAACTGGCTGAGTGGCATCTGAAGCATGTGAATAACTGGCTGAGTGGCATGTGAAGCATGTGAATAACTGGCTGAGTGGCATGTGAAGCATGTGAATAACTGGCTGAGGGAATGTGAGAAGGTGAGAAACTGGCGAGTGGAATGTGAAGCGGTGAAGAAACTGGCACTGAGTGGCATGTGGAAGCATGTGAATAACTGGCTGAGTGGATATCTGAGCTGTGAAATAAATGGCTGGAGTGGGCCGTGAAGATGTGAATAACTGGATGAGTGGCATCTGACGCAGGTGGAAGACATGGCGAGTGGCATCTGAAGCAGTGAATAATGGCTGAAGTGGCATGTGAAGCAGAGTGAATAATGGCTGAGTGGCCATTGAAAGCATGTGAAAACTGGTGAGGGCATCTTGAAGCAGGTGAAGAATGGCTGAGTGGGCATCTGAAGATGTGAAAATAAATGGTGCAGCGGGCAGTGAAGCAGGTGAAGAAAAAACTGGCTGAGTGGCATTTGAAGCATGTGAAGAACTGGATGAGTGGCATCTGCAAGCATGGTGAATAACTGGAGGATGGCATCTGAAGCATGTGAAAGGAAACTGGCTAGTTGGCCATTGAAGATGTGAAGAACTGGCCACCTGGACGAGTGGCCGTGAAGCATGGGAATAATGGCTGAGTGGCATTCTGAAGGCATGCTTTGAAGCATGGCTGCGTGGCATGTTGAAGCAGGTGAATAACTGCTGAGTGCCTGAAGCATGTGATAACTGGTGAGTGGAATCTGAAGCATGTGAAGAACTGGGAGTGGCAGGAAGCATGTGACATAACTGGCTGAGTGGAATCTGAGCAGGTGAAGAAACGGGCATGAGTGGCATTGAAGCATGTGACATAACTGGATGAGTGGCATGTGAAGCAGGTGAGAAACTGGCTGATGGCATGTGACGCATGTGAATAAACTGGGTGATGGCATGTTGAAAGAGGTGAAGAAAACCCGGGCTGAGTGGCATGTGAAGCATGTGAATAACTGGCTGAGTGGCATCTGAAGCAGGTGAATAACTGGCTGAGTGGCATGTGAAGCATGTGAATAACTGGCTGAGTGGCATCTGAAGCATGTGAATAACTGGCTGAGTGGCATGTGAAGCATGTGAATAACTGGCTGAGTGGCATCTGAAGCATGTGAATAATTGGCTGAGTGGCATGTGAAGCATGTGAATAACTGGCTGAGTGGCATCTGAAGCATGTGAATAACTGGCTGAGTGGCATGTGAAGCATGTGAATAACTGGCTGAGTGGCATGTGAAGCATGTGAATAACTGGCTGAGTGGCATCTGAAGCATGTGAATAACTGGCTGAGTGGCATCTGAAGCATGTGAAGAACTGGCTGAGTGGCATCTGAAGCATGTGAATAACTGGCTGAGTGGCATCTGAAGCATGTGAATAACTGGCTGAGTGGCATGTGAAGCATGTGAATAACTGGCTGAGTGGCATCTGAAGCATGTGAATAACTGGCTGAGTGGCATCTGAAGCATGTGAATAACTGGCTGAGTGGCATCTGAAGCATGTGAATAACTGGCTGAG
>WLWD01003347.1_pt1 | contig 26114 bp, 20 predicted proteins | sample 6712731 | NCBI WGS metagenome assembly WLWD01 (sample SAMN12718690, study PRJNA576275) | sponge metagenome | isolation source: marine sponge | host: Mycale hentscheli | place: New Zealand: South Island, Marlborough, Capsize Point | collected 2014-11-01 | reverse complement strand
ACTGAACAGTCTAATAAAATAAAACAAATAATTTAAAAAAAAAACTTGCAACAAAATAAAAATAGTGAATCTTCTACACCTCACCCTCACCCACTAATTTCATTCTTCATTCCCTGTAATCATTATTTTAAATACCTGTCTTTAGCTTGTTTCTAGCTCGAGTGAACACTCCCATAAGCTCCTCCCTCCCCGCCCCGCTGCCAGACTCCTCCTCATCATCACTGGCCATTCTCCTGCGGTAATAATCGATGTAGGCGGTCCACATAGCGAGGTAATCCTTAGCTTCAGAGAAAGTGTCCACCAGAGAAGACTCAAATGTATCTGTGAGGAGAACACACCACACAGTGTAAGTCAGATAGGCAAAGTAAAGCTTTGAGACATCGTAGTCACAAATTAGAAAGAAAATCAAAGAGCACTGGAAAAAATACTAAAATGATGTTCATGTGCACAGTTTCATTAAAATAGCATATCTGTATTAGCATTATGATTTCTTAACCTTAAATTTCAGCATATTATTAAATGTCTGAACGTCTTATTGCCTCCATGTCCCCACATTGAGAGGAACAACTACCTCTATAAACATAACTGACATCACATGCCTATTGCTGTATGCCCTAAAAGAAAAATTGAAAAAAGGTTTTTGGGGAGGGGATAAACCTGTAATAAAGAAATAATCAATCTGAGTGACCATGACGATGTCCACCCACTCACACACGCGTTTATTATTCTACGTCTAGATCACAATTAAGCCTGACGTGACGTGTAATAATAGGCAATGGCTCACAAGCCCCTGAGGTAACGCACCCACAATGGCGGCGTGTGGGCTGCTGTTTCTCTCCATTCCAGTGACCAGCCCCAGCCAGAAGGACACCTCCCATGGGCAAGTCCTCACCGCCAGACGATAGCCCGACTCCAACACACTCCCTGCCGTACTGAAGTGAGAGTCCTATGAACAGAAACAAACAAACAAACAAAAAACAACAACTTGAGAGCACTAGTGTCTTTAATTGAAAATCCACCACCCACACACACATCACATACACACACGCATACACACAATTACGTACACACAAACACATACACACAACACATAAGCATGCATACACACATATAAAAATAACGTTAAACACACACACACACACACACGAACATGATTTCTGGACGACCCATAGTGAATTAATAACAAACTCGGCAGTTGTACCGAAGAAGAAAAGAGTTCTGGGTCAATAGAGTGGGCAGGGAGAAGTGCGAAGCGGAGGGAAAAGAGAGAGAGAGAGAGGGAAGTCAACAGAAGTGAGTGGAGCTCAAAAGGTAATGCAAATAGTTTTAAAAGTATTTCTTTATTAGGTGTATTCTCTCTCTTTCACAGGCTATACTTAAAACAATAATGTTGTGTGTAAATCGAGTGATCCTGGGTTTGATCCCAGTGACAGCCAAACATTTTTTTTTTAATTCTGTATTGTGTATAAAAAAAAAAAAATAATAAAAAATAAAAAAAAATAAAAAAAACCTGTAAAAAAGAGAGAGAGATTACACCTAATGAATGAAAGATAGCTGAGAAAAATTATAAGTCTGGATACCATGAGAGGGACCTAATTAGTCTGGATTACAGGAGAGGGACCTAATTAGTCTGGATTACAGGAGAAAGACCTAATTAGACCCACTGACCAGGAATCCCAGGTAGTCTCGCCATAGCTGAGTGTCCATACTATGATGAGCCACGCCCCTCTGGTAGAGGATGTTGATGAGGAAAGGATCACTCTTACTGGACGCGAGGTGGTCCAGGTAACTACGGTAACAATCCAGGGGAGGCGGGTCCGACACCAACTACATATAAAACATTCACCACTTAGAAATTTTTCGCAAAAACAAAATAATTAATAATAATAATAATAATAATACAATGAATTCTTCCAATGGATACTAGTTTAAACTAGTACGAGGAACTTTAGATTAAGGAGATAATTTCCCACCAATTTCCCGCACTTTGAAACCTTACAGTAAAAAACTGTGTAATCAGATCAAAAGTAAAAAAGGGGCGGGGACTGGAAATGAGGACAGAAAAACGTTCACTAATATAAATCACCAGTACAACAATATTTCTTTTAATTTAAAACAATCACTCCCTCTTTAGGCTCTGCGTACTACATTTCTTTACTAAATTACCATACAGCAATACATCAACCCTAACAAGTGACCCACTACCATACTGATGGAGCTAATTAAACTCTAATAAGGGAAAAGTATTTGATTAGCCATTACAAGGAAACAATAAAGACACTAATTGAATCCGACTCGCTTGAAACGACATCAAAAGATTCCAATTAGAGCTAATCTGCGGTAGACTAGAACCACTCATAGAACAATCCATACTGCCGACACCTCCTTCCTTCTCTTCAAGCCTAAACAGACCGTCCAAACCCAATTAGCACCTCCTCACAGCCAACACTGGGGGGGAGCAGGGAATGTCAATATTTGCCCACCCCATAAAGAACTAGCCAAAGTTCAACCAAACGACCCAAGAGATGCTCAAATCATTTCGTCATAACGAAAGAAAAAAAAGAAGCATTACTATAATTTGGCCTTATATCATTACGTTTATCAGAAGCCTATCAAGTGAAGATAGACCCAAGGAGACCCACAAAGAGTTGGACCAGTAAGCACTGCAATGGATGTCGGAAGAGGTTTGTTGCACCAACACTAGTGTGGCTGAAGCACCCAGGCCCAAAACAGATGTACCATAACCCAGGGTTACGGCACACACTAGACACTCTGGGGTGAGTAAGCGCGTCTTTATTGTTCCCATAATTGAATAATTGTAAACGGGTGAAGACGTTTTGTGTTTGTGCGTGTGACCAGACTGGAGAATGGATACACAACACAATGTCTGAAATGTCCGCTTATATAATACAACAATAAATATTATATTTTTATATAAGGACCTTACATATGTGTATACATATAAACATAGCTACATGCACACCACCCCTAGCAACACCACCCCAAGTTACACGCACACCACCCCTAGCTACATGCACACCACCCCTAGCTACATGCACACCACCCCTAGCAACACCCACACCACCCCTAGCTACATGCACACCACCCCTAGCTACACATTGACTCACCAAGCTGTTCTCAAACGGCAGGTATTCGTCCAGCTTGTTCTTGGCTCTGAGGTAGCCAGGCACACTGCTCTCTGTGATGTCATTCTCAGGAAAGACAGAGCGATACTGCTCCAAGGCTTTCTCCATACCTACCAGAACATTACACATCCACAAAGATGGGATGAACATTCTCAACCATACTGTCAGCTTGATACAACTGAAGTAGTTGTTAGTATAACACAAACACAATATATTATAATTCGTTCAAAATTTAGCTTTACAATTGACTTCAATCTTAAATTAGTGAGTTGAAGTTCAAATAATAATGGCTGTCCCCCCCTCCATTGTTAGCTAGATTCCTACAGTAGATTATAGACCAGAAAACTGATTAACAATATTTCACTCAAATATTGCAAGTTAGGAGAGAGACAGGTCTTCATTACTGGGCATGGCATGGTCAGCATGCAGAGGAGGGGGGGGAGGGGGGACAGATGGTATAACAGTGGTACAGTTTCAAAAAAGCTAAAAAGCTGACACTTCCAAAATTGCACAATGTTGAGTGGGAGTAAGTATAACAGATGAAGGTGGGCGTAATGGGCACGGCCTTTGAAGATATTAGGATGATGATGCAAGATTCGCAGGAGAGTGCAAACAATACCATACTGTATGTGTGCCATCTGGCATAGCTACATTGCCTGTTGCTACATAAGCTTTGTATGTGGTCACTCCCTCCCCCTCATTCAACACCCTCCCTCCCTCTAGTGTGTGAGGTTGAAATGCCAAGTCCTTCCTATCCGAACAAAGACTAATTGATGCACACAGGCACAACCCAACCTTACTGTTGCCAAAAGTGAAGAGAGAGAGAGAGAGAGAAAGGGGGAGGGGGTGGGGGCAGGGAGTGGTGATCGAGGAGAGATGGAAGAAGAGGAGATATAAGCCTGACAAGAAGAGAAAGGATGGTAAAATGAGTGAGATAATGAGTAAATTTTCAGTGAGATTTTGAAATTAATCGGGAAAGGGACCAACACCAATTGAGGTCATTTTTTCAGTGTGTATGTGACTTCACTCACCGACATGGGAGACAGACAAACGACGTCTGAACAACTTCTGAACTCTCTCCTTTTGAGCATCACTACAACCACACACACACACACAAATATACATAAACATAAAAAGGTTAATATGAGTCGAACAATTTTTGCGAAGTTATTTATTTCACATGATGATGTCATAAAGATAACCCTTTACTGTTTAAAATAAATTACTAAAAGAAAGCTTCACTATAAACTATTAGTAATTACTATTATGTACTGACTTTCTCATTTTACATATATAATTCCCCATAAACAATTAAAATAAGGTTTTCTTGCCTGGTTTACACGTAAGCAAATTCTATTGACATCAAAAAAAAAAAAAAAAAAAAAAAAGGCGGAAAAAACCTTGAAATGTGTGTTTTGTCTGGTAAAGAAACCAAACTGTTCTCTTTCTCACACGAGCCACCAGTTGACAGTTCTACACTTCATTCCTTCCCACCTGCTCAAGAATGCGTGCACAATGTACGCAATTATGCACAGCATAGCCCGTGCTATGTGTAGGGCTACCATGTGTTATGGGAAAGAAAGTGCAGGGCAGCTGCTTCAGACACCATGTTTAGACTGTGCACATGTTTGATGAACCTGGTACCATACCCACTTGCCTGGCACCACGGGGACCAGGGGCAGACTCCACAAGCCAGCCTTGCCTGAAGGCATGATAGAGTGATATAGTAACAAGGACCACCATCAATAGATGATACTAATACAATAGCAGGGCTTCATACAGAGGGGGCGGAGGAGGAGAGGGGCTGGAATTCCCCCCCTGAATTTTTAATTATAAATTATAAATGGTAACTCAGAGCAAAATTTTTATTATCAAAAAAAAAGCACAATTCTTCTATTTTTTTTTGTTTGAAAATCTCTAGAACTTCATCATACAGCCGAAAGCTCAGGACCCTCAGTGGCAATTCTCATGAGCCAACCAAGGGTTTGGTCAGTGATACTGTTGTGTATACGGGTTTTAATGAGCTTCATATGTAGCTGGAAGATCTTTCAACTGATGCTGTTCCAACTGGAAGGACGAGGATTATGTTCAAACGTTTAAATGTTTCTGGAAAAATCCCCGTATATACCTCTGAAGTGTAACAGTGAACAAAAACAAAGCAGCTCATACTAGCACTCCCTCCCCACCCCCTCCCCAACTCGAGGACCCACACCCTCCCCTCTCTTTGGCCTATTTAGCCACACGCTATCATAGGTAGGAATAAAATCTCCCTCCCACCCCCAGAAAAAAATCCTGTATGAAGCCCCGAATAGGTATCATTTGACATATTTCTTATGATTATTATTCTTGTTATTATTATTGTTATTACCATTATCATTATTATTATTATCGTAATAATAGTTATTCTTCTTATTATTATTATTATTATTATTATTATTATAATTATTATTAACCGTCCTTACAATCAATAGCAATGCTAACTATCCATAACTGGTAATAAAATATCAAGACTTGTACTAATATCCTCTGTAGACTATTTCTTTCCACTACAGTTTCCCTGCCTTTGAACGTAAAGTCAACGCAACAGATACATGTTGCACTTGACCATACAGACAGACAGACATGGTGACACGCTTCACTGGAAACTATTCACTCATAAATTCATTTGCTGTGAGGGAGGGGTGTGGCTCGGTGCATCTTGTGAGGGAGGGGTGTGGCTTGGTGCGGCTTGTGAGGGAGGGGTGTGGCTTGGTGCGGCTTGTGAGGGAGGGGTGTGGCTTGGTGGTGCGGTTGTGAGGGAGGGGTGTGGCCGGTGAATCTTTGAGGGAGGGGATTGTTGGCTCGGTGCGCTTGGAGGGAGGGTTGGCTGGTGCGGCTTGTGAGGGAGGGGTGTGGCTCGGTGCATCTTGTGAGGGAGGGGTGTGGCTCGGTGCGTCTTGTGAGGGAGGGGTGTGGCTCGGTGCATCTTGTGAAGGAGGGGCGTGGCTGGGATTGTCTAATGGGCAGGGCTGGATACTAAGGGTTGGTTGATAAGACTGTATCCATACTCCTGAGTGGGCTCAACAGAGAACAGATTGTGCACGTGAAGTAGGTGTAAAAAGTTATGGAATGACATCGAAGACTTTCTTATCTCGAGCGAGTCCTTGTTTGATTCAACCAGCCACACCCTCCCACTAAATTGGCCACACCCTCTTGTTAATGCACCCAACCACAGCCCTCTTGCCAAACCCACCCACCCACACCCCTCCCAATAATTCACCTAGACACACCCCTCTCATTAAATTCACCTAGCCACACCCTCTCATTAAATTTGCCTAGCCACACCCTCTCCTTAATTAAACTTACATCAGCTGCTTATTCTCCACATCCATTCCCTCTGAGCCAGAATCCTACACATAAGCAAACAAAATTAACAAAAAAAGTACAGAACTCCAACGATAGAGAAACAAAGGTGGCTAAAAACACTAAATTATGTTAATGAGTTGTAAATTGAAATGAGAGTGACAAGACACGCACTGGGTTTCATACAGGATTTTTAAACAGGGGTGAGAAAAGCTAATGTATTAACTTCTGAAAATTGTGGGGAGGGGAAGGAGGAGATCTCGGAGCCAGCTTTCCTCCATATGAAACTGACACCCATCTGTTGAGAGTAGTTCGATACTTCCTACACCTACACGAGACCAGAGGAGCCATCTTAAACTAAGATGTGCTTCTTCCCCGCAATAGCAACCTATAGCCTTCCCATTGTAACCAATGACAACTCATTGGAGACCAATTGACCACAATACTGCATCTAATGCACCCTCAGCACTATTATCCAATTTCTATGAATAAATGAGATAAGATAGAGAGAGAGAGAGATCAGTGGGCAGTTATAATGTGTCGTCTTTAAATTACATAGTAAGCCCTTTTCCCTACGGTATTCACTTTAGTTTGTTTAAAGCAAAAGTGCAGCAGCTTTAAGCTTCGATGATAGTGTCCTATCATAGTATTACTAAGAGTAACAGAAATATTACTGACGAGGGAACAGGGTAGGGACAAATTGTTACCATTTACCACTCTACCTGAAAAAGGTCCCCGAAAAAAAAAAAGGTCCCTGAAAAAAAAAAGGTCCCTAAGTTTCTCCATGCCCTGCCCAGGCTCTCACTCTGCCACTAATTCGAGAGACAGTGAGTCACGTTATCAAAACCTCATCAAGTGTAAACCACTTATACCGATCAATCAAGGTTTCCCTATGCCCAGCCCAGCTAGGTAACCAGTTCTAGTTCTGTAACCAATTCTGGTCCCATTCCATTACACCACTTCAATATCTGAACCGCATCAGGGAACACCTCCTTACCAACATCTCATCCCATTACCACGGTAACCAACAACTCCAACCAACAACTCCCCATACAGCTACCCCAAACTGATCTACCCCCAAACAGCCTAATCGGCCTGAAGGGAGTGGCTTGGTGAGCTCAAACAGAAAAAAATGATGAAAGTTAAGGGTGCCCTGCCACCAGAAACCGAGGCGCGTGACCGCAAATTGACTGTTTTTGCTATGTCTTTATATTTCTTTTTCTGTGTACTGTGGGCTTACTTTGTTGTTACAGGAATGAGCACCAATAGAGGACTCCAGCAAGCCAAATTTGAAGAATGAAGACCTGTCTGGGACGGCGATACAGCTCTGCACACCGGCTACTATTTGGTGTTATTCGAAGCGGCCGAAGGAACTAGCGTGCTCATTTTTTTTCCAGAGGTAGCTAGCGGGCTTCTTCGCAACATTACAGAGCCATATTTCTAATATCTATATTCTTTTTTTGTAAAAGTCTCTTCAGAGCTGAAGAAGAAAAATGTCCATACCTACATATCTCTCCTCACTGAATTCGATCTAGTAAACAGGAGGTAGAGTGGGTGGGGGGAACGTATCTTCCCCAAACTTCTCCCCTGTTTCTACATGAGGTTGAGCCTGAAGCCAAAATTACGGCACATAGCTCATAGTAATTTCATGCTAGTTAGTTATACTCTCAATGATAAAACAAATTCAATTCTTCTGGCATATATAAATAGCAATAGACTTGCCCAAGCATCCTCTAGTAACTAATTTTCTAGTAACAAATTTTCCTAGATAGAACCCTGCCACCCTAATTCTCTCCCCACTCCACTGACTGACTTGAAACGAATCGAGAATGGCTATCTCCATTGCCAAGTAGGCATCCCAGACGAGGCCAGCCTGAGCCACATGGAGACCACACCCCACTATGGCACGCTCAAACACCTCCCGCGGAAACGACAGGCCCTCGGGTACTGCAGAGAGTTTATCCATGGCAAACTGGGTGTACTGGAGCCACACCATCACAGCTACAAGGGAGAGAAAGAGAAGGGGGGAAACACTAGTGAATAAACAAGCAAACAAACCACACACACACAAAAAAAAAAAGCAAAAAAAAAAAACAAACAAAAAAAAAAAGCAGCAGTTCATTTGATACTATGTAACTCCACTGAGGAGGTCTATATAAAGTGATGTTTACAGTTTTATGGATTATAATGAATGGTTAACTCCCTTGCTATGCATATTCTGCTTGTATGCTGTCACGCTCTCTCGTTGTTCTTGTTCTTATTGTTTTTCACCCTTAGCCCTTAACCCCTTCCCAGTAATTTGGGGAGAACCCTTTCAGGGGGAGGGGGGGGGGGCATTTTTTGCCATGGTTTTAAATGGTTCAGACCCTGACGGAATCATTTTGCCCTCTAATGTACACCAATTTCATGGATAGACAAACCTTCTGAAATTATCGATGTGACCCCTAAACCTTCATCCTGGAAGTGAATAAAAAAGTTGCTTTTCACCGGCCGAATGCAGCCAGAGTAACCACAATTATGATGGGGTGTGGCCAGGGGGCCAACAAGAAGGGTTCACTTAGGTAAAACTATTATATCCAAAGTTCAGTATCCACTACAGAAGGGAAAAAAAAACTGAACTGCTTGAGTATCAACTTCACACTACAGCTACAGCTTAGCAATAATAGAGGTAAGCTCAGCTGTATCTATTTTAACTTTTAAAAAAATTCAAAACAAAAATTCAAACAATAAATCAAATTTTTGTGGTTTGTTGCTAAGCAAAACAATTTTGTGGTTTCAAATCCATTACTCCACCGCTTCAATATGATAAGCCATACATCACCCTGTGTTTGTAGTATCTACAACTGATCTATAAAGCTAATAGGCAGGCGCCGGTTCCTTTAATTTTAAACTGCCGGAGCAACAACCATTAAAGGGAACATTTTGTTTTCTTTTTAAATGCTACTTCCTGTTTGTCACCTCTAATTAAAAGGTGTGAACTTGCCAGAAAGAGTGCCAAAGTAAGTGGGTAACTGTAAAGGAAGAAGAAATAGAAGGTAGGACACAACCACAACAGACTACTATAGTGGAATTGTGTTGTAGAAATGTGAACACAGTAAGTATACAGTCCCAAATTTTGTGCACCAAATTTCGTGAATTAGCTGGACAAAAATCTAAGTAAAAGAATAGCTTTAGTTGTAACTCGACCCCCGTTGTACGTGAAGATAAACTAAATGTCCACTTTTACAAAATGACCTGTTAAAACAATAATTTGGTACACTGTTGAAACAAAAATTTAGGTTTAAAAATATAACTTTATAGGGTGCAGTTAACACACACAATGGCTACTGTCTGATAGTAGGCATCAAAACAACGTGACGGTTTTCGTACCAAGAATTGCAATCCTACCACACCATCATCATCCAAGCAAAATAAGAAAAAAAAACAATAGCAAGCCAGAGTCTTAATGGAGGTTTTGATGTCTCAATGGAGGTTTTGATGACTTCAATTTCCACTTTCATTTGTTAAATTCTTCCAATTTGACATAAGTGATGCTAAACTCCATTCATTAGTTATGTATTCTCACTAAAAAAAATTTTTTTCCCTGCATTTAGCTTATTTTATACTTTTTCTTATTTAATTCGGAGGAAGTTCATCACTGCTCCTCAAAAACTGCTATTACCTGCAGGTTAATGTGAGACCTACCAATTGAATTTAAAGAGACTATACATAGTCCTGTGCAATTTATCTCCCTATGATTCAGTCATTCTTGGCTGAAATAATTATAATAATAGCAAAATTTTCTCGTTCTAACAGCCAATATTGTTAAGTTTTAATTAACAATATTGGCTGTTAGAACGAGAAAAATTTACTATTGTTATAATTTGTCTCCCGTTGCCCTCGCCAATGGGACATACTCCAGTAAAACTTACACAAGTAGTCTTGAGTGGCCAACTCGAAGAGTTGCTGAGCATACGCTATCTCTTCTTGTTCTAGTCCGCACAGAGGCACCTCATCACTCAACCACTCCAACCACAATTCTAACACACACAATATAACCAACTAATTTAAACTAAAGGTTAATTACCACAGATATAATTCAGTAGCAATACACATTTATATATATATATATATATACAAGGGTTAATGACTTTCGCTTTTACTACAAAATTTTAACCCACACACACCCAAAAGCAGAGAAGATTTTCATAAGCATCATTAGACCAAAGATAGAATTTTTTACAATAAAACTTAATAGTGCATTAAGACTTCAAGTATCGCTCAAACTGAAACAATTTCATACCATCAACATTACCACTATTATCAATCGTGTGTTAATTGAACTATTATTTACGTCTATTATTTGTACTAATACACCAATCCTTGCTAAAAACGCAAGCCATATGTTTTTTTGTTTTTGTTTTTAATGGAATAATTACACTGGCAATACATAATTCTAGAGTGTGTGCCACTATATAAACCATACCCTTGCTCTCATCGTGCAATTATCCTCTTGGACTCTAATATACAGTACACAACATAGACTAACCTTCAGAGAGTGGGAACAGCTTGCTCATATACTGCCTGGCATCCCTGGCTTTAGCCAGGTCACCTTGCTTCCTCAACAACCCAATGAGCTCAACATGGTCTTCATAGGAATATGGAGATGCAAGGAGCTAATTAATAATAATAGTAAATAAAAGCATTGAAAAAAGTACAAAGCATCTAGTGAGCTCCATTTGGAAATATGCAGCAGGATCATAATAAATGGAAAGCACACCTTTTCCTCAAGTTCGGATACTCTACCGTCCATCTCCACCTCGGAATCACTGGAAGACTGATCGCTCCCAGAATCCATGCCCTCAGTTAGATAAAATCAACAGGAAAGATAAAAGTAACGTCGAAATTACAGGCCTCAAAACAATTTTCCCGGTCATTCCGCCAAATAATTGTCGCGCATGTGTACCTCTCAATTTTTTTTGTTACTTTTTTGGTTCGATGTTATATCTTGCACTTCGCAAGGACGCGGAACCAGTTATTCGACTGTCGCAAAGTTGTTGGTTTTTGTATCTAGACCCTGGAGAGTAAAGGTGAGCAATGCGTATAGGGGCAAATGCATAGGGTTGAGTAAGTGTGGTTGTAGTGTAAATAAGTTTGTAACGTAGCTGGTTTATTTGTACAAGCTTTAACCCGTCGTTACAAATACTAAAAATTGGTAACATTATAGCAATGCACAAGAAGCTAGCCACATGTTGTATCTATGGGTGATAAGAAAGGAAGTAGTAATATGGTATTAACATAGCTATGTCTTGGTGTAACTAAAAGCAGCAGTTTGTAAATTTGAAACTTTCTTCTTTTTTATTTTATTTAATAGTTATTATGGTTAGTTATGTTTGATTAATTTTGTAATAGTAAGTTAGCCCAAACACAAACTAAATGTAATTATCAGGTCCTCTGCAGCAATTACCACTCTCTTGTTCCCAAGCTAGGTGTCAACGAAAGTTTAAGGTTATCTCAAGTGTATTGCAGCCAAGCTGTAAAATAAAAATAACCCAAATTCCCTGCCAGCATGTCTGAGAAAAATATTTTGAATCAGTTTAACACCTAATGTAGGCACTTTTCTGGTCTCAAAATTGGAAAAAAACTATAATTTTGGAAATAGGTCAAGGTTAGCTATAATTTCTGACAACCTGTATCAGAATTATACTGGTTCAGCCTTCTGGCGAATTTTATGTAACAATTTCTAACTTATCATGGACTTATTTATTTATTGTAGCTATAAGCATGACCAGTGGGTGTTCGAGGGCGTTTTCTCCTCCCCCACCTATTCCTCCTCGCCATCCACCCTCCCTTCCTCCTCGCACCTATCACAAGCATTCCCCAGCCATATTGTCACGACACCAATCACCCTCACTCGTCGCACCTCGCCCTAAACGGCACTTGCGACATTCGGCAGTAGTACCCATATCCGCACTACCTGCCACGCCTTCTCTGCCGGTTCTAGTCTCAGCGGAGGTACATCCGGTAAATGAGAATTTCCTGCCTCAGTTGTCTTCTTACTCATCTCCCGACATGCACCTTCTCACCTTCCCATATAAATCAGCAGCAGCAAATTCAAGCAACAAACAATCTACAATCACAGCACAAATCAGACCAGCCACATCTTGGCAGAGTCAAGGCAGCTCAAAGTAAGATAGAATTCAAATTATTTTACTTTTTCATGCATTCAATTGTGGTATGCTACAACTAGTGTTTCACATAGTGTTTCACATAGTGTTTCACATAGTGGTATATGTTCAATAGTTATACTTTTATTATCATGTTACTTTTTTATTTCATATACAAGTTTCGGTAAATCATACATTTCAAATATTAGTCATTCATCATGCATCTTTAGAAAGTAATAAGCACTATATTTAGCTATTATTTTGTTCTTTTTCCATAGGGCGGTCCCTAACATCTATGTGTTTACTGAAATACAGAAGCTACCAAGTCCTAAACAGGAAGAACTTCAAGGTACTTAAATAATGAGCTTTAACAAATGGGGTTGTTTGACAGAGTCCAGATTTAGTCTTGATCTGTTTGTTGGTAGTTGTGCTTTTTAATTAATGTGGCTGAGATGGGTGGACAATTCAAACCTCAGCAACTCCCCTTTAGGCGGGATAGGTTACAATTGGGATGGCAGAATACCACATACCACCCGCCTCTTACAGGCACACCATTGAGGTAGACCACAATGGCTACACTATCTTCTGGGTCAAAGCCTAAGTTGGTCAATTAATTATATGATCTCTATTTTTAAAGTATGCCACTCATCCAATCAATGTCTGAATGATGAAAACATTTACTGATTAAACACTGAATATTTTAAAGATTGCAGTTTGCTCTTGACATGGAGAAAGAGTTAAATAAAATATCTGTCAGCTTTATCCTATAGCTCTAGACTCATTGTCCTGCATGGTACAGTTCTAACCACTTATCCTCATGTTGGTCTTCTTCTATTTTCTAGAATCAGAAGCCTACCCTCCTCCTCCTCCTCCTCCTTCATTAAGCCTACCACCGATGAAAGTCAGTCCAAATGCGATCTTCAGTCGGAGAAGGAAGAAGCTGACCAAACATTCATTCACTCTGGCCTGGTTACTCATTACTGTGTTGTTTGTATTAGGAGTAGCAGTAGTCGTTATCCCAGTATCAGTTATTATCACTAAGCACTTGTAACGTGGACAGATTACTAGCACAATCTTTTATTATTTATGCGTTCAAATCACTTTAAGTCACACTTTGATTCATGATCATTATGCGTTTCAATAATTTAAAATATCTCGACATTTTTAAAGTGTCTGCTTAATAGTGCAAAGTTGCAACTCTCATGTTCGAAAAATATTTGATCAAAGAATGGAATACAAATCACAATTAAAATATACCACTTCAAATAGTCTCTACATATACAGTATATTCAACACAGCAAATTATATAAATTTATAATATATATTTGTATACATTAATAATATAATATTTATATACATAGTGCACATCATTTGATTGATTACTATTATTATAACTGAATTCAAACAAACTTTGTTATTTAAAAAAGTTCATTTCAACTCCTGTAGCCAGAAATTTCAAGAAAGGAGATGGAATGGGGGCTTACAGGTATGGCAGTGAAAGAGGACTGCAGGAAAGTTAATTTGAACCTTTGAAGGAAGCAATAAGTGAAGTATTCTCCAATAAGTACTTAATGCTTGGCGGACATAATAATCAAGAACCTGATAAGTGTGTATGATGGACTCATGAAGTATAGATAAAAGAGATATTGTAGGGGCCTGGTGTTCAATAGCCCATCAGATAATTGAGACTGTTATGTTGTTGTAGTGACTAGTCCACTCTCACTTGGTTGGGATGAATAGATTTGTCAAGGTATTCTCATCAAAGGAGTGCTATGGCTGGTGTGCATGTGTTGTCTGGTCTAGTCGGGTTCCTATCCCTGGGTTAGCTCTGCTGTGTGAACAATAGCATGTATATCATTCTTTCGGTTCTTGAACACCTCTGTTTGCTTATTTATTTATTATTATTATTATTATTATTATTATTAATAATAATAATAATATTATTATTATTATTATTATTATTATTATTATTATTATTATCACTATTATTATTATCATTATTATTATTATCATTATTATTATTATTATTATTATTATTATTATTATTATTATTATATTATTATTATCATAATTATCATTATTATTATTATTATTAATTATTATTATTGTTGTTGCTGTTGTTGTTGTTGTTGTTACTATTATTATACTACAATTACTTCATCATCATAAGTATTTGCACCATAAGTATTTGCACCATTATAGATTCTTGCGGTTACCGATCATTACCATATCATAAAAGGCATATGGCGATACTTTACCTTATATATCTAAATAACTGCAAGTTTTGAAAAGGGAGTGGCTGGTAGAAAAGAAAATCAAACTGAAATCGAACGACAAAGCAGTTCATGTTGAGTAATCCGTGAATAGTGTAGGACAAGAGTATGACTCAAACAGTGAATTATTCTGCCTCTGCAACATGGCGCGTTGCAGTTCGTCAGACGACATTTTCTCTCAAGAAAACCATCCAAGCTTTCCGTACGCACGCCCAAAAGCTGACCGTGAAGCTGGAGCAGCTGGAAATGAAAGAAACGGGGTCTGGACGAGAAAGCCTTCGTGGTAGTGGAAGAGATGTCAGTCGAAATGTCAGACATTTCTCAACGGGGCAGTATCTCTGCAAACGCTCCTGCGCCACGCCTTCTTGAGGAACCCTTGCCATCTCAAAGACGAGGCGCTGCACTATCAGCAAGCGGAGTGGGAGAGCAGATAGACTACTACCACAACGAGGACAACGCTCTTGTATCCCAGGCAACCGTTATTCTCATGGAATCTATCAAAATCAGGCTCAGCTATGTAGAAGAAGCCATAGGGCAGTTGACGATACTTTACCGAGAAAACCCAAAGATGAAGGTCCCACTGGAACTCACTGTTGCCAGATATGAAGAGTGGGTTAGAACGCACCAGAGACTGTTTGAGCTGAACTCTCTGCTCTTTGACTTGGAGAAAAGGAAGTTCGACACTGGGCGAAAGAGGAGGGTACTGAAGCGAGACAGGAGTGCTAGGGAAGATCGGCTGGTAAAGGGTAAGCATCGGAGAATAGTGGTGTGGAACAGTCAGCTAGTGAGGAGGTTGACGGAGAATTCTTATATTCAGACCATCAATGGCCTGTTTTCATATTACGTAGCTGTTACTAGAAAATGGTTCCCTCAGAAAAAAACCAATAGCAATAGAATATTGGAAGTTAGCTCGTGTGGTTTTGATAAGAGTAAATTTCTTACTGTTCTCACTTCCACTTGGTCTCCTCATTAGTTTTCTTCTGCTAATTTTGGCAGCTCTTTGGGACTAGAGCTAGGGTTAGTTAGCCTCCCTAGCTCTTTCTGCTGATCATTTCTATTGATATCCTGCAATAAAATGTTGGTAAATTTGCCATGGACGTTCGTAACATGTGCAGGCAATTATGCAGGCATAGATGTGTATACATAATATTGCAAAGTCATTAGTGAGTCTGCTTTGCTGAATTAATTATAAGATACAGAAATGAAGTGTTCTGATGATAACACAAGCTTGGATGATTGTTGTATTTTTTTTACTAGATTACATATAATGTGTGTATGACTGTAAGTGTTTGTTTGTTTGTTTGTTTGTTTTTCATTTTTCAGGGAAATATTATTTGTGTGCATGGGTATGTATGTATGTGTGTGTGTGTGTGTGTGTGGTTTCAGGGCAGCATGAGGTCCAGAGTAACTCTCGCACTATCCAGACGCTACTCACTCGCTACAGGTCCTTCTACTCGGCCTCCAGCACCACTCAGGCCTACCTGCAGGAAGTGCTCAGTTACCACGGCGACAAGGTGACCCTGGAGGCCCAGAAGGTGCAGGAGTTTGTGAATGAGTGCCTGCAGAACAGCAAGTCAGACCTGGATCAAGGTGTGTGTGTGTGTGTGTGTGTGTGTGTGTGTGTGTGTGTGTGTGTGTGTGTGCGTGCGTGCGTGGGTGTGTGTGTGTGTGTGTTTGTGTGTTTGTTTGCTATGGACACGTATAAAGTGTCATGTTTTGCTAGTACATGTAGATCCAGTAAGAACCATATTTACTGGTGGTATGCTTCAGCATAAATGGCGAGCGAGGATTTATTACTATCACATTTCAAAAAAAAAAATTCAATATTTATGCATGACAAATATTGAAATATTAAATATCTCACCAAACAGGGCTTTGAGCATAAATGTATATATTTCTCCCTTCTAGTTTCTTGAGTCTGAGTGTAATATTAAGCACCATACTCTAGTCAAAATTTAGCAGCACGCTGAAATTAAAGCACATCACACCTTTTAAAAATACCACAGTAGTCTGATTTCAGGAAGTTTTATAGTCTGATATGTTTTTTAAGCAGTAAAAGTTGAAGTGGTCCCATACTTGCCATATAATGGCCGATTCTCAAGAAAAACAAGATATTGCGTCTCCTTTACAGTGATCTCTCCTGCTGGTTGATCAGCTAGTTTAATTAGTGCAGTCTTACGTGAGGCTCATTCAGCTAGGTGAGGGCAGTCGTACAGTGAGTCAGAGTCCATAACATTAGTTTAGTGCAGTCTTACGTGAGTCTCATAGTCGCTATCCTATTTAGTGCAGTCTTACGTAAGTCGCATAGTCAGCTAGTTGTATGCAGTCTTACAGTGATCTCAATATTCACTATTTTAGTGCAGTCTGACAGTGAGTCCATAGTCATAGTTGTAGGATGCAGGTCTACAGTGGAGTTCTCATAGTCAGCTAGTTGTAGTAGTGCAGTCTTACAGTGAGTCTCATAGTCAGCTAGTTGTAGTGCAGTCTTACAGTGAGTCTCATAGTCAGCTAGTTGTAGTGCAGTCTTACAGTGAGTCTCATAGTCAGCTAGTTGTAGTGCAGTCTTACAGTGAGTCTCATAGTCAGCTAGTTGTAGTGCAGTCTTACAGTGAGTCTCATAGTCAGCTAGTTGTAGTAGTGCAGTCTTACAGTGAGTCTCATAGTCAGCTAGTTGTAGTAGTGCTGTCTTACAGTGAGTCTCATAGTCAGCTAGTTGTAGTGCAGTCTTACCGTGAGTCTCATAGTCAGCTAGTTGTAGTAGTGTAGTCTTACAGTAAGTCTCATAGTCAGCTAGTTGTAGTAGTGTAGTCTTACAGTGAGTCTCATAGTCAGCTAGTTGTAGTGCAGTCTTACAGTGAGTCTCATAGTCAGCTAGTTGTAGTGCAGTCTTACAGTAAGTCTCATAGTCAGCTAGTTGTAGTGCAGTCTTACAGTGAGTCTCATAGTCAGCTAGTTGTAGTAGTGTAGTCTTACAGTAAGTCTCATAGTCAGCTAGTTGTAGTGCAGTCTTACAGTGAGTCTCATAGTCAGCTAGTTGTAGTGCAGTCTTACAGTGAGTCTCATAGTCAGCTAGTTGTAGTGCAGTCTTACAGTGAGTCTCATAGTCAGCTAGTTGTAGTGCAGTCTTACAGTGAGTCTCATAGTCAGCTAGTTGTAGTGCAGTCTTACAGTGAGTCTCATAGTCAGCTAGTTGTAGTGCAGTCTTACAGTAAGTCTCATAGTCAGCTAGTTGTAGTGCAGTCTTACAGTGAGTCTCATAGTCAGCTAGTTGTAGTGCAGTCTTACAGTGAGTCTCATAGTCAGCTAGTTGTAGTGGACAAAGTGAACAACATTTCATGTGTTAAGGCCTGCCCCCAAGGATGGTCAACTTTTCGAAACACAAATATCATTACTGAATGGGCAATAACGGGATTACTCACAGTGCGTTTGTTTTTCAGGACACTGTACCAACTTATGTAATTAAGCGCTCGTGTGAAGAAGTCGTGCGTACCATACGTACGTATGAAGTGAAACCTTGATTGAGTTGCCCAGTGAGTCATTCGCTCGCCAATAGTTTCTCTGAAATCTTTCATTTCCCAGGAATAATAATTTTTTTCTTCATCAGTAAACGAGGGACAAAATCGTTATTCCATCCTGGGTAGCTATGGACATTGGTTGACGGCAGTCTTTTACTTTGTTAGTGTTCGCCCTATCCTTTGAGTGCATGTTGGTGAGTGTTGTGTTTGGTTTTGATGTTTGTGTTTGTGTGTGTATGTGTATGTTCTGTATATGGGTATGTGTATGTATATATGTGTGTGCCCATGACGTGTGTGTGTGTGTCATGTGCAGTGATAGGTGGACACCCCCAGAACTACCAGAACTTCATGGCAGTCCTGTGTAACTATATTGTTGAGAGGCAGAGGGATGTCCAGGGAGACGATATCCCTTTCTCTACAGTCTATGTAAGTGTTCTGAACGCTCAATACAATTAGGGAAGTTTCTTACACGCTACTTATTTCTGGCAAACTTTTGTTTTGTTATTATTTGTTTGTTTATTTGTTGCTGTTGTTTTGTTTAATTAAAAGAAAGATGGGTATAACTACATGATATTGATGATGATAAAGTTGACTTTGATGAAATAATATATATTTAGTTTTGACGATGCCTTACCTTTTGGCAAGGTAAAGGATCATCAACATTGTTGTTTACTTTAGGTTACCACATAAACATCGACCATATTCCTTTTATAATCATGTCTCACTCATCATATAATAAACATACACTCATTATATCCGCATTAATCCATCCTGTGACGACCCTTTTCCAGAACATGGTGGAACACATCGTGGTGCCCCAGATCCAGCACTTGCTGGTCCGCTACGTGCAGGACCAGGAGAAAGACTTGTGCATACTGCAGCAGTGCGACCGGTACAGGGATATCACACTGACACAGCTCAAGGCCAGGCCGTCTTTGATCAGCAAGGAGCTGGAGCCATTTTTGGAGTCGATTGCTCAACTCAGGTTAGTCAGTCAGTCAGTATGGGTTTTATGCAGAGGTGGGGACACTTTGAAATTTACCCCCCCCCCCCCCCCCCCCCCCCTTCCTTGCCACAGGACTTTTGGAGGTTAGTACAGTACATTAGCTGAAGTTGAATTCTATGAGTAGTAAGACTATAGAATAACACTGATCAGTGTGAAGTAGACACTCTCATATAGGCAAGTGCATCTAAGTGGGGTTTAGAAAGGGGTGTGGCTAAATACAACAGCGTCTGTCTCCCACCCCCAGCAAGAGATGCTGTAGGTCTCTCTGTCAGTCAGTTCTAGTCTGTTTGGGGCTAGAGAGTTAATATAATGTGAAGAGTGGACTAGTCGCGTTTAGGCTAAGGGATAATTTTGTCAATGAAAATAAGAAAAAGATTAAAAATATCTTGATGACTTTTGATATAATGGGCTCGTCCCACAAGTCACAAGAGAATTGGGAAACAACTAGAAACATCAAATAGTCTAAAGTTAATTTGTTGATGACGTATTTTTTATTTCTTTGTTACTTTTTTTTCTTTATTTATTTTTTCCAGATTACCGTGGACTCAGGTTGTTAAGCATCCCTCTCCTCTTAGTTAAGCTCTGTTTTTTTTGTTAAATGCCCGTTTTCTTCCTAGTTTTTAGCACTTTTTATTTAGCGCTGCAGGCATCCTGTCTACTGCTGGTTGGCGAGCAGCCTCAGTTTTAGGTTGCCACTCTCTCTTAAGCACCCATTTCCATTTAAGTTATAAGCGGGGGTGCTTAACACCCCAAGTTAGTTATGAGTTTAGTTATGGGCCTAAATGTGTGAAGTATTGGTTCTCATCTATGTAGTTCAAAATAGGACATAAATAATATTGTAAATTACTTATTTCCCGTTATACACCGACTGATACATCCAATGCCCCAAAAAACAAATATAGAATAAGGTTTTTCTATTTATGATTTATAGAGCGTCCGTGTTCTCCCCCACGCCAACGGGCAAGATGTCGGCCGTGGTGGGTGCGGCCAAGGCTCTGTATGACCAGCTCAGTACCATGGGAGAAGACTCCATTGATGGAGATTCATTCTTGGACCTCTGGATATACGTCACTCTAAAGGCTAATTTGCCTGAACTGGTGAGTGGGTGTGACTTGAACTGGTAACTTAGTGGGTGGGGCTTGAACTAATGAGTGGGTGGGGTTTGAACTGGTGGGTGGAACTTGACATGGTGATGTGAGTAGGTGGGATTGAACTAATGAGTAGGTGGAGTTTGAACTGGTGATGTGAGTGGGTGGAGTTTGAATTGGTGAGGTGAGTGGGTGGATCTTGAACTATTGAGTGGGTGGGGCTTGAGCTGTGCATGGATGCAATCAGAGTTTTGGGAGGTTTAGATGCTCATTGATTGAGTGGGTGTTTGCTGTGGGCGGAGTTTGTACAACATGATGTAAATTGTGGAGGCTAGGTGGGGCCAGAAACAAGAAACAAGATCTACTAAATTACTATGAGAAATTCTGTGTGTTTGTGTGTGTGTGCATACATGTCTGTAACTAGGCAACCAATATCCAGTTCATGTTGGAGTATGGTAACCCCAGCCTCAACATGGATGAGGCGGGCTACTATCTCACTGTCCTAAACGTGGCGGCAAACTTCATTGAGGGACTCAACGATGATCAACTCAGCAACGCTGCCTCGTGAGTGCACTTGCAAAGAAAGGGTGTTAAAAAGTCACGATAGATCAGTCGGGGATCACATGATCTAGTGTTCACTGGGAGGTCCTTAATTTTCATTATAGCAAGTTCAGTTGGTGCTGACAGATGTCTTTTTTTATTTTATTTTTTTTTGTTGTCCTTTTTTTTTATTTACGTGTATTTTTTTTTTTAATGTTGCTTTTGCTTTTGTTTGTATTTTGGATTTGGCTGGAGAAGCTATCATTTACTTAAATTGAGGGAGGATACATTTGATGTGTGTGTGTGTGTGTGTGTGTGTCTTTCTCTTTGTAGTGAGGTGTGTTACATAATGTGTGAGAGATTGCGTGCTAGGAAGTTGTCTGAAATGAAGAACTCGTGCGTGGCGATACACCAGGAGAGGGTGGAGCTGAGGGGCTTCAGAGTGGCCGTGATGAAGGATTGGGTCTTGGACAGGTCCAGGTGAGGAAGTTTAGGTTCTCTGAACTCAAGAACCCTATCTTTAATATAACTGGGAGTGTCGCTGTCTGCTGTGTGTAAGTCTTGTTCCTAGGGCGGACAGTGAAAGATAAAAGTGCATTGATTATTAGGGGCCAGAAATATTCTCATCCCATTAGGTACAGTATCATCAGGGCAGAGCAACTACTGCTGTACTATTCAGGGGTTCATTTAGGAATCAATTTAAGAGGGGGCGGGTTGCTACCTCAAGGGAATCACAACTTTCATACAGAACTAAGATGAGAAAGGAGATGGGCTTCAATTATGTACCAAGACAATAATTAGAGCAGCAATAAACTTGTGATTTAAGCATTTGCCTTCACCTTAATTATTCACTTTCTAACTTTGATTTTTGCTTATAAAATTTGAAGAATATTTCAAGGTGGGTGAGTGGCCCTGCCCCCCACAAGTGCATCAGTATCCATGTTGGCAAGACTGTTACGTGTGGCTTAATTTGCATTACAGTATAACTGTATTTTGGAGAGGGAGAAGAATAAGAGAAAGAATGTAATTTCCACCCTGCCTTTTAATTGGGCCTTCAAATAGACTATTTCATTTTGTGTTAATAAGTATTATTTTATTTCGTGTGTAGGTTGTACTGCAGCGTGTTAGTGGAGACTGGGAACCAGGATGATGTTGCCATGGTGACAACAATTAGGTATTGTAATAAGAAGTTCCATGTTAACTGCGAGCAGGTGGTCTGTGCGTTTGTGTGTGTGTGTGTTTCCAAGACCAATAATTAATCAGAAGGAGAAATGTGTTGTTGTATTATGATATTAATTAATTGATTTTCCACAAACTTGTCACATGTACATGTCCATTCACATTACATGTGTATTCATGTTACATGTCCATTCATGTTAGTATGAGTAATAGCATGGGTAACCATGCTATTCGGGATGTATAGCACGAGTAACGTGATTGATTGAAATAGCACGAGTACGGTGAACGACCTGCAAACACTGAGTCATCCCCTCACTAACTTTGAACCTTTTACTTTTCCGACTCGTACAGGTCGGATAATTAACACTTTACCTTGTCAGCATTTTATATGGCTGACCCTCAATCAGAGAACCCCCTCCGAAGTTCTTCTCCACGTCGCCATTCTCTGGTGGTAGACTACCATTCAGCGGACGCACAACAATGAGTAACATGATTGAAATAGCACGAGGTGAAGCCCAGTGCTATTTCAATTTCTTTACGAGTGCTATTGATCCCTAGTAGCACAGGTTACCCGTGCTATCACTCGCTAATAGTAGGCCAGCTTTTTAAAAGTCATTTGCTATTGTAGCTACACTGTATCGTTCACTCACTATCTCCTTATTTCAGGATTAGCTTCCGCTGGAACTTCCTTTTCAACCTGCGGCTCCTCCTAATTTGTTGAAAAACATTCTGTCTAATACGGGTAGAGCTTCTGTGGTAAAGAATGACATTGTCTCCAACTAGAAACTACTCAAACTATGCATTTCCAAGGTTAACGCTGCATGCGTGTGCACTTACCTATACTATTTCACATAGCTACCGCGGTATTTCACTTAGTTACCGTGCTATTTCCATTAGTTATGCACTATTTCACTTTACCCGTGCAATTTCAATTGAACTGCGATTTTTCCCATACATTTTGAATGGGAAACTTACATGTAGTTATAGTACATGTAGTTATAGTATGTTACATGTAGTTATAGTATGTTACATGTAGTTATAGTACGTGTTCTCTCCGCATGTTAGGTTCTCATCGGAAGTGACTTGTGCCAGACATGCAGAGTACTTTTCTCAAAAGTTCAAGTCCCCCCATGCGCTGTGCTCAGCCCTCTCAACTCTGGCCACGCCCCTAGGACATGCAGTTGTCATGGATACAGAGAAAATAGGTGTGTCTAGTGTTACATAACAGTTGTCTCACTCTTTGGCCTTGGTAAAAAAAAATTACTTAATGATCTCGACAAAACTAGTTACAAGGTAGTTTTTAGAACCAAACTTGAGAGGGGTCAAATCAACTTTCTGTCCCGGCCCTCAAGGTGGGGACACTAAAGTTAATAGTGTCTCTCTCTGAAGAACCTAAGCAATTTCGAGTTCCTCTGTCACAATGCAAAACTGCATCAGCTATTTTCTAATGCATTACAGGTGCAAGTATGTACAAACTGTATTCAATTGGAAATTAATCAATTGTTGATTTTCACGGCGTCGCAATGAATTGAATACATACAGTATTCTTATGCCAGTGAGTATGGACTGGAAGTGTTCTCTTACTCATATACACACAGAAGAGGATGGACACATCGTACTGTGGTTTATAGAGAGATGTGGGAATTCTAGTACGGATCTGCAGGGCAGTGAGGTGTGGATGTTGAGTTAGCACGTGCTACGTGAGTAGAGGTGTGAGAAATCCAGGGATGTGTTAATTGACTTCTCGTGACGGAGTCTCGTGAAACTGCCAAAACATCTCGTGGACCTTTTTATACACTTAATCCCCTCTTGTACGGATGCCTCAATTATGGGCACGCCTCTTTAATTGCGGCAGCGCAAGCCGGTTATTTTTCTTAGCTCCAGAGCATTAAAGAGAAGCCTATTGAGGATTACAAGTGAAAGAGGACTGTGCTTAAGCTTAAAAAAAGCCTGAAACATATTGAAAAATAGTTGGTTTAACTCGTATTTGGAGAAAACTATGTCTTTCCCTGATTAATGGGCATTTCTGAAATACGGGCACTCTCAGGTCCCAAGGTGCTCGGATAAGAGGGAATTGAGTGTACTTCCTGACTACATTCTCTTGCATTCGCCCACACCTAGCAACTGAACCTCACATATTTCCAGAGAGTGGAAGTTCTAACAAAAGTTGAGAGGCAGAGGAACAAAAGAGAGCAGCTTCTTCAGAGCATCACAGACGAACACGGAGAGCACGAGACTTCAATTAGCACTGGCACATTGAATACGATACTTGACACTTTGGCAGAATAATTAATTGTTGTTGTTATTGTTATTATTATTGTGATTATCATTATATGTATCATTGTTCTTATAATAATAGCAATTTTTCTCGTTCTAACAGCCATATTGTTAATTGAAACTTAACGTCGGGTTAAGTTTTAATTAACAATATTGGCTATTAGAACGAAAAAAAAATTGCTATTATTATAATTATTTCAGCCGAGAATGACTGAATCATTATTATTGTTACTACAACTATTATTATTATTGTTATGTTATTTTGGTGTTTAGATATGTCTTCGTATTTCTACGTCCCTGGCGGTGACTTTGATGGGTGGAGTCAGAGCATTGAGCGTGTGTTGCACCTCGTCAGGCTCGGCAGCGACAGCACTCAGAGGGACTGCGATTCACAGGAGGTGGGGAGGGGGCGTGGCACTGGTGGCGCTAACCAGACGGAAGACCAGGACTTCATCTACATATTCACACCTCCTGCACAGGCGAGTGGGAGTGGCTTAGTGCTGCTCATTATTTTTAGGAAATGTTAACAGGGACCACCCCGGCCAGTGAAATTAGAAAATAGGGATTAAAATGGTTTTGTTAAAGAGATATGATAATTTTAGTACTTACAAGCATATAAATTTAACCCATAGCGGGCAAATGTTGGCATGCTAATTTATTTATAAATATACGCACACGTAAAAATGATTCATTCACGGAGAAGACAGGTGACTCCTGAACACACAGTATGTAACGCCTGTCATGGATTCGTGACTATCATCTGCTAAGGGGGTTAAGAAATAGTTTCAGTTTGTAATTTTTTGGAATGAGGACCAATGACTTATTTAATTAATACTCACAAATCATATTAACGCTAGTCATTTTATTGTTTTAATTTTATTTTGTTAATCCATTTTACATCATGTATCTCTGTGATTACTAGCACAAGCTTGTTTCCATGGTGACCATCTGTCCTTAATGATGTGTGTGTTTAGGAGTATATAGATTCTGCCACTCACCGGCAGCTGCTCCAGCACTCCTACCTCTCCTCCATGTCTGATCACGGAGAAGCCAAAGAGAAGAAGAACCAGAAGGCAGCTGGCACGGACCATGTTCGTCCGGCCACCATCACCAGCCCAAAGAGACACTCCAGTCCGCCCCCCGTGTCTCCAAGTGTTGCTGTGGATGTCTCACCTCCACGCGATGGTAATAATATGACTGTCACACCTTCTCCTTACCTCGTCTCTTACAGCCCTCGTCGAGAAATAGATCTGACAGATCTTCCCCCTCCATCTCCACAGGCAAATCTCAGTCCCCCGGAGTTGCAGGGAACTAAAGGCCGTAAGAAAGTGTTCCGCAATCGGTCAGCTCCGATCGGGGAATCCCAACCGCCCCAAAGTCAGGCGGACAATCACATCTCTGTCGATTTTGCCCTCGATGATCAGCCTGCACGGTCGTTCCTTTGCCACGCCCACAGGAATCCTGAAAACGTTGGGAATATGGCGGCACCATCGTTTCCCCAGTTTCAGGTAGTGGTCGATGACATGGATGGAGAAGCCCCTGGTTCAATGGGCAATCATGGGAAGCGTGAAAGAGATCAAGGTGATTCCACAAGTTCCGGAA
>WLWD01002364.1_pt1 | contig 26114 bp, 17 predicted proteins | sample 6712731 | NCBI WGS metagenome assembly WLWD01 (sample SAMN12718690, study PRJNA576275) | sponge metagenome | isolation source: marine sponge | host: Mycale hentscheli | place: New Zealand: South Island, Marlborough, Capsize Point | collected 2014-11-01 | reverse complement strand
TTTTTCTAAACACTTGGACTAACAATTGGTTAGTAAGCTAAACCTTAATGGCGGTTCATTTAGATTTATTTCGGGGCTCTCTAAGCTGTCTTGCTTCGTAGAGGTAGTGAATCCTCTCCTAAACTGTTGAAGGTAATACTTTTGCCCCAGGGCTGCTCTTCAAAGATGAAAATTGAGTATTATATGTGTTGAAGGAAGACGGCAAACTGGGTTTGAACGATTACTGGGTAGTTGTTTGAAGCAATGATGAAACACATCAGTACAAATTTAAAATGAGGTGTTTATTAAACTCACTTTTTGAATTAGAGTCAAACAACAAGTTAGCTTTTTTTTTTATATTTTAATAATGCATAATCTGGAGGAAGCTTCACAACTAGGTATTAAGTTACAGAGAAAGTACTATAAGAATACTGTTAAAATAATCAGTAATTATATTATTGTTATACAGTAATCATAATTATATGTATATAATGTATATAACTTAATAGTTTTACTTTATCACATCTGTACAATTTTAGTAATGGCACTATGTTGTTACTATGGCACTGAAATCCCTTTACCGTGTATGCGAAATTTAAAAACTGGACCTTAATTTCAGTAGCTTCAGTGTTAGAAGTCAAAATCATTCATATAAAAATAGTATAGTCTTTAGGCTCGCTCGCCATTTGTGCTCAAGCACATCACTAGTTATGGTAGCCAGGTAATATGATAATGATCTTCTGCAGTAACAAAATCAAATGAAGTTACAGCGCAGAATCATTCACCAATGAGTAATAATGAAAATCTCAAAGGTTATTGACTGCACTCTCAAAATTCAGTAGCAGGAATAAGAGTCTCTCTTATCCATTTTCTATTAATAAGTACACACCCTTAAACTAAACATGCAGTTTTTCATATGCTTTGATGGTTTGAGGTAAACTCATCTCTAGCTGACCATTGAAGAAACAGTCTCCACAAGACTAGATCATATTTGAAAATAATTGGCTAACGACTTTTTTAAGAGTAAATTTAAGTCTCTGGTGACAATACAGTAAAACACTTGGTAGCTCTGTTTATCCATCTTATAGGATTCAAAAAGACATGGTAGAATTTTGTTTTTTAAGACACTGGCTCAGTAGAAATATGACCTTTCTATTCCTTACAAGCTCTGAATGTAACAGCTTTTATGACTTTAAGCGTTTCAATTCATTAAAATAAAAACTGGTCCTCAAGTAAATGGTAAGGTTCTATAACGAAAGCTTAATTAGCAATACATATCTATATTATTAGATTATATAAATGATGCTGTTTAGTAATAGTAGTCTCCTTGAAGTGATCCAGTTAGATTGCAACAGTGATAAGTCAAATAACCTGCAAATGCTACACCAATTGATTATTGACCTTATTCTCAATTTATCCACTGTACTTCTATTGAGGTTATAACACTGACACAATGTGGTTTATACGTAGATAACTAAATATGGATACATTCTCATTTGTTCTTTTGTTAGTATAATATCTTGTGTACACTTTGAAAATGTTTAGAATGGCTTACAGCATAAAAATTAATATTGTAAGACATTATTTGTTGTGGTAACATAAGATCAGTTTTGATAGCAGTGTTTACAAGAGTAGTGTAGTGGTAAACAGCTACATTGTGAAACTCCGTACTAACTATATTTTTTCTACTTCTGTGTATCAGTTAAGTATGACATTTTTTGAAGTAGGGGATTATTGACAACAGAAGCACTAGTGTAGTGGTAACATTCAGGTGACCTTGCTGTAGGGATGAAGCTATACCAATATTGTTATAATTAAGCAGAGCAAGTGGCACAGCCTATAATATAAATAACAGGGTGAAGTCTATATTCCAAAATTTGGTTTGAAAATGATTTACAGTCTAGCCAATAGGTTCAAAATAGGTTCCTTCCCAACTTTCCAATAAAAATTACTTCCCATGTGGGTGATTTTAGTGACATCCAAAATCCTCTTTATTAAAAATTAACAATTTGATGATACTGCATATTAACTATCAGTTAAATTAATTTAATTTTGTGATGCTAGTAATGAATTTATGAAGCTATTTGTCAATAAAAATCAGGATGTAATTGTTACATGTTAAAACTTATAATTGTAATGCATTATGCAATGCATTACAAAAATTAACTTTGAAGTGTGAGCATCCTTAATTAAACTAAATGCATGCATATATGACCACCCTTTAACTAAGAGCAATGAGGAAGAGGGTTACTTACTAAATAAATTTCAGTACTTCGTAGTTACATTCTCTAATAATCCACAATTTAAGTGCCACTGAAATACTTCTTACTGAAAGATGTGTAAGATGATGACATAATACAGATGAGTAAAATGTAACATTTAATTCATGTCTGGAGTATATCAATTTTACACTGTAAGATATTTGGACACCACAGGAAGTCCTGCATGAATAATGAATTATGATGTTTGTGCATGAGACTCACTATTGTAAGTCTTGTTCACGAGTTCATTATGTCATTAATTGTATAGTTGTAGTCCTATTGTACTGCTTTGCGCTTGAAATAATCACTTCTTTTGCAGAATTCTCTGTTAGCCAAGGTGTGACTGTGTGTATAACTTTTATCAAGTGCCACTCAACTCTCCTTTACAAAATTTTCCTCACAATAATACCTTTCCCTATTTAACTGGATATGTTTATGAGAAATATCTAAGGTAAGAGATAAACAAGTTTACATGAATCCATTCCCATTCACTCATAGCAAGTTATTTTTGCAAACATCTATTCAGACTTCCCCAAAACTTGTAGTCACATACTTGTGTGCTTGTATGTGTGTGTTTATTCTTATTTGTGTGTGTATGCTAGTATGTGTGAGCATATGTGAAGGTCCTTTGTTTGTGGTGAAATCTTCTGACTGATTGCCTAGTTTTCAGTGTGGGGGAGATAGGATTTTTTTCTGTCATTGAGACACCAACAAAGAGAAATGTCACCAGTACAGTCAGCAAGTTTTTCAATCCATTAGGAATTCTTTCTCTTATTGTGATCAGTCTCAATAGACTATCCTATAAAAATAGGATTTCAAAATTGACTGATTAATTCAATACTTATTACAATAATTATAGTCATAAAAACAAGTGTTATTTTTAGAAAGATACATTCAGAAATATGTATAAAAAGTGTATAGTTAATTCCATATGCTGAGTTGGCTACAATAGATGTTACTTCTTTACCTGAACTGACTTGCTCATAATGGAACATCTTAATTAATTTGACCTTCTGCTTGCATTTTCACTTCACCTTTTTTAAAGGTGCTATAATAAGATGATCAGTACAATAAAATACTAATAATAGAAAAAAAAATTTCTCTTTAACAGCCAATATTGTCAATATTATAACTAAACCTGATGTTTCAACTTCTTGCCGAAGTCCTCTTCAGGGGTCAAATATAACTTAAATTGATCAACAGAATAAGTAATGTAAATTTTAGTTATCAATAAATATCGGTCTCATGAGAATAGAAATTTTTTTTTCTAATATTAGTATTTTTAATCACAAATATGTTTCAGTCAGAAATAGCTATAATTAACACACACCAACTTGTCCTTTTGATTTTTATTATTTCAATAACAAGTGCAATGTTTAGCACAATCAATAGAATAATTATCACAGATCCTATAGGCATGATCACAGTTTAATGGTCAGGGATGAATATAGTGCTGACATTACAGATAGAGAGTAATACAGCAAAAAGCTGTAAATTTACTTAGTTTTCACAAGTCCATTAGAAATCATTACATTGATATTATAATTATTATATTAATATTACATGTATTTCAACATAATTACATAAACTGAATTTTTAGTATTAATAGTCTATTTGTGTACATGTTCATCATGATGCCTGTTCTAGTTCAATATTTGAAGATTACTGCCACGAAACATTCTTTATCATTCAGTTACAAACTAATGCCACAATTACTATAATCAGAGCAAGCAACATTAACATAATAACTCTTAATTTGGTTTCAGTTACTATCTTCTTACTTAATACACTGTACAGAAGCATAACATTTCCTTAGTGATATTGTCAAACCTAGTCTTTCATTCAATGCAGTACAACACATGAAATTTGAGTTTGTTCTAAAATAATAAGAAACTTTTACAAGTTTAATTAATTCAATGAAAGGTAATAATAATATGTGCTCTATTAGTAAAAAAGTCCTGCCTCTTACCGACAATTTATTCATTATTCTCATTTCAATAACTGTTGACCAAGAAACAAGACACTATGATGCTATAGATTCGGAATAACAAGAGATAGTGACAGCTACTTAATCTATCATGTGGTACTATTATAGAATTAATATACATGAAATTTGTAGTGGCTACACTAATCCAATGTCTGCCATAAACTAATTACTTTTTTTTAGTATCATAATCAGAATTGAATCTGTAACAGTTGCAAAAACTTACATAATCATTACATTTACCTCATGTAAATATAAGACGTAGTAATAACAATAATATGTATGTAATAATTACTATTTATTTATAAAGTAGTGGTTAACGTTACAATGCATGTGACATGAAAAGTTTGATTAATTATAGGTAAGTTAATAATAATAACTGAACTATTCATTTACAGAGAACTAATGACAGTTGCCAGTATTTTACAGAACTAAAGATTAAAGAAATGTATACTCGTAAACTAATGATTATTCATTTAAATATTAATAATCTTGTGTATTTTGAAATCCATAAGCTGAATTGGTTGTCATTTCTGTGGCTTCACTGTGATGGTCGACTTTCACTTCCTCATAGGTAGGTGTACTAGGATGCTGTGGAGTAGTCAAACACTTCATCAAATTGTTGCTTCTGTCTTTGGCTCTGTATAATAGTCAATATAATAATACGAATGATTAAAAAAAACAGTATTTAAAAAATGAATAAATTTGAGGATAATGAAATCATTATGTCAAAGTTATTCAAAATAAATTAAGTTATGTATACATTCAACAGTCCTACTATAAGTCAGGGGAGGCTCAATAAGGGAATAAGGGGGGTGGGAAAGAAGTTGTCCCTAGAAGGAAAATCTAATGGAGGGTGGCATTATCCTTTCACAAAAGTAAGTACTTTTTGTCTATGCTATTGCAACTAAGAATTATTCATGATTGCTCTAAACCATGTCAACGAACACACTTGCTTAACAGTCAATGCTTTTAGAAGTTTGAGATTGCATTTTCTCTATCCAACAATTCTAATAAACTACTCTACTTTCCAGTGATCGATGTTGTGCCTTGATTTACCTGAACCACATGATGCTACTTGTTACTATATATCACAGTGAGAACTTCAATATGAGCTAAATTTGGAAGAAATTACTAATAAAAAAGGGTTTGGATCATTTCGTGTGAAGCTTATGTAGTACATAATTTAACATTCCAATGACATTTACTATCTTGGTAAGTTTACAAAACTGATGGTAGTATATCGGTGTACACATATTCATGCAACTCTTTACCCTCTCAACAATGAACTGCTAGAGCCTTTCCTGTAAGTCTTTAATATTGTAAAAAAAAGTACTTTTGTTGCAATTTTTTCTATCAACACACGACTAGACTTTACTTACCTTTTATTTCTGTTTTTTATCATTACAAATGTAATACTAAAAAATATTACAGAAATTATTAATAGTACAAGTGAAAAGCAGAATACCACGGGAAGAATAATTAGTTGATAATTATTGTTATTAGCACACATATTATATTCAGTGGCTATGTTAGAAGTTCCAGTAGATGTGCTGTTGTCAAAGTGATAAAGATCTAGTGAAAACATAAAATAATTTACTAATTAACAATTGATTACTTTAAATACAAAATTCTGCTAATTTTATAGCATGATTATTAAATATGTCATTACAGCAATTCATGCTATGTGAATACGTAAAGAATTTATAATATTAAAAGATGTTGTTGGACACATTTTTTTGAGAGCAGGCAATGCTTATAGTTGGTGAAATAAGAGCACCTCCAGCAGCAGAAACTTCCCAACACCGGAAAAAAGATGTTGAGCACTGCAACAAATCTGAACCAGCTCGAAAATTTGTACACTTATTTGAGCATGTGTGATTCTAAATGGTAGCTAAACAATTAAATGAGTGTAGTCGTATAGTGGCACTCACAGTAGTCTGCCTTTACTCTTGTTTTCTCAAAAACTAAGCCAAAATTCAAAATAAATATAGATAAAACACAATAATTGATATTAATAATGTTTTACATTTTTGATGTAAAATTTTTACTTCGTGTAATCTTTATCTGCAAGGTATACCTTCATAAAACTATTTATAATAATAATATAAAGCTTTCTAAGGGTGCAAACCCAGATGCGTAACTGCTTTCATTTAAAAGTTATATATTCAACTTATTTTCTGGCCAACTTAACTTGGGCAGACTATTGCATATGCTAGCATGATTGATTTAATTATGAGAATAGTGAGGTAGCTAGTTTTTGGAAATATATAATTTGTTTTTATTGCACTTTAGCAATAGCAATTTGATATAGTTTTCCCTAGACTAGCTTTGGGACATTTTAAATGAATCTTTGAGTTTACTAAATACCCTCTTTGTTGATAATTCCATTTTGAAGATTCCAATATCACTTACTGTAAGAAATATAGAACTTTCAGATTCAGCACTGTTGCCCATCAGGATGCAGATAAACAACTCACATACAAATAGTGGCTATAAAAGGATTCAGATTAGCCATGTGTACAGGGATTTTTATAGTTGTGAATGTGGTTGAGGTTACCTTTGAACTTTGTCCCTTCAGCATGTTTCAAGTAGATTAATTGATAATATTATGATTAACATTATTAACATAGAATACAAATTTGTGCACAATTCGCCAACCCCTACTATTTGCTCCTTTTCTTTATTCTATGAATATTTGAATATTGTCTTATACGAAATACAATATAGCTAACATTTTTCCATAAGTAGCTATAGATAATTTACCCCTTGAAAAGAGGCCCCCTTAACAAATCCTAGATCTGCCCCCGTATATATATATTACTTATTACATGAGTCAGAGTGTACACAATTCCAGAAGACATTGCAGCTAATGTCCTTATTATGGTTAGGGTTAAACAGTTATACTGTTTCATTATGTACATTAATTATTATGATTTATATTAGAGTAACAACAACCGAGTTTTATTCATGAATAATTGATAAGCTAATCAATTATTCATGAATAAAACTCAGTTGTGGCAAAGCCTCGCTACAAACTGAATGGGTAAAGTATAGACACAAGATGAATTGGTAAAGCATTATCACTTTCAATAGAAGGACACAAAACCTGACTCTATCTGATAGAAGGATAGAGAGACTCAGTAGAAGAAAAGAGAAGATAAGAGGAGATATGAGTAAAAGTGATGTGTGGATGAATACACATGGGCAATACACAATACACAACATCATTATTCGTCTCCTGACAATGAAGAAGAAAAGTGCATTTATCAAAAGCGAGTTGAGGAATAATTTTGGTAGCGAAACTCTGCTCCTGGTTGCATGCTTAATATACCACAATAGACTATACCAGAGTGGTTCATAGTTCCTGCAAACTGTATTTAGTCTTAACGATAGTCCTATTAGATTGAACTAGTTTTTGTTTTTTAATAGTCAAGAGGTATCACTTTCCCCTGGTCTTAAACACACTGTAATTACAGTTATTGTAAGTAGATTACAATATGGCAGCTAACTAGTATGTCCCCATACTACAAAACTTTGCCCTCTTCCACAATTTGATTTTATGTGTCATTTTGAAGGTCTTTTTCTATGCTATAGTAGAAGGTGAACAAATACTCCATGACACTATGAGAGAAGGCTTTTGAGCCCTTTGCCAAAAAAAAAGTTGTTGTTGTTTTTTCACTGGACCTGTGTTGAAATAACCACACCTTCAGAACAAACTTAGAATCACACACAAACCTACACATTCACTCAGTTGCACACATTTTCATTCAATTCACTAATTTGGCTGTCTGCACTTCTGTTACTCAGTTCTGGTGATCGTATTGCAACATACACTAAGTGCTGTGTCCAACAACTCCTCTAGACATCAGACATAATTGTGGGATTATCCCCTCACTCTTCACAATTTAACTATTGGTACATGTTTGCAAATTACCTGAACTATTCTTTGGCCAAATCCATTCATAGTATTGAGTATCTGAATTTTGTTGTGCACTGACTACATGAATGTTTTCCCCTTCTGCTAAATGCCTTTTTGCAATATTTATTGTCATAAATCTTGTAGTATCCGAAACTTGTGTAATATTGATTCTTGCAAAAAGATCGTTGTTACATGGAAGCATTAAGTCGATGTTGTGATGTTCATTTGGTGACTCAAGCTCCAGAGGTCTTCCATTATCAATATCTCGACTAAAATTATTATTACTTATAACAGCTGAGATGAAACATGCAGGAAATACTTCCCATGCAAAAGTTAAAATTGATGAGTTTAATAATACACGAAGTCCCAAAATTCTGAAGTTTTCTCGAATAGTTGAGCATTCTATTATAAAGTTAAGCAATTGTGAGCTTACACCTTATGTTGAGACAGTTAAATTTGTTCATGAAATTGAGAATTCTAAGAAACTCTTACAAAATACAAGGATAGAGTAACAAAATAAAATAGTGCACTCTTACCTCCATTTTGTATAGTTATCATCACTCGGTTGCACCATACATTAACTAACGTAACATTTTCAAATAATGTAAACTCTAATTGAGAGTGTACTTGTGAAGAATTAATTAATAGAAGACGAGTTGACACCATCATATTGTTATTACTCAACAGAAGATCTGTGGTATTAATATTTTTGTCTAATCCAGATATATAGTCTCTCATAGTAATATTATTCCAATTCCAAAGAATACTCGGAGTTCCCCTTACTGTGCAAGACAAAGTGTAATTTTCACCAGGACATACTTTTAGCGTAGGAGGTGGTGGATTTAGTGTAGTTTCTAAAAGATGATGATGAAGGATGATATTAATGTAGCATGAAAAAGGACAACACAACACTAAAGATGTTTATCTATTTCATTTAATCTGGGCCATACTTAACTTTCTATATTTATGGTAGCTTGAAGAGAGGAAAGCATTAATAAGCACAAAAGATAATATTCAATAAGCTAGTTACTCTCTTACGAAATAGAGCACGTGTATCACCCAAGATCCGAAGAAGAAACACAACACAAATAGTATATCTTTCCATCGCGTCACTTGTATCTAATGCGAGCGGTAGAACTGTACACGTATTCCTTTACCTCCAGTTTCAACGGAAGTGAATATCAAATGGATACGAGCGGAATTCACAATATTGTAGAAGAACAATGCAGTATCAAAACAAGTGAAGGGGAGGAGCAAGTCTTGCACAGCGAGACATTTTACCAAACTCCTATTCTTGGAGCGCCCAATATACTAAATTGAAGAAGAAAATAAGTCAATTTGAGGAAGGGCCATAGTTGGCATAAAGTAGGACCTTACTTGTACCCCTGAACTAAGGCCCTACTTTTACAGTAGCTATACATCTACTTTGTAAAGTGAAGGCCTAAGGAGCTTTCTTTAGGAACTGATTTCTAGTATTAATACTTTGGTCAGTTTGTAATCAAGGACTATTTTATGTGCGGATAACATAATATTGGTATAATTACTGCATGCACTATTGTGTTATTTTTGTAATAGGATAGCTCTGAGAGAGTTTGAAGAAATGGCTACCCCAGGCCAATCTAGTAGCATCAGTGATGTAACACAAGTATTAAGTACTATTGCTAGTGCACTATAATCCTAGGTCCCTCTGCCACTTTATTGTAGGAATTTCATATAATAAGGAATCTGCAGAGTCAGTCTTTAATTTCCAGAATTTCTAGAGGCAACTACATGTAACAATAGTTTCCAGAAAAGCTGGTATATAATTCTCTTCAATTTCAGACATAAAATTTAATTGTTTTTTCAATTGTATTATAGATGTTGATGAAATGAAAGGGCTAGATTTTTAGGCAATGCAGTAAAGATATCAGAATTTCTCTCCCAAGAAGGGGGTAAACTAGAAATTGCCCTCTCCTCGATATACTTCATTGCTAGATTAGCTACTGTTACAGAAACTGGGTATCCCATTGCTGTACCAAACACTTTCTGATATAATTCGGTATCATTATAACAAATATGTTGCATTTAGACAAATTTTAAGTAGCCTGACAGCTTCTTCTGCTATACTTTCCTGCAGTTTTTACCGAAATTGAAAATGGAAAGATATTATAATGTGGACATATTCTGTCTCCATTACATCCACTTACCTCGTATTAATCGATGTCTTCATGATTGCCAAGAGAGCTGGAACAGGTACTCTATGTCTATTGAAGGCTGCAAGTCACCCTAACAGGTGTTTTATGAAGGTTGGAGACATTTCAACCATTAAGTATTACCATTGATTTTGGTAAATCTCTTTATCATGCTGCATTTCAAATAAGTTATAATTAAAAATATTGGCTGTTAAAAAGAAAAAAATTCCTTATTATAATTATTTCGGCCGAGAATGACTGAATCATTCCAAATGTTTGGTAAACTATGGAGTGGTTTGTAGACTGTACTTTAATTTTCACTATTATATCATAATATAGTACCTTATTGCTTCTTTCTTGTATAAAATCAATGTATAGCTTATGAACTTAAGATTAGCTACAAGAATCATCAATTGATAATTGCAAATAATTTCCTCAATTAATCCACCCATATATTAATATTGAAGCATTTCATTACACAAAAACAATGTGGTTTATAAGCATAGAGCCAAATATGGATGCATTTTTATTTTGTTATTAATTAGTAATTATATTGTGTGTGTACTTTCGAAATGGTTTGCATAACTTCAACATTGTTATTAAAGACTTATATTTTATGATTACATAAAGCTGGTTGTGATAGCAATGTTCACAATAGCAGTGCAGTAGTAAACAACTACCAAAACACTATTCAAACTGTATGAAATTTTGTACAAAATTCTGAACACTAGTTGAGTATGATATGTCTTGAGCTACACAGTATGTAAGCATTGATATAAGAACTACTTTTTAGTGATAACACTCCAATGATGTCACTATAGATGTGATGCTTTACCAAGTAATTTGTTGTATGGTTGTTATTGTGAAGGTTAAACAGAGCAAGTGGCAAAGCCTATATAATAACATATATACACAGTCCAAGTAATGGCTAAAACACCCAACAGACAATCCAGTGAAGAAACTTGACTTGCCGTAGTCAATTACATTGAGATTGCAGTCTCATCTATCATGAACATAGACAAACATTCTGGAAAATGTGGGACGAACTCATGCATTCACACACCCACTTTATTTAAATCATATTAGCAGATTTCAACAACTTTTGGCTAGATTGGGGGTTAGCTGAATAACTTGCTTTCAAATATAGAAGATGGTTATCCATCAGTTTTCAATTAAATTGAAAAGTCTTACTAATTATTTCAAGAGATATACTATATTCATCACATTATTTAATTAAGCGAACTGGATGTGTATATGACCACCATCAACTTAAGAGCAACGAGAAAGGAGTTTGTTTGCTAAATAAATTTCAGTTCTTCAACTATCCACAATTTCAGTGCCACTGAATTACTTCTTACAGAAAGATGTGTAAGATGACATAATCCAGATGAGTAAAATGCAACATTTAATTCATGCCTGGAGTACATCAAATTTACACCGTGAGATATTTGTTGGGCCAGACGCCGCAGGAAGTCCAGCATGAATAGAATTATGGTGTTTGTGCATGAGACTTGCTTTTACAGTTATTTAGTGGTATTGTAAATTGAGTTTGTGAGTTCATTGTGTCATCAGTTGCATAGTTGTAGTAATACTGTACTTGCTTTTGTGCTAGAAATTATCACTTCTTTTGCAGAATTCTCTGTTAGCCAAGGTGTGACTGTGCGTATAACTTTTATCAAGTGCCACTTAACTCTCCTTTACAAATTTTCCACACAATAATGTCACTCCAGGTTGAACAGGACATGTTTATGAGAAATATCTAAGGTAAGAGATAAACAAGTTTACATGAATTCATTCCCATTCACTCATAGCAAGTTAATTTTGTAAACATGTATTCAGAATTTCCCCCAAATTTATTGTTATTTTATGTACCTGCTTGTGTGCATATGGTGCATTCTCGCTTGTGTGTGTATGCTAGTGTGTGTGAGCATGTGTGAATGTCCTTGGTTTGAGGAGGAATGTTCTGACAGATTGCCTAGTCTTTAGTATGCGGAAGATAGGACATTATTCTGACATGGAGACACTGACAAAGAGAAAGTCACCAGCACAGTCGGCAAGTGTTTCAATCCTTTAGGAATTGTTGTCCTGTGGTGATCAGTTTGAAGATATTCTTCAAAAAGCCAATACAAATAGGACTTCAATTCAAATTTACTGATTAACTGAATCAATATTACAATAATTATAGTCATAAAAATAAGTGTTATTTTAGAAAGATGCATTCAGAAATATGTATGAAAAGTGCATCATTAATACATATAAGTAAAGGATTTTCAATTTCAGTTCAGTTTTCTCTGCTGAATTCCATATGCTGAATTTGCTACAATAGATGTTACTTCTTTGTCTGAGGTGACTTCCTCATATAATGGAGCGTCTCGATTAAATTGACCTATAGCTTGCATTTGCTCTTCACTTTTGTTAAAGGTGCTATCATAAGATGATCAGTACAATGAAAAACTATTACTTAAATTGATCAACAGATTAAGTAAATTAAATTTTAGTTATCAATAAAAATCTGTCTCATAGGAATAAATTCTTAAAAAATCATAATATTATGTTTCAGTCAGAAATATAATTTATACTTACCAACTTGTCCTTCTTATTCTTATTATTTCAATAACAAGTGCAATGTTTAGCACAATCAATAGAATAATTATCACAGATCCTATAGGCATGATCACAGTTTCATATCTCCTACAGGTATTACTAGTAGGGTGTAGGTTTATGCCTACAAGAGAAGAACAATGACTTGAAACAACAGTTGTGGACGAAAGACAAAATTTATATCATATAGACTTAAAAATTAAATATTTAATACTATGCATGCAGACTCCTTAGAATCATATTTCCTGTACACTTCATCTTACCTATTTATGTTTCATCAGCAGTTGTTTTTTTTATAGTATGGTTCCCTAGACCCCTACATTCACCGGTGATATAACGTCATTCTTCACTTAACTCACTTTACCATATTTGAACTATAACTTAACTTTAACTTGTTGAGAAGAGGTTATATTGTCTAAGGACAGCAGAGAAATAGTCTCTAAGGTGTTACTTCTTCCCAGACCTATAAGCTTACCGCTAAATCTAGCTCCCACATAGGGTGTCAATGTCACAATATTAGTAAAGTATTTTCTGTGTCTACAATGAAATTATTTAACATCAATTTATCGCTAATTTATACAAGCTAGAGATGAACTCATTGGATCATTATAGAATTACTGTACCTGTAGTCATATATTCCTCTTCACTGTTGCTGCTAATTTCTTTAATTGATTCTATTTCATATGAAATATCTCCCACAATGCTTATTGAACTGTTCTTCCATAAAGTGATTTGAAAATTTCCAATTTCAATTAAATTTTTACAGCAATACGCAGTAACATATACATTGTAAGAAACTTCAGGCCTCATCATTATGTCGACATATGCATTATCAGTAAATACTGTATTCATGGAATTTTCAGACAAGATGGAAATATTCACATAATATGTAGAATTAATTTTTATAGGGTCACTCCATTTTATGTGAATGTTGCTTGTATATGTATTGGTAACATTTTGAATGATGCTAAAATTAACAGGAGTGAAGGAACAGTCTATTAAGTTTAGGAGAAAGTACAATCATAATACTTTCAAATGATACTATAATAACATTATTGTTTTACTTTAATAATAACTGTACAGTTTCAGAAATGGCAATATTTCACAAGTTAAATATTGTAGCTATATTAATACTTATTACATGAGTCAGAGTGTGATATGGCGAGATAATTCATGAGCAGGCTAATTTATTTTCACAGGCTAATTTATTTTCAAGAGCAAGAAGGGGAGTGAAAATAAAGCCTGAGAGTGAAATATCTAGCCATAACACTCTGACAAGTGTAATAAGTGGTTTATCCACACTAAATATCTTCACTACTGTAGTTCAGAGGAAGGGTAACTCACAGAGTAGTAAAGTTGGTTGTAGGGGCTACCCACACCCCCAGCTGATATTTTAGCAGCTGCTCTAACCCTGTTAAGCCAGTTGCTATAACTATAAGGGTAATAAGCTTGCCCAGTACAGTGTGAAATAACAGAGTGAAATATCATGTAAAACCCTACCAGCTCCTAATAACTCTACCTCAAGGATTTACCTCCAGCCCAAGTGAATATTATTCTTTATTACTGTCTAAAAGATTTTAATTCTAGTCAGGGACATTTTCTAAAACTCTTAACTTTCCCTTATTATTTCTTCTTCCCCCCCCCCCAACCAGCCCCCACTAATATTATCTCATGAATGCTTTATTCTTTAGTTATTTTGAAGTTCACAATATTTTTTTTGTCTTAACTACTATTATAATAATGATACATGTTCTTAAAAATGACATACAATTGTCAGTTCAAGTAAGATGTAATCATTATGCAAGTACACTTCACCCATACCATTTCAAAAGTAAAGTGTTATAATCTATACATTCATGACCTTTGTCTGCTATAAATTGTCTAAAGCTTTACTATCTCTTTAATTTTAATGACTGATTTATTTGTATTCTTTTTACTTATGGCATTGATGGTTAAGTAGAAACACAATAATAATAGGAAATTTAGTGATACTGTACATTAAAACTTTGAGCTACATTCACAAAATCTCAAAATTCTGTAAAAAATGTTAAGATTTTATCTTTTACAGTTTTGTTAGAGCAATTTTTTTAAGAAAACTTAGATTTCTCATTTTTCCCATTTAATGCCACTAATAATTATCTCACAAGTGTGTGACTATATTTTTTTAATTCTATTGAAATTCACAATAAAATTATAGTTGTAAGATGAAACTAACATGTAAATTTTTATTTCTGATATACCTCTGAAAATTCATTCAAAATGTAATCACTTACAAGACCTGCTCAATGTCATGGGTTATCGTCTAAACTATCTTGACCTTTGTCTGCCTTAGTACAAAAATTTTAACCGATTACGCGCGAATAAAAAAATTTCGGATACAAAGTCTATATTTGCTACATCTTGTTCATATAAAGCTTGTATTTTTTGTACAGTAAAATATTTATAAAAAAATGTTACATGAACATAATAATACTGCTGTATGAATATTTAAAAATATTTTACATATTATTCTTACCCTTTACTTTTATGAGTAACATAACTCGGTTACACCGTACTTGAACTGAAGTAACATTTTCATACAATGTAAACTCTAATTGAGACTGTACATGTGAAGAATCAATAGATATAAGACGAGTTGACACTATCATATTGTTATCACTCAACAGAAGATCTGTAGTATTAATATCACTGTTACTTATTCCAGCTATATATTCGGTCGTAATATCATTCCAGTTCCAAATAATATACCCTGCTCCATATTCTGTGCAAGACAAAGTGTTATTTTCATGAGGACATACTTCTAATGTAGGAGATGGTGGATATAGTGTGGTCTCTAAGTAATGACAATGTTATACCATAATGATTGGCAAACAAGTGTACTAAGTGAGATAATATTAGGGTTATTAAAATACATGATCTAATTGAATATATGTGTATATATAATTTCTAATTAATGTACAATGCATTTGAGACTATCAAGTGCACTTTGACATTGTGCAGCAGCAGTAACATTCACTCATACACATGATAGACACAGAAAATTATTAATTAACAAATTAAATTATCTTTATTTATCAGGGGCATAGGCAGGATTATTAAGTGGTATGATACTTAGTGACCACGTCCAAACTATGCCTAAACTACACTATTTGATTTGATTCACATGCAATATGAGTGAGAGGTAATATGTTCATGCATTCTCTGTAGGTTTTGCTGACAATTTCATAAGCCATGCCACATATTTCACTAATTTTAAATTTTTTCTGTACTTTTTTTTACTAAGATGGACTCGAAAATCTTGGTGCTTCTGCTTTTTTTAAATTCATTTTAGCTCAGAATGTAAGTGTGATTTGCAGCCCCACCAGTGCAACAAAGTTTTACTCTTGGTAAAATATGACCATCCTTAGTCTAAACTAATTTCAACACAATAGTGTGAACTTAGAACCACTTGCTAATATTGACTTATATTATAGATTGAGTTACAAGAGTTTAGGTGGGCCTAATTACTCCACCCTTAATGTTTAGCTTACATATTTGTCACTAACTTACGAAATTGGGCCAAGCCATCTATCACCTGAAGATATAAAAGACATAAAATGATTAATCTTTTCATAATGTTATTTAGCAATGAGAAGTACAAATGAAGTTCTCATTGGACGAACAGGTACCACAATCGCAGGAAGCGCAGAGGTTTCCGGGCCTACTGGAATCCCAAAATGTTTAGGTTCCAGATAAATTTGCGAACTTATTAGCTATCTTTATCTAGTTAACAGGAAGCTGTGAACACTAGTACTGCATGTCTTCATTAAATAACTAACTGTGGGATACTAGCTGGCCTGTCAGTGGAACTCATGGCAGTCAGCTTTATCGATGTACTATTCACCACACTCTTTATCGCAAACCGTTTTTATTTATTATTAAATTAGGAACTCCATGGATAGCTGCGGATACTAGTATTATACGTGGCACATTTTGATATTACAAGCTATAATATTGCAGACAAATCAAAGAATCTATATTTTAAGTAATTAATGATTTCTTGGACCAGCTTAAAAAATAACTGCAATCAAAATATAAATATATTTTTTAAACTATATTAATTGAATCAGTTAATGTATTTATGAAAGTTCATTTAGTTTGTTTCTTTTTTGTTCACTTCCTGAACAATATTTGATGAATAATTTCTTTGCTTGTACCAAATGCCAAAAGTTCACCAAGTCCAATAACATCAATGCCCGAAGCTGAAATCACTTCAGAGAGAGGTGAAAAGATAGCCATAGACATTGTTGGGCCTCTGCCCAAAGCAAAGGGTAACTTTAGATTAATTTTTACATGCCTGGAACTGGCATGTGGTTACCACTTCGCGATACACATCAGGAATTATACCTCTGAATAAACAGCCCAGTGTTTGTTTAACATCATTTCAGTCCTTGGTGTACACTTGCAGATCCTATCAGACCAAGGTGCAAACTTTCTTTCCAGCACTTATGCAGGAAAATTGGCATTCACAAGATGCAGACCTCACCCTACCATCCCCAGTCAAATGGGAGACTGGAAAGGTTTCATGCAACTTTGAAATGCATGTTGTCAAAAGCACTAGTTTGAAAGATCTGATTGGTCATCTATGTTGGATTGGATTTTGTACTATGCTTGGAACATTCCAAGCTCCAGACATGGCTACACCCCTCACGATTTTCATCAACCATAAAATCACTCTGGCTTTCTGACTCTAACACCACCGTCAATGTTCCTCAGTTCATTTCTGATATGGACAAACAGTTTGCCTGTGACAATCATGTCATCAAATCATCCCTTCAGTCAAAGCAGTCATTAAACCATATTAGTAAGGAATCTGAATTTGCCACTAAAATTCAAAGTTGGTGATATTGTCTTCAAAAGAAACCCAGGCCTAAACAAAAATCTCGATTCATCACAGGATGGACCCTTTGTTATTACCAGTCTGTTATCACATGTCAACTGTGAGATTTCACCCCATAAATCAAAGAGAAGGAAGAAAGTTGTTCACCTAAGCCAAATCAAAAGAGCCTCTAAAAAATCTGTTTTGAGAGTAGCCATTGTATCAAACGACATCTCACCACATTTTGAGTCATCCCTAAGGCAACCAACAAAAATTGACCTGACTCCTGACCAACAATCACTCCTTGATCACACCCTTTCCTCGTTTCCCAACTTATTCTCAGATACACCTGGTATTACCTCTCTTGTAACCCACTCTATTACCCTCACTTGTCAAACCCCCATATGGACTCCTGCCTACACAATTCTGTTGGCCTACCAGCAACTTTTTAGGGGAGAAATTGAGTCTTTACTAGAACTAGAAATCATAGAGCCTTCTACCTCTAAGTGGTCTTCTTCCCCATTGCAAATAAAGAAACGGGATGGTGGAATAAGAATTGTTGTGGATTATAGGAAGTTAAACTTGATCACAGTCCCCGAGCCATATCTCATACCTTCCATAGACTCAATACTAGCCTAAGTTGGTAACTGCAAGTATTTGTCCAAATTTGACTTATTGAAGGGATTTCATCAAGTCCATCTTGATGAAGATAGCAAACAGCTCACAGCCTTTAGTTGCAGGCAGGGAAAGTTTCAGTATAAGGTCATACCTTTTGGCCTGAAAAATGCCCCCACAACATTTCAACTCTTAATGTAAGCTGTCTTCAGAGGCACTGAATCTACTCTTTGCATACATAGATGATGTAATTATCTTTTCAGCTACATTTGAGGACCACATTACTCACATCTTCTCGGTCCTCAGTAGGCTTAGTGCTGCCAACCTCTCTGTCAAGAAATCAAAATGTTGCAGGTTTTACTCATCTCTTGAATTCTTAGGCTTTGTAGTCGGAGATGGCAAACTTACCATCTCAGAGGCAAAAGTAGCTCATATCAGGAATAATCTACCTCCCAAAATCAAGAGTGATTTACTTGTGTTTTTCTTGGACTTACAACCTTCTATGCAAGATTCATTCCATCCTTTTCAACTCACCATTTTAAACTCATTTTTATGAAAAGACTATCCTGACATTCTACGTTATGACAACGACAGTGACTTCATCAACTCATTTAACTGTATTATCACTGAAATCGTTAATCACACCTCTTTATTTCTACCAACTGTTACAGATGTATGGTGCCTGTACACTGATGCTTCTACTAGAGGTATCGGTATTTGTCTTTGTATTTTCAGAGATGGTGAATGGATACCAGTTTCGTTTTTCTCCCGTCAACTTATCCAGAGAGAAAGAAACTACCCAATAGTGGAATTGGAAGCCCTGGCTGTGCTAGAATCTGTGGAACATTTCTGTTTTTATTTATCCAGACGCCGGTTCACAATTGTCACTGACCATTCTGCACTTGTTGATATATGGCAAGGACCTCCACTCTCAGCCAATATGGCAAGATGGATAGAAAGACTGTCGGATTTCAATTTTACCATCATCTACATTAAAGGAGAAGTGAACAGTGTCTACGATGCAATGTCCCGTCAAAGTTGGCCCACCCCTGCAGCTATCTCTGCATCTGATGTATCTCTACCTACTGAAAGCTCAGCCTCCAAGAGAGGGGGAGATGTGGTGAACCCACCACATCAACGGGACATGTCATAACAGAACACAACATCTTAGCTATTGACACACACTATTAATGTATTGTCACAAACACTAATATCTCATTCAGAACACGTTCCATTCTCACAACCTCAGCTTGTTCACTGTATCATCCTTTTGTGAGCATATTCGGGCTGGTTTGCTATATATGGCAAGCTCAAGCTTGTACTTTAGTTACTGTCATGCTGCTTGATCCTTTATCTGGCCTAACCTAAGAACTGAATTAAGACATCAGGGATTGGGTTGGGAAGAAGCTTCAAACAGCTTGGAAATATAGCAGTAGTGACTCTGGTGGCAGCCTACTCGGTCTGTCTTACCCTACACATGGTGACAGCTCTCTGTGACTACACCACACATGATATTGTTGAATTATCATGTTTGATATTAATTATTGTATTTAGACTGATATTTTTTTGTTCTTCAGTCTTCTTTAATTATGATAGCAAGTAATATGATAATGAGTTTCTGCAGCAACAAAGTCACACGAAGTTATAGCTCAGTCATTCACCGATATTGAAATTTAATCAAATGTTAGTGACTGCACTCTCAAAATTCAGTAGTGGGAATAAGAGTCTGTCATATTCATTTTCTCATAATTATACATAGACACCCTCAAACTAAACATGCAGTTTTCACATGCTTTGATGGTTTAATGTAAACTCATCTCTGGCTGACCATTGAAGAAACAGTCTCCACAAGACTAGATCATTTATTTGAAATTGGCTAACGACTTTATAAAAGTGAATTTTTATCTAAGTCTTTGGTGACAATACTGTTAAGGTTTATCCAGCTAGGATTCAAAAAGACAGGGTAGAATTTGTTGTTGTTTTTAAGACACTGGCTCAGAAGAAATATGACCTTTCTATTCATTACAAGTTCTGAATGGAACAGCTTTGATGACAAGTGTTTCAATTCATTAAATTAAAAATGGTCATCAAGTAAATGGTAAGGTTCTATATTGAAAGCTTAGCAGTACATAGCTATTTATTAGATTATAAATGATGCTGTTCAGTAACAGTAGACGGCTTGTGAAGTGATCCGAGTTTGATTATAACAGTGATAAGTCAAGTAGCCTAACCAAAAAATATTATTCTCAATTATTTATCCACTCGTACGTTTATTGAGGCAATATATAACACTGACAATGTGGTTCATGCGTAGATAACTAAATATGGATACATTCTCATTTGCTCTTTTGTTAGTATAGTATCTTGTGTACACTTTGAAAATGTTTAGGATGGCTTTCAGCATAAAATATATTGTAAGACCTATTTGTTATGGTAAATGTCTTAAGAGCAGTGCAGTGGGACACAACTACATTGTGAAACTTGGTACAAACTATATTTTTCCTATTTCTGATTATTAGTTAAAATGACTTACAATTATTGGCATTTCAAGTAAGATGTAATCATTATTTAAGTACACTTCACCCAACCATTTCAAAAGTAAAGGGTTATAATCTATACATTCATGCCCTTGTCTAAAGCTTTGCTCCTTCTTATATGATATATAGAACTTTGATTTCTTGTACAGTAAAACATTTGAAAAAATAATATATGAGAAATTATAGTATTGTGCTTCTAAAAGTACTTAAAAAATATGCATACTATTTTTACCTGTTTCTTTTATAAATATCATCACTAGGTTACATGATACTTGAATTGATGTAACATTTTCAAACCATGTAAACTCTAATGAATGAAAAAATATTCCTACTATGATTGGCAATAAAGTGCATCTAGCGCTTGGCAAATCGCTTGGCATTTAGATCAAAACTTATGAAATATATCTATTGCTTGTATTAATTTTAAATATTAATTTTATCTCTTGAGACTGTGGTGTTTCAATAATACATAACAACAACAACAATAATGGCTGGTTCACACTCGTGTAGGAGTTGGTCATATACAAGTGACAAACTCTGGAATCAAGTAATCTTTCAGTACCCTGTAGGGAGATCTACAAAAACATTCTTTTTAAAAATCCCTTTAATCTACTCTGGCTTTACGCAAGGAAATGTAACTTCTAAACACGCCCTTCATCACTTTATTTTCCATAGCTAACAACGGGGAATAAACTGGGGACACTGACTATGTGGTTGAGGAATGCGCTTAATTAATGATTCTGCATTCTGATTGGAGCGCCACTATTTTGGTGCCGGTGTCGTAGGATTTGGTGACCCCACCCTACAGTGACCCCCGGTCACTGAATCCTTAGTTTTTGGTGACCGGGGTCACTTTATACTAGGACACCGTGACTCCCTGGGGTGACCCCCTCCAGGATATGGTGACACCCCCTCCTAGGACATAATCATAAGCTCTGTAGCTGTGGCTTATATCGCCTAATCCTTTTTTCTTTTTCTTTTCATTACATATTACTGTAGAGCAGTTCATCTCTTGTTTGACCTTAAAAAGTAATCTGTACAGTATACAGTAGGACTTAAGCTATCTGAATAATGTTAGTAGGGGGTGTTCAGAAAGCTGAAGTATTTGAATAATTGAGCATCATAGAAAATGGATTAGTCTGCATGGGCTATGGAATTTTAAGTGTTCTTATAGCTACATAACTGAAGTGTTGGGATAGTTGTTGAGTGACTACATATGCAATTTATGAATTGATCAAAATAAATAAAACAAGAAAAAACAAGAAATTCAACATCTTCCCTAAAATAGTGAACTCATATACTATTATGCAGTGAAATAGTATCAATAGCTATGTACTTTTATCAATTATGTCTTGAAAAGAGCAAATCAGATGTTAGGCACATGATAATTTAGTTAGCAAACAGCTAAGCTTGGTAAAGCTAACAAGATTGAAATTGAACAAAGGCACACAGGTTGTATTGGTGATTATGCACACACTAACAAACCCACATACAAAATCCCATGTAAGAGCTGGTACTTAAAGGAAAAGAATTATATAATACTCCAATTGTAATGACCAAGATATCAGTGTTCAAAATACATTCATGTACTTAGTAGTGGCAAAATATTAGCCAGAAAAAAAAATTTAGAAATGAATGAAATATAATAAAATGTTATGAATTGTTTCCATTTTCCATGCAATATTTACATATCCAATTCCCAGAAAAGTCATTATTAATTCCTTCAATACATCTTTTGTGATACCATTCTTCACAGTCAACACACTCCACCATGTCCCCATATGTTTCAGGCATCTTGCAGGAACAGTATACAGTAGAACCTCCCTTATCCGGACTCCCAAGTTACGGGCACCTCCCTCTACAGGGCAGCTACTATGTACCCTGTGGTTAGGTAAAGTATCCCAACTAGCAAATTTGACAGCTGCTTTTGGATGGGCTGTTCAGCTGGCAGCACTATTTTGAATGCAGTTCAGCTTGCAACACTTTTCTAAATATGGCATCCAAGAGAAAGCGAAATGTTGTAACACTTGAAAAGAAACTGGACATTATTGAAGAACTAAAGAAAGGTAAATCACAGAGGTTAGTTGCTGAAATACATAGCATCCCAAAGTCTACGATTGCAGATATTTGGAAGAGCAGAGAGAAGATAGTGAAGCATGTATCTTCCAGTGATCACCCAAATTTTGCAAAAAGAAGGTGTATAGTGAGAGAGGCTCATTATGACAAACTAGACAGAGCCTGTTACCTCTGGTTTCTGCAGCAGCGATCTAAAGGTGCTCCCATCTCGGGTCCAATAGTGCGAGAGAAAGCATTACAGCTGTTCCATGCTCTTTATCCTGATGATGATTCTGGCTCATTCAAAGCTAGCTGTGGTTGGCTTCAAAAGTTTAACCAACGTCATGGCATAAGAGCACTCTCACTTCAGGGAGAATCATTATCAGCAGACCTTTCAAACATTGAAAGTTTTCGTTCATTTCTTTTCAGTGAAATTGAAAAGGGAAGTTACACCTTGAATCACCTTTTCAATGCAGATGAGACTGGTTTGTGGTGGAAGTTAATGCCTTCTAGGTCTTTGGTTCACTGTGGGGAAAAACAAGCTAAAAACTTTAAAAAATCAAAAGATAGGGTCACTTTGCTTGCATGTGCCAATGCCACTGGAAACTTCAAGCTACCATTGACTTTTATTCATAAAAGTACTAAACCCAGGTGTTTCAAAAGCATTGACATGAGCAAACTTCCAGTCCATTATTTCCCCCAGTCTAAAGCATGGATGAATGCCAACATTTTTGAAAAATGGTTTCATAGCTATTTTGTTCCATATGTGAAGGACTACTGCAGCCAGGCAGGAATTGAATCCAAAGGTTTGCTTCTTATCGACAATGCACCATCCCATCCGACACTTGAGAAGCTCAAATCCAGTGATGGAAAATTTATCACCATATTTTTGCCTCCAAACACAACATCACTGATACAACCTATGGATCAGGGCATTCTGGAAGGTTTGAAAAGACGTTATAAGAAGCGTCTTCTCCAACATTTGATAATTGGGAATGAATCATCATCATTACCCATTCCAGAGATTGTCAAGAGGCTGACGATCAAAGATGCTGTTTTCTGGTCAGCTGAAGCATGGGATGAGGCTGCAGTAACACATCTCTTAGTAATGGTTGGAACAAGCTACTGATAGACAATTCTGGGAGTTCACTAGCATCTACCACTTTAACTTTGGAAGATCCTTCTAGTTCATTGGTAACAGCTACTGCAACTCCTCCCAACAGTGAACAAGCAACTGAGGTAGAAGACTTTGATACACTTTTTAGTGAACTGGGATTCAATGCAGCTAGTCAAGATTGGCTTCATCCTGATGAATGGCTTGCACTGGACAAATCAGATCCTGGGTACCAGCTACTCGGTGATGAAGAAATAGTTGCAACAGCTCTTGAGGAGGATGATCAGTTTGAAGAAGACCCCTATGAAGATTCTACTGTGGCAGAAGTGTCACCTGCTCAGGCATATAATGCTTTTGAAACAGCATTAACATGGCTGGAAGCCCAAGGAGATGTCGCTCCAGAACATCTGCTTTTGGTTTCGAAGTGGAGGAATTGTGCAGCTGTAAAACGAACTCAGTCTCTAAAACAGACTAAATTATCATCATACTGTAACACTAGTACATAGTTATTATTTTAATCTAAATAAGTAGTAATTGTGGAAAAAAATTGTGTATATTCTGAGATATGGGCAAATCTGAGATACGGGCACCCCTTGAAACCAAGGTGCCTGGATAAGAGAGGTTCTACTGTATATCAAGGTGAAAGTATGGTAATTGGGTTGTCTTTCGATATCCTTTCTTGGATAGAGTAGGAAAGGCGAACAAATTTTTTTTCCAAAAACAATAATTTAAGTGAGAACGCATTAATTTTCTTTCGATCAAATTCTATCTCTTCAATATTATTGACTTGAAGTAAGTGAACAGCAAAAGCTATAGCAAACAAGCCGCAGTCACTTCCACCTGACTGTTGCTGAACTCGTAAAACGCGAACTGGAAGATATGTCTCTCGTCCATCATCAACTTGATTATCAATATATTTTCTATAGACTTGTGCTAGCTGGTGAGTAAGACAAGAAGAAAAGTCACTCGAGCATTTGCTGTCTGCAATAGTGACTTCTCCCCCAATAGTTGCTGATACCATCCAGTGATTAGCATTGATATGATGAATTTGAAGCGATTCACACCTACATTCAATCGGAGTAAATCGATCAACTTGTGAAAGAAGAGTAGATTGGAAGCCAGCAATGTCAGGATAATCTCTTCGAAGTAGCTCTTGTGCAAAATGAATATGTTCATCATTTAGCCAATCTCCAGATTTCAGTGTTTGCCTCATTGCTGCTGTGTACCTTGAACCCTGCAAACATAATACATACAAAAAAAATCAATCAATCAAAGCATAGCAAAGTCATAACAATAATTACATTATGAGCTATAAAAGCAAAGTAACCAAATTTATTGTTTCAACATGTACATGAACATAAATAATGATCAACTCTAAATTTCATCGGCTGCTGGCTTTTTTCTAAAAAAATATATACATAGCTAAAAAGCAAAACCTTCTTTATTAGTTCTACCAAAATTCTTTATAATTTGCCATATGTAATTTACCACAATTCTGGCAGATTTCTTTGTACATGACCTTTGACCCTTATAGACTTTCAACTCCTTCTGTATATGAAGTGATTCCTGGGAATTTACTTCCATCTTAATTTTTTCAGTTTTTTCCATCTTAATTTTTCCAGTTTTTTTAATCTCATCATCAAAGGAAACTTTGCAAAGTGGTTTATTTTCTTCTTGTGGTAGAGCACCATTTACCTGACATACTGGATTGTAATCATTATCGCACATTCTTTTATTGGCTGGAGTTGAAGCTTCTTTGTACAATTTGAGTCTATCAACATTAATAAGGCTTGCCATAATGGAATTTGTTTTCAGGTTTCGTAGTTGAGCAAGTTTATCTTTTAAAGTGACTATTTCATACGGACCCATCCACTTTGGTATCATTTTGTCTCCCCTACAGTCACGTCTCGAATTTCTTAAAAGAACACAAGATCCAATTTCACATTCCTAGGTTATAAAAAGCATAAAATTACTTCGCAATAAAGAACAACAAGCACATACCTTATCCAACTTTCTC
>WLWD01003534.1_pt1 | contig 26123 bp, 21 predicted proteins | sample 6712731 | NCBI WGS metagenome assembly WLWD01 (sample SAMN12718690, study PRJNA576275) | sponge metagenome | isolation source: marine sponge | host: Mycale hentscheli | place: New Zealand: South Island, Marlborough, Capsize Point | collected 2014-11-01 | reverse complement strand
TTTGCTATATTATTCTGCTCAAGATATAGCGCCTCTAAATCAGCACAGTTTACAAGGCCCTCGGCTAAACTATTCATACCACTGTCACCAATGTGGTTCATTCCGAATCGTAAAACTCGAATGTCACAACATTTCAGACCTACTTTTAAACCTTTAGCACCTTCTTCTCCAATATTATTGTTTTGAAGGTATAAATCGTGAAGACAATTACAATTTTTTAGACCGCTTCCTAAAATAACAGCTCCTTCATCTCCAATTTGATTATTGTCAAGAAAGAGTGTCACCAAATCGTGGCTACCTTTCAAATCCTCAGCTATATCTCTCATTCTGATATCACCAATATTACAGAAGCTAAAATCCATTTTATCAACTTTTACATTACCAGCAAGTGCTTGAGCTCCTTCTTCACCTAAAGGATTTTCAACCAATTCAAGTGTAGTAAGATTTCTGCAAAACTTCAGATTCCTTGCAAGCAGCTGTGCACCTTCATCCCCAATTCGATTGCTATTTAACTTCAGTTCTTTTAGAAACTCACAGTTTTTTAGACTATCAGCTATAGTCTCAGCCCCATCATCACCTATTTCATTAAAGGAAAGATCCAATGATTGCAAAGTCTTTGAGAGGTAATTTAGGTTAGCAGATACTGCCTTTATTCCATCATTGCCGATTTTATTATCATGGAGATTTAAATACGTCAAACTTTGCCAGTGTCTAAAACTAGATGCTATAGCTTCAACACCCTCACCAGCTATTTTATTACATTCCAAATGCAACACCTTCAAGCATTTGCAAGATCTTAGTCCTTCAGCAATAAGCACTGCACTTGCTGCATCTATATTATTACATGAAATATCAAGCTCTTTTAAATTAGTACAGAAAGGTAAGTTTACGGCAAATTTTCTTGCACCTTCACTACCAAAATTATTTCTAAACAATATAAGCTTCTCCAGACTTGGCCAATTTTTAAAACTGTCACTTAATGCACACGATGCTTCAACTCCCATTCCACTATTGCCAAAATTTAAGTGCTGCAAACCATCACAATGGTTCAAACCTAAAATAATAGCCTTTAAGCCCTGCCTTAGTTTACAGTCTTGCACATCAAATGTTACAACTTTACGTAAAGCTCGAAAACAGTCAGAAATGAACTGACAACTAGCCTCTGTCATGCTATTTGCAGGTAGAAGAATTGTTTGTACGTTGGAGCTGTGCACTAAGTTTTCAAACAATAGCATTGCCCCATCGTCACCAATTTCATTACTTCCAAAATTTAAAAGCGTAATTTTGCCCCAGCATTTCAGTGATTCCGCAAAAATCTTTAAGCCTTTGGAAGTTATTGAATTACCTTCAAATTCAAAAGACTGAAGGTTAAAACAGTGTCTCAGTCCTTGAACAAGAGCATTCATTCCGTCATCTCCAATTTGATTCCAGTCTAACTTTAGTGTGGTGAGAGTGTTGCATCTGGCTAAACACTGAGGCAATACCTCAGCTCCCTCATCACCAATAGAGTGGCGTGCAATATTTAGAACTTCCAAGCCATCACTTTTCATTAGGCAATCACCTAACCATTCCAAACTTTCTGGTTCAAGTGACCCAAAGTCACCTTCAACATCAAAAGAGACAAGATTTGTGCACTTCGTCAAACCACTTGCCAATGCTTTTAAGCCTTCACTACCAATTTCATTTCGCGAAAAATTTATATATTTTAATTTACTTAGTCTTCCTATGCCTGCGGCAAGAATCTCTGTTCCTTCGTCACCAATCTCATTGCTAGATAAATCTAGAAATTCCAAATTTTTACACAGTTTCATGTCACCAGAGAGAGTGGACAGATTGTTTAGACCACCTAAATTGCATTCCACAATACTAAAATTCTGAAAAACACTGGATGCATTTTTTACTATAAAATCAATGGTCATAAAGTCGGAAGCTGTTAAGGTCAGTTCTTTAAAACTGAGACCATTGTGTTCATTGAGAGTAACAATACATTTGCAAGTGTTAGGCTGCTGAGACTCAAAAGCACATTGGCAATGGAACAACCTGTCAGTATTTGCATTTATAACTTCAAGAAATTTGAAGTCATTTTCAAAATTAGCTAAGCCACAATAAAACTTGAATGTGTTCTTCATGTGCTTTGTTTTTGCATGCAATTGAAGAATATCAATTTGCTCCCCTTCCTCCATCTTGGAAATATAATAAGCAGCAAGGTATTCTTGGAAGGTTAGATGAACGAAAGTATATAAATCTTGGTAGTCATAAACTCCCGTTGAGCTGCCAACAGTAACTAATCCAAGGAAAGGCACATCTGTACCAGAGTTACTAGGAAAATCAACTTCATTGGCCTCAAAAACTTGTCTTGAAGAGCTAGTCATGCTAAAAGCCAACTTGCAAATTTGAAGGAAAAAATTGAGCTGCTCTACTGGCACATCTTCCAAAGAGGACAACTTGATATCTTTGTCGCTACGCTTCACCGCATGCAGTACAGTTAAAACAGTGAAGTGCTTATAAAGCATATTACTATAGCTGACATTCTTAATTTGTTTTATCTCAATGAAGAGCTGTCCAAGGAAGTGTCGAGTTACATAGACCAAACTGATGGGAAAGGGGTGTGTTTTTTAATTGATGGTCTGGATGAATACAGCACCAGCGAAGGAAAGAAATCTCTCATCTACAAAATCATTCAAAAGGAGTACCTTTATCATGCTATGGTCATTGTGGTCTCCCGACCTGTGGCCGCTGGTGAACTGAGACACCGTTCGGACGTGCACTTGGAAGTGCTGGGATTTTCAAAAACTCAAATAACAGAGTTTATTGAATGTTATCCTTTCACTAGTCCTTATGCAGCTGAGAAGCTTAATGCTTATTTGAATAAGCATATCAATATACTGCATATGTGCTATCTGCCCGTGCATGCTGCAATGATTTGATTTTTGTATGACATTATTAAAGAAAATCTACCAAACACGGAGACTGGCGTTTGTCTTGGACAACATTCTTAATGTTATTACAAATACCAATTCAGCTCCATTTAAAATACCCTCACCAGCTGCCCAATCCCTGCTAACTTTCTGCACAAGCGTGGTCTTCCCACTACCTGGGCGTCCTTCAATAAGAAAAAACAGCCCTCCTTTAAAATGACTGAAAACCTCACTATATTTGACATTTTCCTCTTTCTTAATGTAATCATCGACATCTCCTTTCAGCCTATAATCAGGTATTTCTCCTACTGAGCTTCTATGAGCAATTAAAACTAAATCAATGTGAGCGTTTTTACTGACTGGCGGCCAAGTACTGCCATATTTAGGAGATTGCAAGTACCTACTGATAAGCTTGCCTACCATTGTTTCCACAGCAACAGTCACATTGATTGGATCACTCATGACTACTGGGCCTTCATCAAGCTGAACCCTGCATGTAAAGACTCCTTGCGAAGATAAGCATGCTTTATTTATACATAATATTTGCCTATTTGTTCCAGAGTAAGAGACATTGTCTTTCTTCAATCGGCAACCATCTTTAAACCATTGAAAAGATAGTGCTGGGTCTGATACGCTACTAACAACTTGAACTTCTAGCAACGTAGATTTGCCCTGGTTAACATCGGTGTCACGAGATTGTCGAATAATTTCAAATGGACGACTCACAGAACGTAACTTCTTTGGAGCTGGAGAGGCCACACAGCAAACGCCATGTTTTTCCAAATTTTCTCTGAGGTGGCTAGCTATTGCAGTATATCCTGCAGTTTCACTCCTCAGTGCATTCTCAAGATGTTCAATGGTTGCGGCTTTGGTTTGAAAATGCCCACCCACGACCCATTCTTTTAATACCACACTTAAGCAAACCCTGCCACCTTGTATACTGCACGTCTTTCTTATATCTTCCAAAATATAATAAGGCAAACACAGACTAAGCCCTATCTCTTGCCACTTAGCAGAACACTCAATAAGGACTTCTACTAGAGCTGGAATATGGACTTCTGAGAAAGCATTGTCATAACTTGACTGTCTAGACCAACTGTCTGAAAAGTCAAACTCATATATGTCTAGAGCACCAAATGTTGTTAACTGCTCGACTATCTCACTGGAAATTCCATACTCTAATAAAACCTTAAGCCACAAACTGTATTGACTTTCATTTTCTTTCTTGCTAAGGGCGTGAACTAGCAAATATTTCAGTTTTAAAATACCTGTAACTCTGTGGTCCGCTGAATCCAAGCTCTTCTTTATATTTTGAGGTATCACTCCAATTTCGTTCCCTTCATTTGCTAGATTCTCTAGTTCTCTCAGAGGACCAGTTAGTTTATTTTCGAGGGCCTTCACCGACACCGCCATATCGCGCCCACCATCAAACACTCCCGAAGAAATTAAATGCTGACGCAGGAACTGCTAATAATTACGCCCACCAACACTGTGCATGCCATGCAGCTAGCAGCGCGTGCAACAGCCTCCGCTGGAAACAGTCAAGTGGGGGAAATTAATGTTCAAAATAGGCTATTATGTCCCGAAAGAAGGCGAACTCAATTTACACCGTCTTCCATGATTAAAGACAAGACTGTCATTGTGAGTATAAAACACTTTATTGTGCCAACGCTTAAAAATAACATTGTCAATTTCGGTAAGGTGTCGGCAACCTCACAAATGGGCGCGGTTCCGTTCCCCATAATTATAATATACCGACAGCATACCCGCCCCTGTAGTTTATTTGTTTATTTGATATTTGTATGACGAGATATGTCTTGTTACTTGGATAGATTTCCAAAGGTCAGGGGACTGACAGTACCACTAGTAGTATCTCCGGCCCAAGTAGAGTCCATAAAAACTCTGGAATTGTTTGCCAGCGATACTTGGGTCGTCACGTACCCGAAATGCGGCACAACTTGGATGCAGCAGATCGTCGCGTTAGTGAGCAACAAGGGCGAAGAGGATGGGCGGAAGATTAATGAATCTGTGCCCTGGATTGAAGCAGCAAACAACCCAGATCCTGATTACGACTATAAGGTCGATATATCAGCATTGAAATCTCCCAGATCGTTCAAAAGTCACTTTCCCTATGACCTGATGCCTTGTGGTGTTCCAAATGAGACTTCTTGCAAGTACATTTATGTGGCCAGAAACCCCAAGGATGTAGCAGTTTCTTACTACCACCATTATCTCGGTTTCAAGTATGTCCCTAAGCTGGACTGGGACACGTATATGACTTGGTTCTTATCTGGACAAGTGGTTTTGGGAGATTACTTTGATCATGTCTTAAGTTGGTGGCATCACAGAGAAGAAGGAAATATTTTGTTCATGAAGTATGAAGATATGAAAAGAGACTTGCATTCTGCAGTGAAGCTTGTTTCTGACTTCATGGGACACTCCCTGGCACCTTCAGTGATAGACACCATAGCCAGTAAGTGCACTTTCTCTTCTATGAAGGACAATCCTGGGGCTAATTACACGTGGGCAAGTCATAGAAGAGCTCACGGGGCGACTCCTTTTATGAGGAAAGGAATTGTTGGAGATTGGAAGGAGTGTTTCAGTGAAGAGCAGTCAGCTCTGTGTGATGAATTATACCATAAGAAATTTAAGACTGTAGGTTTAGAATTTGATTTTGAGTGAAAAATTAGTTTTTTTGTACCTTAGTGCTATTTTTTATTGGCCATGCCTTTTAGGTCCATTCACTATTGGTTTAGCTCTGATTTTGTGGACAGAAACACAATTTTTAATCACGTCACCACCCATGTTATAAGCATTATTATGACAGCTGTATGCTAAGCTGGAATGACAGTTTTAAATCATCATGAATAAAATGATTGATATTATGTTTATATCCACACTTGCTTTGCCATTACCTAGGCTATAACTAACTAGTAAAGTTTGCATAAGATGTTATCATACTAGTACTCAAAGGACCTATGTCATATAGCTGAAATTTTACATAAAAATTCCTGTTTTACAAATGACTAAAATGTTGAATAAAAGAAAGTGATGAAATGAAACGGAGTTATTGATACATGTACTTTGACTCATAAATTTCTCTTTTCTAATTCTGTCTTAAGCTGCATCAATCCTGCTTCTCTTTCCCGACATGATAGATTAACAGGGCCACCAAGTAGAGGCACAGCATTGCCATGACAACCACTGCCACTTCCACGACAAGATAGGCAATATTCCAGTTATAGTATTCCACCATCACAGAAAATGGCCAACCTCCCATGAATGATCCAACTACATTAGAAAATAATCACGGAAACCACAACAACAACTAACAATACAATTTTATCACAAATAGCGCAAGCTGCCAACTACAGACTGATATGTGCCATTCATCACTTCCAGCCTTATTATTGACAGGTATTGTTTACGGAACCATGCACCTGAACATTAGTGGTTTACGAATAAGTTGATGAGACTCGGCTGGTAACACTTTTATTTGTTTGTGTGGATCCATATGGGTTGTGTGTATATTCAAAGAAAGAAGGAAAATAAAGTCTACCACAGTGACACACTCCTGTTGCCTCTATTTTTTTCCTTCTAATGGAAGGCTTTATATGAAAGCAAGTTGTGGACTTCAAATGGGTAATGCTATAAATTCTATACTTGATTCTACAGCACCATCAATTTCTGCTGCTGCCAGAAGCCATGGAGTTCCTGTTACACTTTCCCCTACTAAGGTGTTCATAAGAAGACAAATTGATAGAGTGTCTTTCAGAAGCAAATAAAGTTGGCAATGGTAACACAAGGCAGCAGGTAATAGTAATAGCAGAGAAAGTTGCAGTAGAAAGAGGCGTTTTCCTTGGCTTCTACATTAGCGACTAGTGGTGGCAGCGCTTTTTATGAAGACATCCTAAGTACTTTGATTAGCTTGATACAATTCATGAAGAAATGATTTAAAATTACATCCTGAAAAAATTATAATATGGACGAATTTGGTTTGGTGAGAGCGTGTATAGAGTTATACCTAAGGTAGTGAGAGCGTGTATAGAGTTATACCTAAGGTAGTGAGAGCGTGTATAAAGTTATACCTAAGGTAGTGAGAGCGTGTATAGAGTTATACCTAAGGTAGTGAGAGCGTGTATAGAGTTATACCTAAGGTAGTGAGAGCGTGTATAGTTATACCTAAGGTAGTGAGAGCGTGTATAGAGTTATACCTAAGGTAGTGAGAGCGTGTATAGAGTTATACCTAAAAGTGTCTCGCTCACTCGCTCAACAATACTACGTTTACTATATCATTAGTTTAAAAATGTCAGATGTTGCTTATTTGACCAACGAAATGGACATTTTGGAGATTCTTTTTATACCAATATTGATTATGGTAGTCATTTATTGCTATAAACACAACAAAGGCGTAGTTTAACAGAAGGAGGAACACTAGGATCTCGTCTCGCTAACTTCACCCCTCCTCTCAATAATACTTGTACTTCCCCTTTTGCCCTCCCCTTCTCTTAAATTCAATTCTCATTACATTCAGTGCACTACAAGTTCCTCCCAACCATACCAGCCTAGCCTAACCTTGTGCTATTGCACATGCTAGTCCATGGGCGCTGCCCACCAAGTGAGGCTCCACTACATCCATAGCACAGAGTCCTACCACAGCCACTCCACTGTATACCAGGAAACCCTATGTCAAACATCACTGTACCCGACCACAGCTGCAACACACAATAACAAATACAATAAAAATAATACAAAAGCTAGCATAATGTTCATCATTTCAATATTTAGAATGGAGGTTTGGTAAAATAAGGAAAAAAAAAAGACTAAAAAGAAAAAAGAAAGAAAGAAAAAACTGAAACAAGTTTCTCCTTTATGCTTAGTTATTTGCTCTTAGTACAGAACATCACAAATTACTCTTTCCATAAACTAACCTCTGACACTCCAGCTACAACTGTGGTCCTCCAAAGGTGCAGAAACAATATCAGAAGTAAAGCCACTCCCAATAAAAATGGAGCTCGAGGACATGGAGACTTCAATGTTCTCTGCAAGACAGGTACAGTTGTCTAGACGTTTGTTCACCTTTCCTTTTAGGTACACATACTTCAAAACTCGGTGGAATGCTTCAACGTACATATTGGTGTTGATAGAAGCTTCCTTTCGATAGCACGTTGCCCACTGCTCCTTCCTTTTGGCATAGTGACACTCAAAGTAGTCTGCAAAATCACATGTTAGTGGCGAGTCTCGAAGGCTTTGGAGAGTTCTGTTCAGCAATACTTCAAATTTGCAAACATCAGTCTCCTCCAGTAATACCCTCAAATTGTGGTAGACTGTGATTTTGAGTTGGTCATCCTCTAGTTTTTCAATGTTCTTTGTCCATGCTCTATCCACATGCCACATACATAGTAGTCTATTGGGAGCTTTACAATGGTGAAATGTTGATGTCCAAGCATTGTAGAACTGTTCGGCCAAGTCTGACATAAACCAGCTGGGTGTGAGGACTCCTACTCTACACTTCATAGCTTCAAAAAAGTGTGTCAACACGGGTTGATCTTCTCTGTTGGAGATGCACCATGCTGCCGGGAACTTCGCCATATTCGTCCACTACCATGACTGTGACAAGAACAAAATCGTATCCATTTGTTCCAAATGTACTGTCAACACATACTACCCGTTTAGAACTAAACTTTTTGAGGATGTCTGCTTGCAGTGATGTCTGTATACAGAGTATGAAATCTTTTTCTGCAAATTTTTCGCAACCCTGGACTGGTGGCTTTCCTTGTGGTTTATACAGCAACACAGGATTTTGATGGTGAGTTTTCATTTCCTCTACCCACAGATGAACACTAGTAGCATCGTCTTGATGCCTTTTGTTGCCAGAACAAAACTCCATTCTAATGTTGGTTATGTCTTTTCTTGTGAGCAGATGTATTCTATGGTAGGAGCTGCCTATGCTATCCCTGATGTCATCAAGAATACGCTGAATGCCAACCCCATCAGCTAGCTTGGCAGCTATTGCTAACCTTTCAGTTTCTGATATGCGAAGGTGACCCATGGATGTCTGATGGCCGTAGTGAGTTTTGTGTACATTCACATTTATGGTTCCATCTTCATGTATGTTCACAATCAGTGCAGCAGTGCAATATTCATTTAATTTAGATGTTCCTTGGCTTTTAATATGTCTCTTGCCAACACCTCTACTCACATAGTTGCCACTTCTATTGCAGTAGAAGTACAAGGATGAGCCTTTTTTGCCACTACTCTACACATACCAGCATTCCTTTTCATAACCTTCCTTCCAAACCTTGAATCATACATACACACAAAATATAACAAGCACATGTCAAACAATATGTAAGTAATTTTAAGCCATTGCAATATAACTTAGTATATACATACCTTCAAAACCTTGAAAAATTTTTTTTTCATTTTCCATACTGATAGAGTGAACATTCTCCAAGTGTGACCTCAACCCATCAAGATGGTGACAGATGAAACTACACATTTCTTCTAAACATTTGATGTTTCCAACTGCCTGCTGCTCATTAGGATGTTTATGATGTAAATGTATGAATAAACTTCCTCGGTGAGCATAATTAACTCCACAAAATTTACACTGAAATTGTGATGTAGAAGGACTCTTGTGAAGTTTAGACGAACTGGCCAAACAGGACTTACTGGCTTGTGTGGAGGCACCCGTGACTACGACTGGTGACATACTGGCCGAACAAGACTTACTGGCTTGTGTGGAGGCACCCGCGACTACTACTGGTGACATACTGGCCGAACAAGACTTACTAGCTTGTGTGGAGGCACCCGTGACTACGACTGGTGACATACTGGCCGAACAAGACTTACTGGCTTGTGTGGAGGCACCCACGACTACTACTGGTGACATACTGGCCGAACAAGACTTACTAGCTTGTGTGGAGGCACCCGTGACTAAGACAGGTACTGATGGAGTAGTAGTGTTTACTAGATAATTAGGAGACATTGTAAAAACTTTATCTAGAATTTTAACAGATAATTACCATGGCGATGAATTTTTCTAGCACCCACTGGTTCCAAGTACACATTTGGATGATAATATGTATCCTTGTGTATAGGTCTGTAGAGATGCAATAATTTCATTCTCGAATGCAAACCTCTGTAGAACATAAAACATAATACTTGTGTAACTGAAGTTTATTAACAAAAGTTTCTTACAGCAATGTTCCATTCAGTAGCTCCTCCAACATGATCTTTCGGAAAATCCCCACGTGTTTCTAATGAGAGCAAAGAAAACATTATAAACACAATCATTTTGTGTAGTAGGTTTACCTGTTGAAATGGGAATGGTTGTTCCAAACATCGGTATAGCATGTACTAAATAAAATAAAAAAGTTTACTAAACATTTATTATACAATGTTCATACATACTTGGCAAACAAAGAGACCACAATCTATTCCGTTTTATTGTTTTGGTATATCCTGTTAGTTGATGAATCGATATTAATATATTATTAATTGTTGTACATTAACGTCTACCTTTTGAATGATGTACTGCCATTCAGATAAATTTAAATCTTGGCATTTGTGCTTCAAATAGGATCTGTAAAATCAATAATGAATGAGCAACATACATTATATTAAACAGAACGACTCACTTGATGTGTGACCAGTACACTGCATTGTCTTTATACAGGGAGTCATAGTACTCCGCTCTTTTTGCCTTGATATCAACAACCTGCAGTTGCTCATAAAATAGAATACTATAGTGGTTGATAATTGTAAACAACATACAAGCAAAGTCCAAGGACATCCACCATCATTAATGATAAAAAGAAGCAGGTCCTGTTGTGAGATGTCAACCTGTAAATAACATTGTATTAGTGTACGTAGGTATGTGTCAAATTATCACTGTTTGTACCTTTGTATACCATTTCTCAGTTCCCTTGTAGCCATTTTTGATATATTTGTTCAGGAAATGCGAGCTAATTGGTAGTACGAGCTTCTTGGATTCCTGAATGAATTATGTACATATTCAATGATCAAATATTTGTGACAACCAAAATTACCTTGAAAGCCACTCGTTCTGTTAATTTGGCATACTGGAACATGATCTACGAAATTGTTACACTCTTAATCAATCATTTTTCTTCTTTTTTTTAAATAACAAACCTGGTCTGTCAAGTATGTTGGGCCAACAATTTGGCTGCACTCACTGAAGGGCAATGATAAACTTGAGGCTTCTGTATGAGATACAACACTATTTGACTAGTAATTTAGACACTCTATTGTACATGTACAGTAGTACAATATATTCATGTGCTCTGATACTACATATTATTACAATGGTGTTAGTCTGTCGGTAAAGTATCGTTTAGTAGGCCATAGTGTTGGTCAGTCAGTTTTGTGGGCAGGTCTAGAATTTGATTGAATTTTCTTCTATCACTCCCTCTAGATGTAAAGTATATCCCTGACGTCTACAATGTGAGTGAGTATTCAAGAAGGACATCATTAGTATGTGCATGTAATTTTCCCTCTTTACCTCTTGATAATTCATAAAATAATTGGTATGGCTCTTGCTGTAGTACAGTTGCAACACTGACTGAGGTTACCTAAAAGTATTAATGGCTAAAGACCAACACAACACAGAAACGTGTTTTGTACCTCTGTGTCATCCATATATATCCAATCAGTTTCACACAATGGTGACTTCACAAAGGCTGTGTAGTGGCCACAGCCTTTGCAGAGGGATTTGTAGGCTACAACTCCTACTAGTTGATATGTTAGCCGGCTATTGTCAGACTGACAGGAAATAGTAGTGCTCTATGCGATTAATGATACAAAATGTGAATAAAGTTAGCACATTGTATGGGTGTTTGTCATTACCTGAATTCGAATGACACTATTGTTTCTGTTGTTTTGCATATTGGAAGTGTGGGGAAAGGGAGGTATTGCCGCGCACAGTCTCAGAGGAGCTCCTCACAAGTTACTCATGTACTGGCCGGCAAGGTTGCTGCCACCAGAGTTCCACCCCGACCCAGTAGCCTGACAGATAGAGTTTTAAATCTATTATCAAAAAGGAAGGCACGAGGTAGAACTGAAGCAAAATGGCTGATACAACTATTTATATGACCATGAAGATCACACCTATTATGACGAGTACTGACACACGATGACACACATGAGCTAGACTTCCTGCACTGCAGCGTTTAGTTTGCACTACAGCACAGGCACACACATATGCACAATAAAACAAATGCATGACTAAAATATAGTTAAGTTTATCCCCTGTAGAGTGTTAGGTCTAGGAAATCTATTGAGGTGTCCGAGCATTCATAGGTGAATTTGATTGTTGGGTGGGCTTCATTAAGAAAGTCTATGAATCTTTTAAGGTCCTCTGGGGGGCCTGGCCAGACACAGAATACATCGCCACGCCCGGTCTTGACTTTAGGCCCGACCCACAGGAAGCATTGATTAATTAATAATGGTCTTATTTATTTATATAAATTCTTACATGGGTCCATGTTGCTGAGTGTATATGCATAGCAGTGCTGGTTTCTTCATAATTGTAGTTTTTTTCTCAAAACTTGTATTTTTCTTGCACCTTCAAATGCTGCTATTTAGAACTGAAGTATATCTGTTCTGTTCTACTCCTTACCTGTTACACATGCCACATTCTTGCTCCTCACTCGAGTACTTGTCCATGAGTTCTTGCACCGACATCGGCATTGATGCCTGCATTGCTTTATATTATTCATGGCCTGTATTGGATGCTCACAATACCTGAACTGTCAGAAACAATACGGTTTCTTTGGTTGTACGTGAGGAAGATACCCAACCACATTGAGTGCATGTCACTAGTACGCATAATATGTAATGGTATCAGGAACGTAGTATTTGGCCAGTTATTTACCTGTTTCTCTGGATTCAATCCATAGGGAATCTGAGCCTATGTCTTTTTGGCTGTATGTACAAGACAGAACTTTAAATTATACACTTCATTGGATATATATATTCAGCCATTCATAAAAATATCAAACAAAACATGAGACATCCTGTGGTGAAATGAAACACACACACACACATACACATACACTGAAAACTGTGTGTGTGTATGGAAATTGATTTTAATACCAGCAGGGTTTCTTTCAGGGGGGGGGGGGCAGGGAGGAGCATTCCCCCCCCCCCCCCTTGGGTGTAACTTGCCCCCCCCCCCTTGATACTGATGTATTCACCAGTATCACTACTCTCATTGAATTTTAATGTTTATACGCCCTCCTCCCCCCCCCAAAAAAAAAATTCACATTATCTATTTTGGCCCCCCCTCGGGTGAAAAACTGAAAGAAACCCTGACCAGGTAGTCCAATGTAGAATGAACACACAAAATCATCTATCAGTGGACCACTTTATCTATGATATAAGATGTAGTCTGTAGGACCAAAAAAATGACAGTGAAGCGAACAGCACACTTGTGTATTGCTAACAAAATACCGGATTTCCACAATTAGAATGCGCGCATTGTATTAATTTCACATAGCTCTGTTAGGGTGTTCTATTCAGGAGCGCATTCTGTTTTCGCGGATGGTTTGGGATATTTTCTACTGGAAATTCATTTCTAATAAAAGTGGCTACTTTCAAATAACTCTGATACAGGACATAATATACAATACAGCGCGTATACCATGAATTGTCATTGGCTACTGTACAATATGCATGGAGCCCAAACGTAGATTGGTAATTACAAGGGTGTGTGTTACACATTGTAAATGAGTGCATGTTGTGTTCATTTCATGTCAGATAGGTAAAGCAATATGCGGGGGTGTGCTCTATTTGAAGTGCACATTCTAATCTAGGAAATACGGTAATTTTTGATGTGTGGTGGCTTCTAAGGTGTTATAGAGTGCAAAGACACTGCGAGAGAAGTGGTTTTGACATGGCTGTGAGAGGGAGTAGAGGGCCATGACACAAGGCCCAAACGCTGTGGCTGTGGATTCTTTCAAGTCCTAAGCATTTTGAATCCAAGAATCCAAGGGGGCACTTAAAATGCAAAGGGGGGGGGGGGACAAATGCCCCCTTTTTGCCCCCCCCCCCCCCCCCCCCCCTTCCCCACATAAATTAAGCCCTGCCTATGACACACTTAGTATTACCTGTCTGGTAACTTCAGCATTAAATTCTGTACGAGTCCTATGTAAAATTCATTTGCGTCTTGTTGTTCCCCGTATGACATAGATGGCCAAATCTCTCCTATTTATATTAAAAAAAAATTAACATTGCTTTATTGTACAATATTATACTTACTTCCCAGGTTCCTCAAGAGTGGAGTCAAGTCTAAAGTCTGGCGAGAAAGACTATATCGATACTGTGCAAATATGGCATGAATTTCTGATGCAAGGCATCTGCCTAGTGTTTCAATTGACTTCGTCATTAACAATTTTTTAATAATTTTAATACATATACTGGTATAGATATTAAATGAAACTATAATGGGAGGTGGGTTCATTGGAACAATTATCAATTTTATACTGGTATACATAGATATTAAATGAAACTTTGAAACTAATGGGAGGTGGGTTCATTGGAACAATTATTATTGCACAAATTAAGGGTATATAAAATAATGAATTTATACTCTGGATACCTTTTATCTTGCAGTCAAGGCAAAAATTGCTATGTGAATCCGACAAACATCTGCATAGCCACCTGAGTTTAGCAGAGTTCATTAGGCATTGCATTATGCAGTTAGCATAGCAACAGTTTCCTTTGTTGAGAAATCCTGGAGGAAGTGGTTGCAGCTGTTGATATATTCCCTGTGGACACTCCATTTTCATTAGCACATGGAAATGGTTAAAAAGAGGGTTAGGGAAATTACCGTGTGCACAGGGCAAGGATAAAAGCACGCGCGATGTGAGAAGGTTAATTCAGGGGCATTGATAATAGTGCACGCGTGGGTCAAAGGTCATTTGGCAACTTTCCTGTCCTAGACGCATGTCAATTTTCTAAGCTATTCACACCTCTACCAGCTGTTAAGTATGGGGTGCCGTTTGTGTAAAAAATACATTTTTGGCGATGTTTAGCTTTGGAGGCGGTGTTTAGCTTTGGAGGTGGTGTTTAGCGTTAGAATCGGTGAGTGTTTAGCTTTGGAGGCGGTGTTTAGCTTTGGAGGCGGTGTTTAGCTTTGGAGGCGGTGTTTAGCTTTGGAGGCGGTGTTTAGCTTTGGAGGCGGTGTTTAGCTTTGGAGGCGGTGTTTAGCTTTGGAGGCGGTGTTTAGCTTTGGAGGCGGTGTTTAGCTTTGGAGGCGGTGTTATAATCCTAATTCTCCGTTCCAAGTAATATAGGATTATTTTGGATTGTAGTATGGTGTATGTGGTGTAGTGTTAGAGTACTGATAGTAACAACTCTGGTTGAATGAGAAATGGAAAGTAATATGAAATTAGTAGAAATTTACACCCAACAAAATTCCATCAATTATGTACCGGTCTCTGAGGCATTATCTGTTATGATGTTGATGGTATTGATTACTAACTAATTCTCTTCACCATTCACAGGATATATGATAGTATTATTGATGACGATGCTGATTGGAGTTCTAGTCCTACACCTCCACCTCTTTCACCCTTAACTCCTGTTTTTGATGATGGGTGAGTATTGGAGTCATGCATGCTATTATTTCAATAAATGGGATCACATGGCTATGTCATGTATATTGAGTTGTGGTTTTGTGCTTAGACTTCAATTACTAGAAATATGCCTTTTCTTCTTGTTTTTAATTGTTTTTCCACTTCTGTTTCTTTCATTTTTCTATTTTTCTTAGTTTCCTTATTATTTTTTATTATTTTTTGGATTTTTAATGGCTTGTTTTTTCTTTGCTCTCCATTTCTTATTCTTGCATTTTTCTTATTTATTAGTTTCCTTTATCGCCTATTATTTTTCTTGTTCTTGATTTCTAAATTTTGTCTTTAAAGTTTTCATCACCATAAGCACCAATGGCGCTCTATGTTCAGTTCGTACTTCTCCCAGATTTAAACAAAAGTTAACTTTGTATAATGCCCTAATTTTTTGTTTATATGCTCCTGTGATGTAGTGTTTCCTGTAATAAACACATCGGAACGGTATTGCCTGTATTTGCTTCTTAAGGAATTTGTTCTGATTGGGCTACATGAACGCTCAACGTTTGAGCTATGATCCGCCTAAATTTTTTTAAAGTACGGACTAAGCTCAGAATACTGAGAACAGAAGATAGCTGTACATCAGTCAGGACATTGCTGCAGTACTGTTTCATTTAGAACTTGAGCTTATTGTAGCAGTTGTTTCTATCAGTAGGTCTGATATTTTAGCACTTCTGTGCATGCTTTGAGTATTATTAGATAGCTAAATGTATCAGTTATAGCAAATGTATATACATACAAAAAATCATATTAACTCCATTTTATACCATTGATTGATGTAAACTAGGTTGTGAAACGGGAAAATTACTCTTATTTTTCTACTTTTTCCTTCTTTCTTTTCTCCGTTTTGTTTCCCTTGCTTTTTTTGTTATTTTCGTTGTGGTGATTTTTATTTTTTTGTTCACTTCTTTTGTTTTTCTTTTTGCATGTTTTTTTTCTCTCTTCTATTGTTTTTGTCCACATTTTTTCTTCGAGAATTACTAGTTGGTTAATTAAGTACCTATTTATGATATATAATTTTTATACTTTATTAATTTTCATGTGGAAGCCATCCTAAATTATTAGCTAATTTTATAACTTTGTTGGAGTTTAGAAGTTTTCAAGGATAAATCGGTAGAATCTTTGATAAAGGCCAATTAACAGATTATTCTCAAAGGACACATGTTTGCAGTTGATGGCTAGAGATATTTTTTGACCCTAGTTGCTTTAATACTGGGTAGGTCCTAGATCTTCTGAGTGCTGGTAGTAATAGTAGAGGTACTTACTTGTAGTTGTAGCTAATAATTGATGAGTAAACCAACTGTGTTGTTTCTTTTTACTTTCTTTTTTTAAGAGGCCACAATATTTTTAGGAAGTAAACATTCTAGACTGCCAATAATAACTTCTGAATGGCGTGTGGTACCTACAGACGCGCCCATTCAGGAATACCCCCTGGTACGGTAGATTCAAACAGACAACTGCCGATAAGTTATAAGTTTGATGCCCAGGTCACATCTAAACAATATATTTCTGGGAGCTATTCACTTCCGTTTGCTTGGTGAGAGCCGCTTTGTCACGGGGGGGGGGGGGGGGGGGGGGGGGGGGGGGGGCAGTGGAGAACATTCACGGAAAGATAAGATCATTAATTCATTGCATTTAATTATTAATTTAATTTGCATTGCATTGCGGGGATTATCGGTTAAAATGCTGGACTCTGCCTGAAATTATAGTATAGTTGGAGCTATGTTTGCAAGAGCAGTCACTTTTCATGATGTTACTAAATGTAGTAGATGTTTTTTGACATCCAATCCATTACGAAGTTCCAATATATGCTTCCTCCGAATGGTGATACGAACTTTATAATCTTCATCAATCGGTAGAACAAGGCATCGATGATCGTGTAAAATATCACTAATTGATAGCGACCTACAAAATATGCCAAAGTACAAGGTCACATTTGTTGGGGAGCCAGCGGTAGATGCCGGTGGCCCTTTAAGAGAATTTTTTCATCGTTTGTTGTGGGAATTGTCACAAGATATATATGTTATACTTTGAATACTGCAAAATATCACGAGTCTGTCGGGATGTATTGGGACGAGTGCCGCAGGCACGAGTGCCAATACCCCGATCAGACGAGTGATATTTCGCGTATTCAAGTATAACATATTTATCATGTACGCATGCGCAAACTTACTCTTAGCAACGACAATTTTTCGAAATTGTTTCTCAATCATTTCAAGAACTTCGTCATCAAAAAAATCCTGTAATAAAATATCTTCAGCCATAACAACGTTAGCTTACTGGTTTAGCTACAGAAAAATTGTCGTTGCTAAGAGTAAGTTTGCGCATGCGTACATGATAAATATGTTATACTTGAATACGCGAAATATCACTCGTCTGATCGGGGTATTGGCACTCGTGCCTGCGGCACTCGTCCCAATACATCCCGACAGACTCGTGATATTTTGCAGTATTCAAAGTATAACATATATTTATTGTGTGGACCACAAAATGCACGAGTTCCAAGACACAGTGTTATTGAATTAGAGAGAAAAACTTTTTTCCATGTGGGAGTTTTGCTCTTAGTCTATTACATGGAGGTCCTGCCCCATAATTTTTTTCTTCTGCTGTGGCTGACTATATCACTATTGGTATTGAAGGAGTTAAGTCTACTATGGAGGATGTTCCAGAGTACAACATAAGGAAATCGTTGGAAAAGGTTATAGAAAAAAAATTACATGGTAGCTACATACATTATTAGTGATATGTTCATTTCATTTGTAGTTGAAAGATGCTGGGAGCGAAGACGCTTTTCGCAGCCTACTCTCTGAAGATGAATATGACTTTAGATTTGATATTGGTGTTTCTCAACCGGTTGATAAGTACCAGTTATCCAGGAAGTCTGAAATTATAGCATGTGTGACAAAGCATTTTGCTGTACTTCAAGTAAAGGCTGAGTTGGATCAAATATTATGCGGTTTATCAGAGACTCTTAATACCTTGGAATTAATTCGCAGGAATTCCATCTTGTTTAGACCATTGTTTGTTCACTTTGAACGTCCTGCTTTAATAGCAGATCAGTTATTTGATATGCTACTGCCGAAGTATTCTCCAAGTGGTAGTAACTTGCGGGAATAAGAAGAGGCAGTTACTATGTTTTGGCTTGACTTCTTGAATCAAATTCAAAGTAAGTTAGTTTTAGCTGTATTCAAGCTTGTAACAGATGAATTGTGAAGGTTAATTTAACAGTATCTATTAGCCATAGGATTAGTTTTGGTACAAATTTTATCTAAAGAGTGATAGTACACGTTAAGTATGTGCTTTGTTGACTTAACCATACCTCATTGAAATGACTAACAATAAAATTTTATTTTTTGCTTAGATCTTATGCAAAAAAATGTATACAGCAGCTGATGATGGTGTGATTGAAGTTAAAGACTCCACTTTCAAGTTGGCTCTAACTGATATTGTGACTTTTACTACTGGTATGCCAGTTGAACCGCCACTTGGTTTTTCTCCACGACCATCCTTGAATTTTATTTCAACATCCAGCTTCCCAATTGCCAATACGTGTGCAAACATTCTTAATGTACCCCTTGAGCATACTTGTTATAGTGAGTTTTTGTGGCACATGTGTTTCGGACTTCTAAATTCAGCAGGATTTGGACGAATATAACTTTTGGTTCATTGTATTAGCATTAACATTGTTTTCTACACTCTTTATCATGATGTTCCTTTTCAACCTATAATAAATAGTATGCTTGTTAGCTAGCTACTTAAGTTACAAATAGGTGCAGATGTTTTGTCTTAATTTACTCAAGTAATAGTCACATAACAAACATGTTAGACATAGCTAATTTTGACTGCATAATTAGTTTAATCTAACTCCTTTATTGATTTATTTTTATATTGATACTATTGTCCACGATATAACTGGATAATAAGTTATAGTTGAACTGCCAAAAGGCCTTCAAGTCAGGAAAAAATGAGTATAGATGCAAGTTTAGTATCAAAAGAAGCAGATTAATTTTGTAACATGCAAAATCCATGTCGTTGTTTTATTTACACTTCATGATATGTCTCTATTTACTTATTTGTACACTAAGCACTACAGTAAAGTAAACTACAGTCTGGAACAAAAAAAACTTTCTATACTGGTAGCTAAACTTACAGTAAACATATTCTGGTTCTTAAGTTTACTTATGGTTTACTCGTACCGTATATGATTCGTTCCAGACTGATAAATTTACTGTAATTTTCAGCCAGTAAATTATAAGTACTCCTGCAGTATAGGTTAGTAAAACAGGACCTGTCAAGCAGTGTCACAGTAACATTTTACAACAATTTTCAACCAGAATACATGGATGTTAGTTTTGCTGCCAAGCCCTGCATCCATTTCAACATGAACTTAGCACCAAATTTTGCATGGTAGCCAATACAGTAGGCAATGAAAAAGGGCTACAATAAAAGCACACTAGAAAACTCATTGATTGGCAAACTTATTTTGACGTGTTAGCTAATGTTTTATTCTTTGAGTTGACAAAGTTATTTACCGGGTCTAAAATACGGTTTTTATTGGTGTTAGCTATCAGGATATAGTTTTTAAATTGGAAAGTAGGAAGCTGGCAATGCTCATTAATTGCCATGAGGCATAGTTTCAACTTTATGTTAGTTTAAATATTATTATTTAGCCATTTTTTCATAACTAGCTAAAACTAAACTAGAAGTAAATTAAGAATGCAATGCTCTCAGTCAAACGGGTCGGAGGAAAAGCAAAGGTAAAAGTGAGAAAAATCTTAGTCGTTGGTGTGGGAATATATCGAACCCCAGGCCCCTGACTTTAGCCGCTACTGCTCAAACCACTGGAGCTACTACAACACCCGACTTCTGAGACCCTCACACTTTTCCTTTATACTCATAAGCTGTACTGCAGTCTCATTCACCAATTATGTGCCGTTCACCTTTAGGTTTCGAAGGAGCCACAAAATTAGTGGATTAGAGGAGGCTTTTACATCAAATTTACCAAGTTCTAACCCTTCACAAATACTAGAATGGAATGCTCTGTCTCAATTATAAGAGTATTCCATTCTAGTATTTCTGAAGGGTTTCAAACTAAGTTGAAGTAAATTTTACTCACGTGCTATATCTACAAACAAATAACAACACTAACCCTAAGCCGACCTTTACCTAAACTAGATCTGTACGGCATCAGGTGGTGGCCATGGATATTATAGGCTTTCAGTAGTAATGAGGGGATTACATTCCATAGTTAAACGATGAAGTAGAAAACAACAACAACTAAAACTAACTGTGAATAGTAGTTATAGCTACTCTGAGAAATAACTAACTTAAAATAATTAAAAAATTAAGAAAATGTACCCGCTAACTTTGTATTACCAAGCAACACTAGAACTTTTATTTCTTTTTTCTTTTTATTATAATGTATTGGATTTCTAAGCTTGAAATAGTGAAATTGAAGAGATAAGTTAGTTGCAATCATTGCAGTGCAACAAATGATGGCCTACTGAAGGAATAACCAAAGTCAAGTGCATCTTGTAACATATCGATTTGAAGTATTTCCTGCTGAAGAACATCACAGGGAATGAAGGTACACCTTGGAACACCTACTGCATCATGTGATAATGGAACTGAATAGTTGCTAGTAGCATGATTAGGAATATGTGGTGTTGGAACCATATTTTGCTCCAATGCTCCCTGAATAAACAACTGATTTGGAGTTAAGTTGTTAGAAGAACTTAGGGGATGGTTATTCCAACATTCAATGAATGCTTTCAGATCTCTATTTATTCTAGGTAAAAATACAGTATGTAGACAGAACATGTCTGTTTCATTGAGGGCATTAAATTTCTCATTGTTTTCCAATTCCTTAAAAAAGTCAGCATACAAAACAGCAACACATCTGAATACATCTCTCCACAGACGTTCAATCCTCTGATTGTGTATAGAGGAGCCTACCACTACAGCAGTTTCAGAATTTTTTTGTTCTATCATGTAACGCCATACTTCAATATTTTCTCCACCAAGATCAGATCTAACTTGATCAGGAACTCCATGATTGCAAACAGCTTGATAGAAAGAAGCCATTACAGTTGAAGCACAGTTATTAGTGCTGCAATTAAGAAACACCACTGTTCTGCTAAAGCCATCGATACCACCATGTATTACAAATCGCCACCTAATCAACTTGTGGTGGCCATCAATGTGCCAAAGAGAATTAGGCCCTTCCACATGGTAAGTACGTCTGCGAATTGCTCTACTCCTTCGTATAGAAGTATTTATTGGGTCTACACGGTGGATTGAAGCTCTTACCCTAGTCCGTGGAACTGTAATGCCAAGTCGATAAAGATGCCCAATCCTCAACCTTTCACCATCATTGGGATGAGATTGTTTGATTGATTCAACTACTCTGTCAAGAGCATTATCGGTGATATTAGTGTAAGTAGATGAGCGATTTATACCTTCTTCTTCTAATCTACGATACAAAGTGGATCTGCTGATGCCAATCAATTCTGATATTTTTGTCCAAGAGAAGTGCAATTCACGAAGATATTCAATTTCTTCAATTGAAACTTCCAGCAATGGACGCCCTTGTGATCTAAAATCAGTTACAATAGGTGCTGATAGATTGATACTGATAAACAATGGAGCTATAGCTATCCTGCTAACTATTCATTCTAGCTATAATTTGTAATTTAGGTTCCAACCTCTATTCAATCTTATCTCTCTTCTTGAACTTCACTAGCTACACTACTTGTCAAGAAAGCGTGTTCCAGTGAATAGGCCAATTCATTTACAAGACTTACGGCCATCTCTGCAAGATGAAAGTTCGAAGGTCAAATTTAAGCCACATTAATGCTGCGTCCCCATCCTACTCAAAGGTCACCTCACCCACCATCGTGGCCTCCTTTGTGCTGACGGCTCGGTGACCCACTGGCTCTAACTACCCTTGTCACCTAATGTACCCACATCCCATGCTTATTCCCCTTACCTTTCCTGTCTCCTATTGACTGCCCTATGTACTTCCGCAGATTCTTGCTGAGTGGTTTGGCCAAGGTGGCTGCCGGAAGCCCCTCCCCCAAGTCAATCTGTGTTGGCTCGGGGCAATTATATGGGGTAGGGCAAATGCCCCATTTAATCCCGGCAGCACACGTTATCACGGTAGGCAGCACGAAGCTACCCGCCGGAGTGTAGCAAATAAAAAGACAACAACAATAAGCAAAATAAATTAAAAAGCTAACTGGACAGAACCCCCATCTCCCTGAACTCAGTTAAGGTAAGGCGTGGGTGGGCGGGAATTGGAATTTGAGGTTTCCCACTCTTTCCGTTTTCCCAGTGGGGGGTAGACTGGCCGGAAAGGCAAATCCACCTGCTTTTTCCCCACCTGACCCCACGTGATGCAAAAGGCCGCATGCAACTTTCCCGCCTTGCAGACACCCCTTTTCATTATGTCGTAGGAGTTCCCTCCTAGCATTAACCCCACCTAACTTGCAGTTAAATGGCCATGTGAACCTGAGCTAAACACTGTCTCCTTGCACTGCCTCCAAAGCTAAACACCGCCTCCAAAGCTAAACACCGCCTCCAAAGCTAAACACCGCCTCCAAAGCTAAACACCGCCTCCAAAGCTAAACACCGCCTCCAAAGCTAAACACTCACCGATTCTAACGCTAAACACCACCTCCAAAGCTAACACCCGGTTCAGGAACTTTTTGAGGAAATTGTTTCCTATTCCAAACGGCTCTTTTACGGAAATTATTTCCTTCGAAAGTTCCCTCCAGTAGGCGTGGCTGAATTATAAGCTGGAACACCCCACCGGAATTAGAACTGGTACGGATCGTCATGCGTACGTGCCCACCTCTCCACGTTCAGACCGCGAAGCCGTGCAATGGCTGATAATTCCTCGGATTGCGTACTAGACCTGGAGCTGGACTATGCATCCTCGCAGGATGATGTACAAGCCAATGTGGAGGTCGGAGCTGAAAAAAAATAATAAGAAATTTACTGCAGCTCAACAAGACACCATAAATTTTTATTATAGTAGGGGAATGAATGGCATTCGAAAGGAATGTTCCGCATTTATTTCTAGGGCAGCCCTAGAAAGTTCCCTTATAATTACTCAAGTAAAGGTAATTGAGCAAGGTGGCTGAAAGAATGACTTAAGACATTGATTGATCAGTATAGTAGTAGTAATAAAACTTTATAAGGAGTATTTCAAAATACTAACTTGTTAATTAACTGGGTTATTCAGAAGAATATAGAGTAATGTAGCTAGCTAGTTGTATATAATAGTCATTGAAGCTATTGTGCTTTTGCAGGGATGGATAAAAAAGAGTGCACTTATAATACAACATGATAGTACTAGCAAGTACCCCGCCACATAGTGGCGCTTGACGTATTGCAAAACAAGAATGCAGTAGCACAATTTATCTTGCTCAGTTATCTCAGTTCTCATTCTCTACCATTGGTTAAGGTTACATACGTTTCTATCCTACTCTCTTTTTTCTGAACTATCTGAGCTTTTCTTTAACCCCATCTCTCCTATCTTCAGCTCTTCTTCTTAACTCATGGAGTCCCCTTTACCTTTGTCTATCTCTCCTGCTTATGAACTTTTATTTTAAACCTACACCGCCTTACCTCGCCGATTCCATTCTCTTTTCAGTACAATTAATCGTCTTTAACCTTCTCTTCCGTACTTTTTGAAAACTATGCTGCCTTTCACCTGCTGTTTAGAAACTAGAGCACTGAAGTGCAAACCCTCAGCGCTAGTTAGCTAGTATGATAAAGAAAATAATAACAAAGGAAAAGTGTAGAAAAAAAGAAAAAGAAAGAGAAGTGGCATGAAGAGAGGCAGGAAAGAGAAAAAGACAATGAAGGGACAAAAGAAAGAGGAAAAGAAAGGAAACGGTAGAAAGAAATAAAAACAGTAGGAAGAAAGAGGAAAATAAAGAAAAATAAGGCAAGAAGACTAATGGAAAAAGAAAAAAAAACAGGATGAAAAAAAAAAGGATGAAAAAAAAAAAATACCGTCGACAAGGATTCGAACCAGAGACCATTAGGTTAGGTACTTGCTCACTCAACCACTACGCAATGCAACACCCTCACGCTCAGTGCATGTAATTGTTAGCTATTTAAAAGTGATTTGCAACCTGCAAGCTGGCTCACGTGACAAGCACGTTTTTTTAAGGGGCGGTTCCCGCTGTAAGCCTACGATCGCACGGCTCTGGAAAGACTCGCTTTTTTCTGGAAAATGAAGTCCAAAATCAAAATTCTGGCATATTAAAGGAACTTACTTCGTGAAATACTGCTGTTTGATGCCGCTTTCAGAGCCTGGCTGGTTCCTACCTTCCAGAAGTGGCCTGTTGACAGACAGAGTGACAGAATGAACTAGAGCACTGAAGTGCAAACCCTCAGCGCTAGTTAGAAAAAAAGAAAGGAAAAGGTAGGAAAGAAATAATAACAGTAGGAAGAAAGAGGAAAATAAGGCAAGAAGACAAAAGAAAAAAAAAAAAACAGGATGGAAAAAAAAAATATTGTCGACGCGGATTCGAACCAGCAACTATTAGGTTAGGTGCTTGCTCACTCAACGACTACGCAACGCAACACCTCACGCTGAATGGATGTAGTTGTTAGCTATTTAAAAGTGATTTGCAACCTGCAAGCTGTCTCACGTACAAGCAAGTTTTTTAAGGGGCGGTTCCCGTTGTAAGCCTGCGATCGCACGGCTCTGGGAAGACTCGCTTTTTTCTGGAAAATGAAGTCCAAAATCAAAATTCTGGCATATTAAAGGAACTTACTTCGTGAAATACTGCTGTTTGATGCCGCTTTCAGATCCTGGCTGGTTCCTACCTTCCAGAAGTGCATGTTGACAGACAGAGTGACAGAACGAACGAACGAATGAATGAATGAATGAAAGCACCAGAGGTGCAAACCCTCAGCGACACAGAGATTCTTCAGGTGTTTCACTGGCTCTTTTACGGGCATTACATTCAGCATTAGCTTGCTTACGACTCTGGGATACCTCAGGGGTCTCATGGGCTTTTTTGTGGGCATGGCATTCAGAATCGGCTAGTTTACGCTTCTGGAACTGTTCAACACTTTCTAAATCCCTTTTCCGTGCTTGACACATTACCATAGTCTTCTTACGACTATCCAAAGACTTCATGGCATTCTGAGGTTTGAGAATTAACTTGGGTTTGACAGAAAAGCTATAGCCACAGGGACATTTGGACTTTCTGACATGAATTTCACACGCACATCGAGGACAAGCTTTCTTAAAAGCAGGCATTTTATAACTTACAGTTGGAAAAGAGATTCTTTTCGCTCCTTCAGAGCAGAGTAGAGAGACAGCGGCAGATCATACAACAGAACAGAACTCCGAACCACGCGCAAAAAAAAAAAGGTAGGCAGCTCACGTGACGTGGCTTGAGTATAAGGGGGCGTAACCCGCGCAAGGTAAAGCTTGTAACGGCCTAAATTTGACTCGTGTTTTCTAGATATTTAAATTCAAAACAAAAAATTTGGCACATTAAAGGCACTTAAATAATAGAATACCCTAACT